>ERZ838577.486-NODE-486-length-62294-cov-8.469432_pt1 | contig 62294 bp, 56 predicted proteins | sample MGYA00519682_ERZ838577 | MGnify/ENA primary metagenome ERZ838577 (study PRJEB31850, sample SAMEA3708838) | human gut metagenome | biome: human gut; feature: human-associated habitat; material: faeces | place: China | collected 2014 ...
ACCTTGATCTGACCGGGGTATTCGAGTTCTGCCTCGATCTTCTTTGCCAGATCGTGTGCCAGCAGAATCATGTTGTCCTCAGTGACCTCCTCGGGCTTGACCATGATGCGGACCTCACGACCCGCCTGGATGGCGTAGGATTTCTCGACGCCGGGGAAGGAGCTGGTCAGCTCCTCGAGCTTTTCAAGTCTGCGGATATAGTTCTCGACGTTTTCACGGCGCGCACCGGGGCGTGCGGCAGAGATTGCGTCGGCTGCCTGCACCAGACAGGCAATGATGGTCTGCGGCTCGACATCGCCATGGTGCGCCTCGATGGCGTTGATGACGACGGGGCTTTCCTTGTACTTCTTTGCAAGCTCCACGCCCAGCTGGACATGGCTGCCTTCCATCTCGTGGTCGACCGCCTTGCCGAGGTCATGCAGCAGACCTGCGCGCTTGGCAAGCGTTACATCGACGCCCAGCTCGCTGGCAAGAAGACCCGCAATATGCGCGACCTCGATGGAGTGGTTGAGTACATTCTGACCGTAGGACGTGCGGTATTTCTGCCGACCAAGCAGCTTGATGATCTCGGGATGCAGATTGTGCACGCCCGTCTCAAAGCTTGCGCGTTCGCCCTCGACCTTGATGGTGTGGTCGACCTCGCGGCGTGCCTTTTCCACCATATCCTCGATGCGGGTCGGATGGATGCGTCCGTCGGCGATGAGCTTTTCCAGCGCCAGGCGCGCAATCTCGCGGCGCACGGGGTCGAACGAGGAAACGGTGATTGCCTCGGGCGTGTCGTCGATGATCAGATCGACGCCCGTGATCGTCTCGAGCGTGCGAATGTTGCGGCCCTCGCGTCCGATGATTCTGCCCTTCATCTCATCGTTCGGCAGCGGCACGACGGAGACCGTCGCTTCCGCCACATGGTCTGCCGCGCAGCGCTGGATGGCAGTGGTGATAATCTCACGTGCCAGAGCGTCGGCATCGTCCTTGTACTGCTGCTCGATCTCCTTGATCTTGACAGCGGTTTCGTGGCGCACGTCCGCTTCCACGCCCTTGAGGATATAGGCTTTCGCCTCTTCCTGCGTCAAGCCGGAGATTTTCTCCAGCATCTCCATCTGACTGCGCTTTAAGCTGGCGACCTCCTCCTGCTGGTTCTGGATGCTGACGGCTTTCTTTGCCAGCTCCTCTTCTTTCTTCTCGTGAAGGTCCAGCTTCTTGTCGAGCGATTCTTCCTTCTGCTGGAGCCTGCGTTCCTGCTTCTGGATTTCGCTCCGGCGTTCTTTTACTTCCTTCTCGTACTCGGTACGCGATTTATGGATTTCTTCCTTTGCTTCGAGCAGCATCTCGCGCTTCTTGTTCTCGCCGCCCTTGATTGACTCGTTGATGATGCGGCGAGCCTCTTCTTCGGCGCTTCCGATCTCCTTTTCAGCGACCTTCTTGCGATAGGTAATGCCGATGAAGAAACAGACGATGCCGATCACGACCAGTGCGATGCAAAGGATGAGGCTTAACGTATTGAATTCCATAAGTTGCGAACCCACCTCCTTTTCACAGTATTGGGTGGTTTCCGGCTGCCCGGAATGAATAAGTCAAACCGCCGAACGGCTCCCCTGCGCCAGACAGGCGGCTATACGAATTCCAATTATCTATTGTACTGTTTATGGGATACGGTGTCAAGAAAGAATTTAGACAGATAAAGCGGAAGCCCCAAAAACGCGCAAAAGGCTCCCCGTGGGGAGCCTTTTGGGAAGGATATTCACTCTATGAGACCGCTGCAGGCGACCGACATCTCCAGCACCACCTCATCTGTGCCCGCCGGGAACGCACACATCTGCACCAGGGTAAGATACGGCGTGGGGTCTGCGCCTTCGTTTATCGCGGCGCGCAAGCCGTCCGGATCGTTGCAGGTATATACCGCGCCGGAAAGCCGGTCGTCTCCCAGCATCACAACCGTACCGTTCTGGAAGTCGATATAATAGCGCGCCTGCGGCAGCTCGTCCATCGGCGTCAGGTCCTCGATGCCGAGTATCACCTCAAGCTTTTTGGCGGCCTTCCCCTTCATGTGGTAGGAAAGCCAGCCGTCCTCTTCTTTTTGATAGACGATCATGTCGCTGCTCGCGAACGAATATGCCGGTTCTTCCGCAGGCGTTTCGTCTGCCCAACTGGGCTCCGCGTAATACGTGCCGAGGGAAATGCTTGTAATGACGTCATTTTCCACAAGGAACGTCAGCCGGACATGCCCCGCCTCCACGCCATAGGCAAAGATTTCGCCATCGTAGCCATTGATGCCGGGCTCCGCGTCGGGGTACGCCTCCAACAACTGCTGCACGGAGCTTCCGTTTTTCAGACCATTTGGCAGCGCCCAGTCGCTCGTGCCGAACGTCATGATTTCGTCCAGAACAAAGCCATCACCCACGTCGGCAAAGCGGAGCTTCACGTCGCTGATAAAATTCGGGTCATTTGTGAAATTGTACCGCCAGGTGACATAGCGGTAATCGCCCTTGTCCGTGCAGACATAGAACTCGTCGCTTTCTTCCTTGGGTGTCCCCAGAATCGAGCGTACGTCCTGGGACGGCATACCGAGTTTCACGGGACCGAGCGTCATATCCAGCAGCAGCGCCTGCTGCACCGAGACGCCGTCCTTCTGTCCTTCTGTATCGGTCGCCGCAGGTTCGCGCGCACCGGCTGTGCTGTCCTCCGCCTCGGCGGGCGCTTCAGCGGCAGCTTCCTCTGTCATATCCGGCGCTTCGGCTTTTTCCTCCTCCGCGGGCGCCTCCTGCGTTGTCGTTTCCATGGTCATCGTCGCCGTCTCAGGCGCGCTGCTTTTTGCCTGAAAAATTGGAAGCCGCGCCGCAAGCCCGATCACCAGCGCGCAGCAGGCGGCAAGCGCCGCCCATTTGATCCACACAGCCGGCTGCTTCCGCTCTGCCTGCGCAGGCGCATCGGCACGCTGAATCAGATCGTCTCCCACATAACCGATGGCGCGGAACAGCTTTTCCTGTCGGTCCTGCCTTGTCATACGGCAACGCCCTCCTTCTGCAAGAATTTGCGCAGCTGCTCGCGCGTGCGGAACAGAATGGATTTGACGGTGTTCTCCTTCAGCGAGTAGCGCTCTGCAATCTGCGAGATCGACTCTGCATACCAGTACCGGCGCAGAAACAGACTGCACTGCTTTTCCGGTATGGTGCGCAGAAACCGGTCAATTGCCTGCCCCAGCTCGCGCTCGTCCATCGTCTGCTCAACGCTGCCGCCTGCCGGGATGCACTCCGACAGCTCGTCGAGCGCCGCCGGGAAGCTGCTTCCTCCGCGTTTTTCCGCGCGCGCGGCTTTGTAGCGGTCGAGCGAGAGATTGCGCGTGATGCGTCCCAAAAACGCCGAGAGAACCGAAGGCCGCTGCGGCGGCATCGCGTTCCAGGCGCGCAGCCACGTGTCCGACACGCATTCCTCGCTGTCTTCCATGCTCTTCAAAATATTGTGGGCAATCGCACGGCAGTAGCCGCCGTACTTCGTATCCGTCTCCTGTATCGCCTGTTCCAGCCTTGCCCAATACAGGTCGATGATCTGGGAATCTTCCATAGCGCCCTCCTTCTGTTTGTCTACTCTTCCAGACGAGAAAATTTCCGCCCGGTTGCACGGTTTTTCATTTTTTCCAGTATACCATAGGCAAATCGTTTTCGGAATGGTATAATACAGGTAAATCATTTCAAAGGTGGAGCATGGGTATGGAATTTCGTGTGTTGGCAGTGGGCGACGTGGTGGGCGCGCCGGGTCTTCGGTTTTTGCAGCAGAAGCTGCGCGGAATCAAGCGGCTCTACGGCGCCGATTTCTGCGTGGTCAACGGGGAAAACGCCAATGTCGTCGGCATCACGCCGCAGCAGGCGGACGCGATCTTTGACGCGGGTGCGGACGTGATCACGCTCGGAAACCACACCTGGAACCGGCGGGAAATTCTCCCGTATCTGGACGAGTGCGGCTACATCCTCCGTCCGGCAAACTTCCTGCCGAGCCTGCCCGGTCGCGGCTGGGGCATTTTTGAGACGAAGGCAGGACCGGTCGCGGTCGTCAATCTGATCGGCAGATGCTCCATGGACTTTGGTCCCGACAATCCGTTCCGCGTGATTGACAAAATTCTGCGCGACATCGGAGACATTCCCGTGCTGATCGACTTCCACGCCGAAGCCACAAGCGAAAAGCTGGCGATGGGCTACTATCTGGACGGAAAAATCTCCGCCCTCTGGGGCACGCACACGCATGTCCCCACCGCAGACGAGCAGGTTCTGCCGAACGGCACGGGCTATCAGACCGACCTCGGCATGACAGGTCCCGCGATTTCCGTTCTGGGGGTCAAGCCCGAGCAGTCCATCGCGCTGTTCCGGGGCGAACTGAAATCCCGCTATGAGCCGGCGGGCGGACCGTGCAGGCTCTGCGGCGCAGTCTTTACGATCGACGCAAAAACGCGGCGCTGCACAGGCGTCGAGCGCGTGATGGTGGATTAGCGCAGACATTTAGAGAAATTGACGAAGGTGCAAGATGTGCCTTCGTCTTTTTTGTCGGAACTGCGGGCTTTCTTTTTTTGCGAGACGTGCTATAATTTAGTCAGCTAAACAATTAGCGTATCAGTTCATTAGCGTATCAGAATACCGGCGGCGTACGCTGCCCATCGAGAAGAAAAGGAGGAAGCTATGAAGAATTTCACCATGAAGCGGGTACTTGCCGGCGTCCTTTGCGCAGCGGGCGTGATCGCCTCCGCGCTTACCACAGCCTCTGCCTGCACCACGATCTATGCGGGCGCAAATCTCACACAGGAAAACACGCGCTTTATCGCCCGCAGCGAGGACTACGGCTCGGACATGAACAAGCTCTGGTTCGTCAGCGAGCCCGGCGCTTACAGCGGCACCTACCGCGGCTGCCCGGAATACGGACCGTTTACCTATGAGCTGTCCCACCCGAGCTACCGCTTCACGTACTTCAAAAACGACAACGTTTACGACGGCGTCTGCCCCGAGTGCGGCGAGGAAAATGCGCAGCATGCCTCCTATACCGAGTTCGGCACAAATGAAAAGGGCGTGTCCGTCTCCGCCACGGAAACGATCTCCGGAAACGACGCCGTTCTGTCCGTCGACCCCTACCGCAACGCCGGTTGGGCGCAGGAAAACGGCAAACCCGCCGGCATTGAAGAGGGCGACATTCCCACGGTCCTGCTCAGCGAGGCAGCGTCGGCAAAAGACGCGCTCAAGCTGCTTCTGAACATCTACGACACCTATGGCTGCGCCGACGGTGCGGGGCTTTTCATCACCGATCAGAACGAAAGCTGGTACATTGAAAACTGCTCCGGCACGCAGTATGTGGCAATCCGGCTGAACGATGATCTGCTGTTTCTGGAGCCCAACATGGCGGTCATCGGAAGCGTCGATCTGGACGATACCGAAAACGTGATTGCCTCGCCAAAGCTCATCGAGACGGCAAAGGCAGCCGGAACGTTCCAAGGCAGCGAGATTGACAACGTGATTGACTACCGCGCCAGCTACGCCGGAAGACTCGACTCTGCCGACAAGCGTCTGGTCGAAGGTCTCAACTATCTCAACAGCGCCTATAGCTACGACGCGGACGCCCTGGTCGCCGACAACAGCCGCTTTACGATTTCCAATCTTGACACGACCGGCGCGATTGTCCCGCTCTACACGAACATCTCCGCCGACCGGACGCTGGATGTCGACGATATTCTGAACTACTACAAGCTCAGCACCATCGCAAAGTCCGGCAATCAGGAGATTGAAATCTTCCAGATGTTCAAAGACCGCCCTGCCGAAAACGCAACGGTCGGCTGGGTCGCAGTCGGCGATCTGGCGTGCAATGTGTTTGTGCCGTATTATCCGATGCTGATCGATTCCATGTATGAGGGCTACCAGGCAGGCACGCCGACCGTGCAGTTTACCACCGAGCAGCCGACCGGCGGTCTGTTCTACCCCTATTCCAAGCGCTCTTACAACCGCGAAACCGGCGAGATCACCACGACCGACGGCTACCGGATTCTGCCCGAGGGCTGGGAGAAATCCTACTACTGGAGTTTTGAAATTCTCAACGACTACGTGCGCTACTTTGAATCTGCCGACGGCTCGAAGCTCGTCAGCGACGCGGACCGGCAGTATGTCAAGGCGAAGCTGAACGACTTGCAGCAGGAATTCTACAGCGATTTCGTTTCCATGCAGACGCTGCAGTCGTCTTCGAACGCCCGCAAGCTTGCCACCGAGAACGGCGCGGCAATGGCAAAGAAGGCACAGCAGACCGCGCAGGAGCTGATTGCCTATCTGCAGGGCTCCGAGGCGCTCACGCGCGCCGACGCAGTCTACAGTCTCTGGCTGCGCTCCGGCTCTCCGAAGGCGAAGACCTCCGCGTGCCCGTTTGCGGATGTTTCGGAAAGCGCTTACTACTATGACGCCGTCCTTTGGGCAGCCGAAGCCGGCATCGTCCGCGGTGTCAGCGACAGCAGCTTTGCCCCGGACGCGACCTGCACCCGCGCGCAGTCTGCCGCAATCGCCTACCGCGCTGCCGGTGCCCCGACCGTTTCCGGCGATGGCTTCACGGATGCAGACGCCGCCGGCTACTATGCGCAGCCCGCGCTCTGGGCAAAGCAAATCGGCGCCGTCTCGGGCAGCAGCTTCCAGCCGGACAGCGCCTGCAGCAAAGCGCAGCTCGATGCCCTGATTGCGGCAATCGACGCATAATCCTCGCCCAGGCATAGATCAAAAGCCCGCAGGAAAATCCTGCGGGCTTTGCTTTCTGTTTCAGTTCTGCTGCTCTGTATAAAAATTTCGGACAAATTCGATAAACCCCAGCGTCTGCTGCCGCAGCGCGCCGTTTTTGCGCCAGACGAGATATAAGCTCCGCCCCGCGCGGTTTGCCGGCAGCGGGAAGGCAAGGAGCCTGCCGGACGCGCAGTCGTCCTGCGCCGCCTTGCCGGAGATGATCGAAACGCCGAGCCCCGCGGCGACGAGGTTTTTGATGCTCTGTTGGTCCTCCAGCCGCGCTGCCACATGCAGCGTGCGCTGGCTCAAGCCCTCTTCCTCCAAAAAAGCGTCGGCGCACTTCTGGCTGCCGCTCCCCGCCTCGCGCAGCAAAAGCGGCTCGCGCTCCAAAAGGCTTCTGACCGGCGTGCCGTCCTGCAGAAGCTTCGCAAAATGCGGCGTATTGGGCGTAATCAGCACCATCCGGTCGCGGAAAAAGGGCAGGAAAACCAGCTCCGGCGACTGCTCCTGCGCGCCCGCAAAGCCCAGCTCAAAGCGCCCTGTGCGAAGCTGCTGCAAAACACCTGCACTGTCCGACTGCAAAACGGAAAATACCGCGTCCGGATGCTGCGCACGGAACGGCGGCAGAACCTCGGGCAGAATGTATGCCGACGGAATCGTCGACGCGCCGAGGCGGATGGTATGCTCGTCCTGCGCCCAGGCATCGAGCAGCTGGTCCTGCAGTTCCAGCACATGCACCGCATAATCATACAGCTCCTGTCCGCGCGCGGTGATGGCAAGGCTCTTTGTCGTGCGCAGAAAGAGCGTCTCGTGCAGCTCGTCCTCCAATTGGCGGATATGGGCACTGACGGTGGGCTGCGAGGTATAGAGCCGGACAGCCGCCTGCGTGAAGCTGCCGCAGTCGGCAACCGTAACAAACGAACGAAGCTGCTTAAAATCCATGTGCAGCCTCCTTTGTCAGCGCGTCGAGCGCGGCAGCGGCGCGGTCCGCGTCGTCTTCGGTGTTGAAAAATCCAAACGAAAAACGAATCGTCCCCGTCGGGAAGGTGCCGAGCGTCTGGTGCGCGGCAGGCGCGCAATGAAGCCCTACGCGCGTGGAGATGCCGAACGTTTCGTCCAGCTCTGCCGCAATGTCTGCGCAGTCGCGCGCCGTCGTCTGAACCGACACCACGCCTGCCCGGTTTTCGGTGCCGGGCAGACCGAGGATTTGGAGCCGTCCGTCCGCCTGCATGGGCTGGATTCGTTCCAGAAAGCGCTTCGTGAGCGCCAGCTCATGCGCGCGGATGGTATCCAGCCCCGTTTCCATCAGAAAGCCCAGCGCAGCGTGAAGCCCCGCAAGCCCCGGAAGGTTCATCGTTCCGGGCTCAAACCGGTCGGGTAGAAATTCCGGCATGAACTCGGTGTGGCTCATGCTGCCGGTGCCGCCCGCGAGAAGCGGCGTCAGCTCCTGCGCCAGTTCTTCTCGCAGGACGATGCCGCCCGTCCCCTGCGGACCGAGCAGCCCCTTGTGCCCCGTAAACGCCACAGCGTCTATGTGACACGTCTGCATATCAATCGGGAAAACACCCGCAGTCTGCGCGCTGTCGAGAAAGAAGCGGATCTGATGACGCTTGCAGAACGTACCGATCTCTTTGATCGGCAGCAGCGTTCCGCAGACGTTGCTTGCGTGCAGGCAGACAAAGAGCTTCGTGTTTTCCCGCACAAGCGCTTCCGCCTCCGAAAGCCGCATCGTCCCGTCCGGATTGCACGGGACCCGGTCAAACATCACGCCCGCAGCTTCCATCTGCCGCAGCGGGCGCATGACAGCGTTGTGCTCCATGGACGACACCAGCACATGGTCCCCCGGGTGCAGAAAGCCCTTGAGCAGCAGATTGAGGCTCGTTGTGATGTTCGGCGTAAAGACCACGCAGCGCGCGTCCCCGCCATGAAACAGCGCACAGAGCCGCTCGCGCGTCTCAAAAACGAGCTCCTCTGCGCTGTAGGCAGAGCGGTAGCCGCCGCGCGAGACATTGCTGCCGCAGGCGGTCATATACCGGTAAACTGCGTCCGGCACACATGCGGGCTTCGGAAAGCTCGTGCTGGCGTTGTCGAGATAGATCGGATGCATCGCAATCCCTCCTCAGATAACTCGATTGTAGCACGCATTTATTGAAAGCGCAAATAGATCGAACAGGAATTCCACTTATTCGGCAATCACGAAGATTTATCAGGAAATCCGATCAATCCAAAACAGTTATCCGAAAAGCCAATTGGACATTCTGCGGGAGATGTCATAAAATGAATACAGTTGGACGATCCCGAACCGGATTCGGGATTTTCTTCCGCTATCGATATTCTCGTGAAAGAGCAACGAAAAGGAGAATTGGTATGACCCTCAAACACGAAAAACGCAACATCATGCTCGCCGGTCTCGTCATCGGCGTGATTGCCTCGCTGCTGGTGCTGTTCGGAAACCCGAAAAACATGGGCTTCTGCATCGCCTGCTTCCTGCGAGACACCGCCGGTGCGCTCGGGCTTCACTCGGCAGAGGCGGTCCAGTATATCCGTCCGGAGATCATCGGTCTGGTGTTCGGAAGCTTCCTGATGGCGCTGGCAAAAAAAGAATTTTCCCCGCGCGGCGGCAGCGCGCCTGTCACCCGCTTTGTGCTCGGCATGTTTGTCATGATCGGAAGCCTGATGTTCCTGGGCTGCCCGTTCCGCATGATTCTCAGACTTGCGGGCGGCGATCTGAACGCGCTGCTGGGTTTCGCCGGCTTTGCCTGCGGTATCTTAATCGGCGTGTTCTTCCTCAATAAGGGCTACTCCCTCAAAAGAAGCTACGCGCTCACAAAGACAGAAGGCGGCGTTTTCCCCGTCCTGACGCTTGCGGTTCTGGCGCTGCTGCTGACGGCGCCCGCGTTCATCCACTTCAGTGAAGCCGGCGCTGGTCCCGGCGCGCTGCATGCGCCCATCATCATCAGCCTCGTTGCAGGTCTCATTGTCGGCGCGCTGGCGCAGAGAACCCGTCTTTGCATGGTCGGCGGCATCCGCGACCTGGTTCTGTTCAAAGAACCGAAGCTCATCCTCGGCTTTGCGGCAATCTTAGTCGGCGCGCTTGTCTGCAACCTGATTCTCACCTCGACGACCGGCACCAGCTACTTCCATCTCGGATTTAATGATCAGCCCGTGGCGCACACGGACGGTCTGTGGAACTTCCTGGGCATGATGCTCACGGGCTTTGCCTGCGTGCTGCTCGGCGGCTGCCCGCTGCGCCAGCTGATTCTCTCCGGCGAAGGCAGCAGCGACAGCGCTGTGACCATCTTCGGTCTTCTTGCCGGCGCGGCATTCTGCCATAACTTCGGTCTTGCCTCCTCCGGCAAGGGTCCGACGGCAAACGGCAAGGTTGCGGTCATCATCGGTCTGGCTGCTGCACTGGTGATTGCCGGTGTCAATACGTTCAAAAAGGAGAATGCAAAATGACAACTGTGGATGCAAGAGGCTATTCCTGCCCGGAGCCGGTCATCATGCTCCGCAAGGCAATGGCAAAGAAGGACGCGGAATATACGGTTCTGGTCGATAATGCCGCGTCGAAGGAAAACGTCACCCGTTACGCAGAGCACGAGGGCTACAGCGTCACCGTCAGCGAAAACGGCGGCGAGTACACCCTGTCTCTCAAAAAATAATCATGACCTACATTGCCACGTTCTTTTCCCATTTCGGCGCGATCCGCTATAAAAAGCTCTGCGAGCAGGCGGGTTACGCGGCAAAGACCATGCCGGTGCCGCGCACGCTTTCCAGCTCCTGCGGAACCTGCGTGCGCTGCGAGGGCGGCTACGTCGCACCCACCGGCGTTTGCGCGCAGGAGGTCGACCGGATTGCCGAGGTGCGCGACGGCGGCTATGTGTTCATCTACGCCAGCGAGGAGGCTTGAGCATGGAAACGGATGTAAAACTGACAAAACTTGCCTCCTGCGCGGGCTGCGGGGCAAAGGTCGGCGCGGGAACGCTCGTCAAAATGCTCGAGGGCTTCCGCACGCACACAGACCCGCGGCTGATCGTCGGCTACGACAAGAGCGACGACGCAAGCGTCTATGTCGTCAGTGACGACACGGCAATCGTCCAGACGACGGACTTTTTCCCGCCGATTGTGGACGACCCGTTCCTGTACGGGCAGATTGCCGCGACGAACGCGCTCAGCGACGTCTACGCCATGGGCGGCGCGCCGAAGCTGGCGCTCAACATCATGTGCCTGGCGGACTCGATGGACGATGAAACTGTGCGCGAGATTCTGCGCGGCGGCTACGACAAGGCGTATGAAGCAGGCGCAATCATCACCGGCGGGCACACCATCCACGGCGCGGAGCCGATCTACGGTCTGGCGGTCACGGGCTTTGTGCATCCGAAACGGGTGCTGACCAATTCCGGTGCAAAGCCGGGAGACGTTCTGATTCTGACAAAGCCCCTCGGCGTCGGCATTCTCACAACGGCGGCAAAGGCGGATTTGGTGAAACCCGAGACGATGAACGCCATTTACAAGCAGATGGCAGCGCTCAACAAGACCGCGCGCGATATCATGCTGCGCTTCGACGTGCACAGCTGCACCGACGTCACGGGCTTTTCCCTCATGGGGCACAGCTTCGAGATGGCGCAGGGCAGCGGCATGAGCCTGCACATCGACACGCGCAGCGTGCCGTTTCACATGGAGGCGCTCGAGTTTGCCGACATGGGCTTCATCCCCGCCGGCGCTTACCGCAACCGGACCTACGCACAGTCCGGCGTTCTCAAAAAGTGCGAGATTCCACGCGCGCTCGAAGACATTTTCTACGATCCGCAGACCAGCGGCGGGCTTCTGATCGCAGTTGCCGAAAACGACGCGCAGGCGTGCCTTCGGGCGCTGCAGGCAGAAATTCCGAACGCAGCGCAGATCGGCTATGTGACGGAGCTTCACGAAAACTATCTGATTCTGGAATAACGGCAAAGCGCCCCGGACTTATCCGGGGCGCTTTCTGCATGATGATGAAAAACCGGACTGCGCCGTTTGGACGCAGCCCGGAAAGAGGGATACCGATTTATTTGGAAGCTTCGTTTTCCTCGTCGAGCTTTGCGAGGAAGGACAGCAGCAAACCCTCGTCTTCGTGGTTGCTTGCAAACAGCTCCAGGCTGTCGCCCTGCTCGCTGAGCAATCTGCCGAGCGCGATATACTCGCTCATGGCGCTCTTGAGGTTAAACACATCGCCCTCCTGGCTCTTGAGGAACACGTCGTCCTTGCACTGATGGATGACCTTCCGGAAATCTTCTACCTCGTGAATGTTCTGCAGTTTCATAACATAACCTCCCATGTATGTTTTGTTTCATTTCTTTTTTCACTCTGCGCGCAGTATACGCCACCGGAAGGAAAAATGCAAGATTGATAATATACGAAATAAACAAAAACAAATGTTAAGATTTGTTGGATATCAACAAAGCACGTCAAGATCCTCAGAATTCACCAGCTCAGCGCTTATAGAACGGGGTCGGAACGATCTCCATCTCGATCTTGCGACCGCGCACGTCGGCATAGACATGCTTACCGATCTCGGCGTCTTCGACCGGCACATAACCCATCGCGACGCAGCAGCCGAGATACGGCGCGAACGTGCCAGAGGAGGTCCAGCCGATCTTCTCGCCGTCCGGTGCGGCGTAGAGGTCGCAATGCTCGCGCACGATACCGCGTCCGACGCCCTTGAGCCCCACGCGCTTGACCTCCGGCGCGCCGCGCTTGACCAGCGCGTCATGACCGATGAAATCCTTGCCGTCGAGCTTGCAGGGAAGCCCTGCCATCTTGGGGGTAATATCGTCGGTCAGCTCGTGCCCGTAGAGCGGCATTGCCGCCTCCAGACGCAGCGTATCGCGCGCGCCCAGTCCGCAGGGAATGAGCCCAAACTCCTTGCCAGCCTCCAGCAGCGTGTTCCACAGCCAGACGGTGTCTTCCGCCTTGCAGAGAATCTCGTAGCCGAACGAGCCGGTGTAGCCCGAGCGGGAGACATAGGTTTCCGCACTGCGCCCGTTCCAGGTAAGAACCGCCTTCGTGAACGAATAGTACTTGACAGGAAGCTCCGCCTCGTCGCAGAGCTTCACCAGAATCTCCTTCGACACCGGACCCTGTACCGCGATCTGCCCGAACTCGTTGCCCGCGTCATGATAGCCGGGATGACCGGACAGGTGCGTTTCCACCCACGCCGCGTCCTTGTCGCGGTTGCCGGCGTTGACGACAATCAGGTAATCGTCCTGCGCCATGCGGTAGACAATCAGATCGTCGACCACGCCGCCTTCGTCGTTGCAGAACATGCCGTAACGCATGTCGCCGTCAAGCATTTTGGAAATATCGGTCGTGACGAGGTGCTGAATGTTCTCCAGCGCGTCCTCGCCATGGAAGACCAGCTCTCCCATGTGCGACACATCAAAAAGACCTGCCTTTTCGCGCACTGCCATATGTTCGGCAAGAATGCCCGACGGATACTGCACCGGCATTAAAAAGCCGCCGAACTCTACCATCTTCGCGCCCAGCGCGACATGCGATTCGTACAAAGGGGTTTTCTTTTCCATCATTGATTCCTCCACGTCATATTACGAAGCGGCGGCAGGTCTCGCCTGCCCTCCGCGCGGTTTACAGAAAATGGGCATGAAAAGGGCGCAAAACTTCGATTGAAGTTTTGCGCCTCTGTAATCTGCCTGAGAGATTCCCGGGATTCCGGTTGCACCGTCGGCGTGCGAGCATTCGCACTTTGCAGAGTGTCGTCGAGTTCCGGTCCTTCTGCCTGAGAGCTTTTGCGATTCCCCTTCGGCGCCGCGCCTGCGGACTCTCCCGGAACTGTCATCCGACCCGGGCAGCACCGTTTTCCGGTCTGCTGCCCATATCATTTTTCATGCATAAGATAACACAAATCAGATGTTTCGTCAAGTGGGAAAGTGTTGTTTTCACAGTATTTTAACGAAAAAGCCGCATCCATCAAAAGAAAATGACGGATGCGGCGCATAGTTTGTGCAATCAAAGGACCTTTTGCAGGAACGTGACCAGACGCGGGCTTTCGGGGTTGTCAAACAGCTCGTGCGAGGGCTTGTCCTCCTCGATTTTGCCGTCGGCAAGGAAGATGGTCCGCGCCGCGACCTCGCGTGCAAAGCGCATCTCGTGCGTGACGACGATCATGGTCATGCCGTCGGCGGCAAGCGCCTTCATCACGTCGAGCACCTCGCCGATCATCTCGGGGTCGAGCGCGCTGGTCGGCTCGTCGAAGAGCATGACCTCGGGGTCCATCATGAGGGAACGTACGATGGCGATTCTCTGCTTCTGTCCACCGGACAGCTGGCTGGGATATGCCTCGGCTCGGTCGGCAAGCCCGACCTTGCGCAAAAGCTCCACCGCCTTTTCCTCCGCCTGCTCCTTCGGCATCTTCTTGATGCGCATCGGGGCAACCGTGAGGTTTTTCATGACGTTCATGTTGTTGAACAGATTGAACTGCTGGAACACCATGCCCATCTTCTGCCGGTGCAGGTCGATATTCTTGTTCTGATGGCGGTCGCAGATGTCGACGCCGTCAAAGACGATATGTCCGGAGGTCGGCTTTTCCAGCAGGTTCAGGCACCGCAGGAACGTCGACTTGCCGCCGCCGGAGGGTCCGATGATGGAGACGACCTCGTTTTTGTAGAACGTCGTGCTGATATCCTTCAGAACCTCCAGCTTGTGGAAGCTCTTGCAGAGGTTCTGCACCTCGATCATAGTCTGCTTATTTTCCATGCGACAGCTTCCTTTCTGCAAGCGATACCAGACGGCTGCTGATGAACGTGAGAACGAAGTAGATAAGCGCCGCCACGGCAAGGCACTCGAGGCTCTTGTAGCTCAGGGCAATGACGTCGTTTGTGCGGAACATGAGGTCCGCGATGCCGATGACGGAGACGATGGAAGACTCCTTGATGACGGTGACAAACTCGTTGCCGAGCGCGGGCAGGATATTCTTGATTGCCTGCGGCAGAACAACCAGGCGCATCGCCTCGCCGGACGAGAATCCCACGCTGCGCGCTGCCTCGGTCTGGCCGTAGTCGACCGCCTGAATGCCCGAGCGGATGACCTCTGCGACATACGCGCAGCTGTTCATGCTCATGGCAACAATGCCGGCGGCAAAGCGCGAAAAGTTCGGAATCCACGAAATATCGGGGATTTTGACGCCGATCATGGGAAGACCGTAGAAGATGAACATCAGCTGCACCATCAGAGGCGTGCCGCGGATGAACTCGATGTACGCCACCGCCAGCCACTTTAACGGCAGGATTTTTCCCATGCGCATGGTCGCCATCAGCGTGCCCAGGATCGTGCCGAGCAGGACGGAGAATGCCGCAATGATCAGGGTGTTCACAACGCCCTGCGCGAAGAAGCTGGAATAGCGCTCGATGATTTTTCCTATTGTCTCAAAAAAAGTCATGGGAGCCTCCTTCTATAATATATACCCCGCCGTGCAGCTGCGCAGGACAGGCTTCAAGGCTTCGCCGCGCCGGCAGCGAAGCCTTGTAGAAAAGCTACAGTTAAAATACGATAGTGATTCGGGTTTGTCAAGCGGAGCTTTTGCTTACAGTCCGAGACTTGCAGCAAACTCGACTGCCTCGTCGTAGGCTGCCTGATAGCTGCCGTCGGCGACGACCTTGTCGATGACCTCGTTGACAGCGGCAACAAAGTCCTCGTTGCCCTTGGCAATGACGGCTGCCTTACCGAAGGAAGCCTCTTCTGCGGTGAACTGGAAGTTGGAGACTTCGAGCTTGCCGTCGCTGGTTGCGACCAGAGCCTCGCCGACCGCCTGGTCGACAACGAAGCCTGCAATGTTGCCGTTCTGGGTTTCCAGCGCCAGCGCCGGATACTTTTCAAGCTCAAAGAGCTCACTGTCGGGAAGTGCGGAGAGGATCAGCTGGGACTGGATGGTGCCCTTCTGCGCGCCGACCTTCTGACCGGCAAGCGCTTCCTTGGTGGAATACTTGTCCGCATCGCCGGTCTTGACGATCAGCATCTGCGCGCTGGTCTCATAGAGGTTGGAGAAGTCGATTTCTTCTGCACGCTCCGGGGTCTTGGTGAACGCAGCGATGCCGATGTCGACCTGACCGGACTTGACGGCGGGGATGATGCCGTCGAACGCCATGTCGACGACTTCGAGCTCTACGCCGAGCGAATCGGCGATCTGCTGTGCCAGCCAGATGTCGCAGCCTGCGAAGTTGGCGTCGAGATCCTTGAACTCATACGGTGCGTACTGTGCTTCGGTGCCGACAACCAGCTTGCCCTTCGCCTTGATCTCAGCGAGAAGACCGGTTGCTTCTTCGGCAGCGGGCTGCTCGGTCGTTTCCTCGGCAGCAGCTTCTTCGGTGGCAGCTTCCGTGGTTTCGGTCGCTGCAGCTTCGGTGGTCTCGGAAGCGGCGGGAGCAGTTTCCTCGGTCTTTGCGGCGCAGCCTGCAAACAGGCTCAATGCCAGCACTGCGCAAAGCGTCAGCGCAAGCAGCTTGGTCAGAGAATTCTTTTTCATAATACCCTCCTGTGCATGGTGTCCATGCAGCATGTTGTAATTTATGTGTATGATTATACAGAAAAATTGAATTTTGTAAAGATGCAAAGTTATACAACATTCGACTGTATATCAGTGAATAATTGTGGATTTTTTCGTATAATTCACAAATCTGTCTGCCGGACGTGGCTTTTCTCAGAAGGAAAGCGTCTCCATGCGGTCATACGCCTCGCGGAGCTTGTCGATATTCACGGTGCATGCGATGCGGAAGTGCCGCTTGCCCGCAATACCGAACACGTCGCCGGGCGAGACGAGGATGTGTGCCCGCTCCAGCAGCGCCTTGCAGAACTCGCCGGACGAAAGCCCGGTTTTCTCCACGCCCGGGAACAGATAGAACGTGCCCTTCGGCGCGACAAGGCTCAAATACGGGAGCTTTTCCAGCCGCTCGGTCGAGTAGAAAATACGCTCGCGGTAGGCGGCAATGTAGCGCTCGCGGATGCGCGCCCGGTTTTCCAGCGCCGCAATTGCCGCTCTCTGGGAGATGGACGGAGCGGAGTAGATCAGCGCGCCGTTGACCTGATTCATGACGCACAGCAGCGCGGGCTCTGCGATGATCACGCCCACGCGCCAGCCGGTCATGAGGAAGTTTTTCGAGAAGCTGTTGAGCGTGATGGTCCGCTCCAGCATGCCCGGGAGCGTACGCAACGGAATATAGTCGCCTTCATATAAATAGGTGGTGTAAATTTCGTCCGCCGCAACGAGCAGGTCATACTCCTGCGCGATCTTTGCCAGCAGCTCCAGCGTCTCGCGCCCATATGCCATGCCGGTGGGATTCGTCGGGTTGTTGAAGATGATTGCCTTCGTCTTCGGCGTGATTGCCGCGCGCAGGCGCTCTTCGGAAATCGCGTAGTTCTCGCACGCATACGTCGGCACATCGACGCACACGCCGCCGGCAAGCTCGATCTGGCTGCGGTACATGGCAAAGTACGGCGAGAACACGATCACCTCATCGCCGGGGTTTAAAATTGCCAGCATCGTCAGTGCCATGCCGAGGCAGCTCGACGCGGTGACGAGCACATGGTCGGGGGTAAGCGCCTGCGAAAAGTCCTCCTGCCATGCCTTGCAGACAGCGGCAATCAGCTCCGGGTCTCCCTTAGGGTCTCCGTAATGGGTGTGCCCCGCCTTTGCGTCGAGGTATGCCTTTTCAATGATGGCTTCGTCAGTGGTAAAGTCGGTATCGCCGATGGAAAGATCGATGATATCGCTGTATTTTGCCAGCGCCTCGGTGTCGAGCGACAAACCGGAGCCGGCATGCTGAAAGCGCTTTGCGATGTAATTCTGGATGTTCATGCGGATACCTCCTTAACACACATGGGGAACAACGGTTGCGCCATTGGGAATGACATAGATGGATTTGCCGTCGAGCTTTGCTTCCTTCAGAAGCTCCGTCATATCGGAGAACGAGCGCATGCCCATCGGGCGGACCTGCTCATCGGGAATCGAGGAATAGAGGAAAATCTTCTGCCGCTGCGCCTGCTCGCAGTTCTGGAAGAAGATATAGCCCGCAACGGTGAACGCCTCGCGCAGGCGCTGTTCGATCGTGCCGTCGAGCAGATTCTTACACCAGCCGAAATACTCCTCGGGTCCGCCTCCCTCGGGCGCCTCGATCATTAAGATCAGCGTGCCGCCGGGCTTTAAGCCGGACTCGACGTTGTCGATCGTCTTGGTCCCCTGATAGAGGGAGATGTCCTTCGGGAAGCCGCCGCAGCTGGTGACGATCGCGTCCGCCTGTTCCGGCACATCCACCTGATAAATTTTGTTGACGAGCCTGCAGCCTTCTTCCCAGGATTTGAGATAGTGCCCCGAGAAAATCGCGCACAGCTGCATCTGCGCGTTCATGACGAGATTCACCATGAACAGGTGCGGCAGCATCGCCGCCGCTTCGCACATGTCCTCGTGCAGGGGATTTCCCTCCAGCACGCCGTTTCCGATCTTCGGATTCGAGCGCAGCGCGCCCGGGTCGAGCGAGTAGGCGTGATTATGGCGAATCGTCTGCAGCCCGCTCACACCGGGCAGAATGCTCTTTCGCCCGCCGCCGAATCCTGCCATGATATGATGGGTACACGCGCCGAGGCAGACCACAAAATCCGCTGCCGCGACGGTATGATTGATCCACACGGGCGTATCGTGCGCGGTCGTGCCGAGGTAGACAAGATTCTTTGCCTCGCAGTCGTGGTTTTCGACCTTCACGCGGTCAAAAACCTCGGGCGTCACCAGCGTGCGCAGCTCCTGCTCGCTGCCTCCCAGGTGCGTGCCGTTTGCCACGACGATGGTCAGCCGTTCATACGAAACGCCGCACGCCGTATGCAGATACGCCACCAGATGCGGAATGACCAGATCCTGCCGCATCCAGAACCGCGACATGTCGCTCACAACCAGCGCCACGCGCGCACCTGCCGGAATTTCCTCACGCAGAGGCTTCGCTCCGATGGGGTTTTCCAGACTCTCAACAAGCCCCGCGCGGATGTCCTGCATCGCGGGCGCCTCGTTTCCGTGCAGCACCGCAAGCACCGACCGCTCGTCCAGCGGCACCGTCACGCTGCCCTTTCCGTATGCGAACTGATAATCTTTCATATTCCTCGCCTCACCCGGTATGTTTATACTATAATAAATAGCTTTGCGCGAATTATATACGATCCGGCATGATTATGCAAGCGGCAATCAGCACAAAAAGGAGCCGCAGCATGCGGCTCCTTTTTGTGCTGCGCCCGCGGGGCGCTATTTGATGAACTTGTCGATTGCCTGGCAGAGGCTGTCAAGCGCCTGTTCGTCGTCCCGTTCGACCGCGTCGACGATGCAGTGCTGGATGTGGTCCTGCAGAATGACCTTGCCGATGTTGTTGATGGCAGAGCGGACCGCCGCAATCTGAATCAGGACCTCCGAGCAGTCGCGCCCGTCTTCGACCATCTTTTTGACCGATTCCAGATGCCCGATGGCGCGCGCCAGCCGGTTGATCACCGCCTTCGTGTTCGCGTGGACATGCCCGTGCGCGCCCGGCTCATGCGCATGGTCGTGGTCATGGGGATGCGTGTGCTCGTGTAAATGCTCATGCTCCTGCGCCTGCTCGGGCGTGTGGACGTCCTGCGGCGTATGCAGGTGGGCAATGTGGTGTTCGTGCAGATATTCGTGGTCGTGTTCCATGGCGCATCTTCCCTCTAAGCTTGTTTGATTCTCCGAGTATACCACATCTTGCTCGCCACTTCCACACAAAACCGGCAAAAAATTTCAGGAAATTTGTGTTTCTATCCCACCCCGGGGGATTATTTTCCCGATTTCATGCTCTTTACAAATCGCGCCGGTCCTAGTATAATGAAGGCAATCGATAAAAATTGATTGACAGGCGTCCTTTTCCGGGCGCCGCCGGAAAGGAACAGAATTATGCATCACGACGAAACCATGCACACCCACGAGCATACCCATGCCGACGGGCAGACGCATTCGCATGAACACACCCATCCCCACGACCACGAGCATGAACACACCCACGGCTGCGACGAGCACGCCTGCTCCGGCTGCTCCGGCTGCTCCGGCTGCGCAGACCCCAAGCAGGAGCTGATGGCGCTGATGAAATATATGGTCGGTCACAACACCGCCCACGCCAATGAGCTGGCGCAGCTGGCAAAGCAGCTGCAGGATCTCGGCGAAAACGCCGCCTATGAGCAGATCATGCTCGCCGTGAGCGACTTTGAAAAGGGCAATCTTCGCCTTTCCACCGTCCTCACATCCATGAACGGCTGAGGAGGAACCCGGTATGTGCCTTGCAATGGTCTATACGGACAAGGTCGAGCCTGAAAATCTCGTGCTGAGCAATGTCCAGCGCATCGACTGCAAAGACGGTATGGTCTATCTGACGGACCTGCTCGACCGTCAGGTTGTGGTCGAAGGCGAGATTGTCTCGGTCGACCTCGTCGGCAATACGACGATCATCCGGAAAACACAGAAATAACCCGAACGGGAGCCGCACGGAAGCCGCATGCTTTCGCCCGGCTCCCCGCGTCACCCGGGGGGGAGGATGAACCTGCATGCAGAGCTATGAGGTTGTGCGCGAGGTGGAAAACCTGTGCGCCAACAACCAGATGCGCGATATCTTTTTTGAGGAGATTGAAACCGACGATCCGGTCGGCTGGCTGCGCGATTTCGTCAAGGGAAAGGACGTGGAGCTGACGGTCGACGAGAAGGAAAGCGGCGATCTGACGGTATTTGTGGAGAGCGGCGGCGTGACGCAGAAATTTCTGTTCACCCGGCTGTGACACGCGCCAGCCGAAAAACGGCAAAAAAGCCAGATCAAAATTGATATATCGGTAGCTCATTTTTTACATATTTTTATGCAATTTTTGCAAGAATAGGCTTGTCTTTGCCGAAAATTTGTGTTACGATACTTTTGTATCGAATTTACGGGGGAAGGGCTCCGCGGACCAGATTCAATTTTCATCTGGAGGCGGCTACAGCGTTGCTGAAATCTACGAAGAACGAGCGACATTTTCTTTTGAGCGATCCCCCCGAAGACCGACGCCGGCATGGAAAAGCTGTGCGGCGAAGGCAGCCGGTCTTATCGACCTCGTCTAATTATCCGCGCGCACTCCGGCAGATGTCCCGTCTGCCGGAGTCGTAAGGCGCTTTCAAAGGAGCAGACACACATGGCGACACACACGATTGCAGTTGCCGGGAAAGGCGGCGTCGGCAAGACGACCACCTGCGGCATGATCATCGATTATCTGTGCAAGCAGAAGAAGGGTCCGATTCTCGTTGTAGACGCGGACGCCAACTCCAACCTCAACGAGGTCCTCGGCGTGGAGGTTGAAACCACGCTCGGTGATATCCGCGAGGAAATGGCAAGAGCCGAGCAGAAGGGCACGGTTCCCGCCAACATGACCAAGGCGGACTACGCGGAGATGAAGTTCAATTCCGCGCTGGTCGAGGAAGACGACTACGACATGCTCGTCATGGGAAGAACGCAGGGCAAGGGCTGCTACTGCTTTGTCAACGGCGTTCTCAAAACCCAGATCGACAAATACGCCGGAAACTACAAATACATGGTGATCGACAACGAAGCAGGGCTGGAGCACATCTCCCGCGGCACGCTTCCCCACGTAGACACCATGCTTCTCATCTCCGACTGCTCGCGCCGGGGCGTGCAGGCGGTCGGCAGAATCGCGGAAATGATCCGCGAGCTCGAGCTGAACCCCGGCACCATGAAGCTGATCATCAACCGCGCGCCGAACGGGCAGCTGAACGCCGGCGTGAAGGAAGAGATCGAAAAGTATGGTCTGGACCTGATCGGCGTGCTTCCGCAGGACGAGACCGTCTACGAGTATGACTGCGACGGCAAGCCCAGCTCTCAGGTACCGGATAACACGCCGGTCAAGCAGGCGCTGCACCAGATCATGCGCGATTTAAATCTGTAAGCCTTTGGCAGCGCCACACCCTACTGGCGCGTGGCGCTGTCTGAAAAATTATGATATAGGGGGATTCAACATTATGCCTTTCGTTCCCAAGAAGCAGGCTTTCAATGCCCACATCAATGAAGTTGTGCTGGGTGTTGGCGAAAAAGCAACTGCGATCGGCGGTCAGAATGTCCTGCCGTTCCACTGGTTTGACGCCGAAATCAAAAACGCACCCAAGATCGGCGTCGAGCTGACCGACTTCGGTATGTCCGAGTACACGATGCCCGGTGAGCAGGCGTTCTACGCCGGCTGCGAAACCGTGGTTGACATGGCGAAGCGTGCCGAGACCATGGAAGGTGCAGATTTCCTGTGCCTGCACTTTGAAGGCGCCGATCCCAACGGCGCGAACAAGTCCGTAGAAGAGTGTGTTGCTCTGGCAAAGGCCGTTTCCGATGCCGTCACAATGCCGATTGTCGTCATGGGCTGCAAGAACATCGAGAAGGACACCGAGCTGTTCAACAAGGTCGCAGAGGCCCTTGCCGGCAAGAACATCCTCGTTCTTTCCGCGCGCGATGAAAACTATAAGACCGTCGGCGCATCGGCAGGTCTTGCATACAACCAGAAGGTCGGCGCGGAATCCGCTGTCGACATCAACCTCGCAAAGCAGCTCAACACCGTCATGACCCAGCTCGGCGTCAACGCGCAGAACATCGTCATGAACATCGGCTCCGCTGCCGCTGGCTACGGCTACGAATACGTCGCCTCCACCCTCGACCGCATCAAGGACGCTGCGCTGAAGCAGGCGGACGCCATGCTCCAGATGCCCATCATGACCCCCGTGTCCTCCGATACCTGGGGCGTCAAGGAATCCGTCATGTCCGAGGCTGATATGCCAGAGTGGGGCAGCCAGGAAGAGCGCGGCATCGAAATGGAAATCACCACCGCGGCTGCGGTTCTGGCAGGTGGCTCCGACGCAGTGATCCTGCGCCATCCGGAAGCCGTGAAGACCATCGCCGCGATGATCCGCGCGCTGATGTAAGCAGAGGAGGAATGAGTTACTATGGCAGTTAAAGGTCTTGACATTTTCAAATTATCTCCCAAGAAGAACTGTAAAGAGTGCGGCAGCCCCACATGTATGGCTTTCTGCATGAAGGTTGCCCAGGGCTCCATTGAAATCACAAAGTGCCCCTACATGTCCGAAGAAGCGATCGCTCTTCTGTCTGAAGCTACCGCGCCTCCCATGAAGACCGTCACGGTCGGCGAACATAAGCTCGGCGGCGAGACCGTCATGATGCGTCACGAGAAGACCCTCGTCAACCGCAACCTGTTCGCAGCAACGCTGTGCACCTGCATGGACGACGCGAAGATCGAAGCGCGCATCGAAGGCATCAAGAAGGTTGACTATGAGCGCATCGGCGAGCGTGAGATGGTGGAGTGCGTCTTCGTTCACGACGCAGGCGACAGCGCAAAGTTTGTCGAGCTGTGCAAGAAGGCAGCCGCCATCGAAGGCCGTACCGTCATCATCGACACCAAGGACGTCGACACCGCAAAGGCAGCTGTCGAGGCAATCAAGGACAACAAGCCCATCCTCAACGGCGCCAACAAGGATAACTTCGAGGCAATGAACGCCATCGCAACCGCTGCCGGTATCGTTCTGGGCGTCCATGGCGCAGACCTGTCCGAGCTGCACGACACCGTCGCCGCTCTGGAGAAGGCTGGCAACAAGAACCTGATTCTCGACGTTACCGCCGAGACCGTCAAGGAAACCTTCGCAAACGCAGTTCTCGTCCGCCGCACCGCCATCAAGGACGGCGACCGTACCTTCGGTTATCCGTCGCTGGTCAATCTCGGCGTTCTGTGCGACCACAACGAGCATCTGGAAACCGCACTTGCTTCCGTCTTCGTTCTGAAATACGGCTCGATCATCGTCATGGACAAGATCGGCTACGCAGAGGCTCTGCCGCTGTACGGTCTGCGTCAGAACATCTTCACCGACCCGCAGAAGCCGATGAAGGTCGCGCCCGGCATCTATCCGATCAACGGCGCAACGCCCGACGACCCCTGCGCCCTGACGGTCGACTTCGCACTGACCTACTTCCTGGTCTCCGGCGAACTCGAGCGCTCCAAGGTGCCCATCAACCTGCTGATCACCGACGCTTCCGGCATGTCCGTCCTGACGGCATGGGCAGCCGGCAAGTTCTCCTCGACCTCCGTCAAGAAGTTCTTCGACGAGTTCGATCTGGCAAACAAGATCAACAACCGTACCCTCATCATCCCGGGCAAGGTTGCCGTCATGAAGGGCGAAATTCAGGACAAGCTGCCGGATTGGAACGTTGTCGTCGGTACCCGCGAGGCTGTCGAGCTGGTCAAGTACCTCAAAGACGGCGAGTACAAGGCTGCCGCAGAGGCTGCTGCCGCTTCCAAGAAGCCGGCAGAGGCAAAGAAGGTTGTCGACGCCGATGCTCCTCTGGACTTCGAGAAGATCGCTGCCTCCATCCCCGCCATCAAGATCCGCGACGATCTCGACGCACACTACAAGCAGAGAGATCCCGAATCCCCGAAGTTCGTCACCATCGGCGAGCGTATCCACTGCATCTCCCCGGTGATCCGCGAGGCTATGGCAACGTTCAACCCCGATCCCATCCTCGAGCGTGCCGCACAGCAGATCAAGGCTGGCGCAACGTATCTGGATGTCAACATCGGTCCTGCCGAGTCCAACGGTCCGGAGCTGATGACCTGGGCAGTCAAGCTGCTGCAGGAGAACTTCAACAACGTGCCTCTGGCACTCGATACCGCCAACAAGAAGGCAATCGAAGCCGGCATCAAGGTCTACAACCGCACCAACGGCAAGCCCATCGTCAACTCCGCTGACGCAGGCTCGCGTATCTCCTACATTGACCTCGCCGCTGCAAACGACGCGATCTGCGTGGCGCTCTGCTCCGCCGACGGCATTGCAAAGGACAACGAAGAGCGCATGATGCACTGCCATCATATGCTCGAGCGTGGTCTGTCTCTGGGCATGGAAGCGACCGACCTCTGGTTCGACCCGCTGTTCCTCGTCGTCAAGGGCATGCAGGACAAGCAGATGGACGTTCTGAACGCCATCAAGCTGTTCGCCGACGAAGGCTTGAAGTCCACCGGCGGCCTGTCCAACAACTCCAACGGCGCGCCGAAGAACGTTCGCCCGATCATGGACTCCGCGCTGGTCGCTATGGCGATGATGCAGGGTCTGACCTCTGCCATCGTCAACCCCAACGACCTGCGCCTGATGGAGACCATCAAGTCCTGTGACATCTTCAAGAACAACGAGCTGTACTCCGACTCCTATCTGGACGTCTAAGTTTCCTCATTCATACTGCGGTTCCCTGCCAGCAATGGCAGGGAACTGCTCCATTTATCCCCGGAACGCGCAGCGTCCAGTCACACGGTGCGTTCCGGCAAGCGCACAAATCTATCATTTTTCAGGAGGGTATTTATGAGCGTATTAACTGATCTGATTTATGGCGGCTCGAATGCCGTCGCCGGTCTGACCGAGGGCGCGGTCAACGACGCAATTGCCAAATACGGTGCAGACAAGGAACTCGCGTTCCCCGATACTGCTTATTACTTCCCCACGATTTATGCAGCAACCGGCGTCAAGGTCAAAACGCTCGGCGATCTTCCTGCATGTGTGGGCGTCCTCAAGAGCCTGATTACCAACCAGGAGGACCTCGGTCAGGCACTGAACGCCGGTCTTGCAACCGCAGTCGGCGCAGAAATCCTCGAAGGTCTCAAGTTTGTCGAGCCGAAGGACGCCTATGAAACCGCAAGAGTGCCCGGCATCGGCTTTGTGCCCGATCCCATCATCCGTTCGCTCGGCGTGCCGCTGGTCACGGGCGATATTCCCGGCGTTGCCGTCGTGCTCGGCAAGGCGGAAAACGGCGAAGACGCAGCAAAGGTCGTCAAGGACTACCAGTCCAAGGGCATCATGACCTTCCTGATCGGCGATGTGATCGAGCAGTGCGCCGACGCAGGCGTCAAGATGGGTCTGGAGCTGCGCGTCATCCCGCTGGGTCATGACGTTACGGCAGTCATCCACGTCGTCACCGTTGCCATCCGTGCGGCGCTGATCTTCGGCAACGTGCAGCCGGGCGATCTTGCAGGGCTGCTTGCCTACACCAAAGAGCGTGTTCCCGCCTTCGTCAACACCTTCGGCGCGATCGACAATGTCGTCGTCTCCGCGGGCGCAGGCGCCATTGCGCTGGGCTTCCCGGTCGTGGTCGACATTGACCTCGGCGAAAATCAGGTTCCGGGCGCGCTGGAAAGCTGTCTGGATCACAACGAGACCGTCAAGAAGTCTCTCGAGCTGCGCGGAATCAAGATCAAGTCCAAGGAGCTCCCGATTCCGGTCGCGTTTGCTGCCGCATTTGAAGGCGAAATTATCCGCAAGTCCGACATGAAGGTCGAGTTCTGGTCCGCCAAGAACACGACCTGCGAGCTTGTCCTTGCCAAGCCGATGGATGAGGTCGAGGACCACAAGATTGTCATCGACGGCCCGGATATCGACTCGGGCGAGCTCGAGTACGCGCTGGCAACCTGCGTCTACGTCGCAGGCAAGAAGATGCAGCCCGACTTTGAGTCTGTCATCGAGCGTAAAATCCACGCCTGGTTCAACTACATGGAAGGCGTTATGCACACCGGTCAGCGCAACCAGTTCCGCATCCGTATCTCCAAGGACGCCTATGACAAGGGACTTCGTCTGACGCACTTTGCCGAGGTTCTGTACCATATGATCACGGACGAATTCGAAGCTGTCGTCGACAAGTGCGAGGTCCATCTGATCACCGACCCCGTGAAGGCAACCGCATTCCTCAATGACGTTGCGATGCCGCGCTACAACATGCGCGACGACCGTCTTGCCTCCATGACCGACGAGTCTGTCGACCGCTTCTTCACCTGCATCCTCTGCCAGTCGTTCGCGCCGGCGCACTGCTGCGTCGTCACGCCTGAACGTCTGGGTCTTTGCGGCGCCGTTTCCTGGCTGGACGCGAAGGCAACGTATGAGCTCAACCCGAACGGTCCGTCCCAGCCCATCATGAAGGAAGGCTGCCTCGACGAGCGCACGGGTCGCTACACAACCGTCAACGACGCCATCAAGGACGCGACGCACGGCGCGGTCGAAGAGGTCACGCTCTACTCCATCATGGAAGACCCGATGACCTCCTGCGGCTGCTTCGAGTGCATCTCCGGCATCGAGCCGATGTCCAACGGCTTCATCGTCGTCAACCGCGAATATGCGGGCATGACGCCTGCCGGCATGACCTTCGGCGAGCTTGCCTCCTGCACCGGCGGCGGCGTGCAGACCCCGGGTTACATGGGTCATGGTCGTCACTTCATTTCGTCCAAGAAGTTCATCCACGCCGAGGGCGGTATCGAGCGTATCGTCTGGATGCCGAAGGAGCTCAAGGACGATGTGGGCGAAAAGCTCAACAAGACTGCCAAGGAGCTCTATGGCATCGACAACTTCACCGACATGATCGCCGACGAGACGATCTGCACCGACTGCGACGCCCTGATGAGCTTCCTGCAGGAAAAGAATCATCCGGTACTTGCAATGGAGCCGCTGATGTAATATAATGAGGATGTCCGCGTAACAGCGCCGGTTTTCCCGCCGGAGTCTGGCGGGCATCCAGCCTGCAGAGCAGTCCCACATTCTGCCGGGTACTTTTAATAACTGGGGGGAGGGTTCTTGCCCTCCCCTTTTTTGCGAAGTGTTTTTGTGACGCGGACATTCTGTTTGAAATGTCCACATTTCAAAGCTGTACGTGTGCAAACTCGTGCTTGCAGACGTATGGATTTGAAATAGAACCTACACCGAAAGGAGATTCCATCCGATGTATCAGATTACCTTCCAGTTTGAAAACGGCGGCAAGCCCGTCATCGTCGACGCAACGCCCAACACGACCATTCTGGACGCCGCGAAGGCTGCAAACGTCGCCATCGACGCACCCTGCAACGGCAACGGCTCTTGCGGCAAGTGCCGGGTCAAAATTCTCGAGGGCACCGTTGAAAGCACGCCCACACATCACATCTCGGAAGAAGATTACGCCGCAGGCTGGCGCTTGAGCTGCGCAAGCAAGCCCGCGTCCGACGTGGTCGTGCAGGTGCCGGACATCGCCTCGGCATACCAGAGCCGCATGAAGACGGCAGACCTGTCCACCGGCGAGGAGGTCGCGACGTTCAATAAGCTGCAGGAAGACATCCGCGCGGCAGGCGTCGAGATCAGCTGCGACTTTGTCTCAGCGGTTCTGGAGCTCTCCGAGCCGACGCTGGACGATACCATGCCCGACACCGAGCGTCTGGAGCTTGCCGCACAGGCTGCATTTGACGGCTGTACAGAGGTCAAGCTCACCTACCACACCGTCAAGAAGCTTGCCAAAACGCTGCGCGAGGCAAACTTCAAGGTCCAGATTGCCGGTACGCTCGACATGGGCGTTCTGACCGTCATGGACGTGACCGGAAAGCTGGACGCGCCCATGATCGGCTGCGCCATCGACATCGGCACCACGACAGTTACGGGCGTTCTTTTAAATCTTGAGACCGGCGAGCTCGTCGCAAAAGCATCCTCCGGCAACGGACAGATCCGCTACGGCGCAGACGTCATCAACCGCATCATCGAGCAGTCCAAGCCCGGCGGCGTCAAGCGCCTGCAGGACGCGATTTTGAAAGAAACGCTTGTTCCCTTAACGGCCGTCATGTGCAAATCCGCCGGCATTACGGCAGACCGGATTTTCCGTGCCAGCGTCGCGTCCAACACGACGATGAACCACCTGCTTCTCGGCGTGGATGCCAACCCCGTGCGCATGGAGCCGTATATCCCGACCTTCTTCCAATGGCGCGGCATGGTCGCCAAGGACCTCGGCTTTGTGGCAAACCCCGACGCCGAAATTCTCATCGCGCCCAACATCGGCTCGTATGTCGGCGGCGATATCACCGCAGGCACGTTCGCGAGCCTGATCTGGAACAAGGATGAATTTTCGCTGTTCATCGACCTCGGCACCAACGGCGAGCTGGTCTTCGGCAACCGCGACTTCATGATGTCGTGCGCGTGCTCCGCCGGTCCGGCATTTGAGGGCGGCGATATCTCCTGCGGCATGCGCGCAACCGACGGTGCAGTCGAGGCAGTCGAAATTGACCGCGATTCCATGGAGCCGAAGCTCACCATCGTCGGAGACGCCGGGCAGAAGCCGGTCGGCATCTGCGGCTCTGGCATCATCGATGTGATTGCCGAGCTCTACCGCACCTCCATCATCTCCTCGAAGGGCAAATTCGTCCGCGAGGGCGGCAGAGTCGCCCACGACGAGCACGGCATGGGAAGATATATTCTCGCAAGACCCGACGAGAGCGAAACCGGACGCGAAATTTCGATCACCGAGGTCGACATCGACTCGTTCATCCGCGCCAAGGGCGCGATCTTCTCCGCCATCAACATCATGCTCTCTTCTCTGGATATGGACGTGACGGTTCTCGAGCATGTCTACGTTGCCGGCGGCATCGGCTCTGGCATCAACATGGAAAACGCCGTGCGCATCGGCATGCTGCCCGATATCGACCGGAGTCTGTTTACCTACCTCGGCAACACCTCGCTTGCCGGCGCCTACGCAATGGTGCGCTCGGAACGCGCAAACGAAAAGGTGCATGAGATTGCATCCAACATGACATATATGGAGCTTTCGACGAATCCGCGGTACATGGACGAATTTGTGGCGGCGTGCTTCCTGCCCCATACCAACCGTGAGCTGTTCCCGTCGAGCGTACAGGAGTGATACGATGGCAGAGCTGAACAAAAACGACATTCAGAACAACAAAGAAGAGGTCCCGTTCGCCCACTATGAGGCGCTGTTCCGCGCGCTCGATCCCGACGAGGCGGCGCTGCGCTGCGGTGTGCCGTTTGAAAACGGCGCGTTTACCGTGACGCTTCTGGGAGAAGCCTACGTCATCACCTGGCCCGAATACACCATCTCGGCGGACAACCCGAAGGCGTTCGGACTCAAGAACATCCCCACGCAGACCTTCCTGCTCCGGTATCTGCTCGAGGGCAAAAAGGCAGGTCCCTGGCTGAGCTTCAAGACCTTCCGAGAAATGCCGTGGGGCGAGCTGTACATCAGCCCCTACACCGGACGGGTCCTGACCCGCGCCGCGTTCACCTTCGGCACCCGTGTCGGAAAATTTGCCGAAGCCTGCGAAAAGATGGGCGGCGCGCGCGTTGAGCACGGCGACGCAGGATATGAATTTGAGCTGCTGCCCGGCTACCGGATGCAGATCATGGTCTACGCCGGAGACGATGAATTCCCGCCCAGCAGCCAGGTGCTGTATTCCGACAACTTTGAAACCGGCTTCTCTGCGGAAGACCGCGTGGTGGCTGGCGATATTCTGATTTCCAGCATCAAAAATAACTTCTGAGAGGAAACATCATGAGCTTTGTGTACAAGGGTTTGAAGGCAAATTTTGAAAAGCTGACGGTCACGGAGCATGAGCTGGACCGCCAGATGGACCGGCTCCGCCAGCAGACGCCGCGCGTGATTCCCGTCACCGAGCGCGCTGCCAAAATGGGAGACGACGTGGTTCTGGACTACGCCGGCTTTGTCGACGGCAAGCAGTTTGACGGCGGCACGGCAAAAGAGCAGGTTCTCACGCTCGGCAGCGGCATGTTCATCCCCGGCTTCGAGTCGCAGCTCGTCGGCGCGCATGCCGGCAGCGACGTGCTCGTCACCGTGACCTTCCCGAAGGACTACCGCGCCACCGAGCTTGCCGGAAAGCCCGCCGAGTTCCGCTGCCACATCGTCGAGGTCCGCGAAAAATCCGCCTATGAGCTGGATGACGTGTTTGCCAAAGAGGTCGGCGGCTGCCAGACGCTCGAAGAAATGAAGCAGAAGCTCCGTCAGAGCCTGCAGGACTATTACGACGAGCGCGCCGAGATGGAGGTGCAGGACACCCTCATGCGTCAGGCAGCTGCAACGCTCGACTACACGCCAAGCGCGCAGGAGCTGAAAGAAGGTATCGACGCGCAGGTCGAGCTTTTAAAGGCGCAGCTGGGGCGCAAGGGCTTGACGCTGGAGGCATATCTCCAGTTCACCGGCAAAACCGAGCAGCAGATCCGCGACGACGCAAAGCCCGAGGCGGAAAACAGCCTGCGCATTCAGAAATCTGCCGAGCGCATTGCTCTTCTCGAAGGTCTTACTGCGACGGACGAGGACTATGCCAACGAGCTTGCTGCCATCTGCCGGCAGAACGGGCTGACCATGGAGCAGCTGAAGCCTCATATGAACGCGCAGTTCGAAGCCAGCGTCCGCGACAACATCCGCATGAAGAAGGCAATCGCCTTTGTGCGGGCAAATGCGGACGTGACCGTGGTTGACGCGCCCGCGTCGAAGGACTGATTCTGCCGGGGCTGATCCGATTGCATATGCCGAGTTCTCCCAGAATAAGGATATTCCATACGTGAAATATCGCTCGGCATTTCGGACAAAATTTCTGCGCGAACGGAAAATTTATTTGTATAAACGCGCCTGAGAGCCATATCAGCACTCAGGTGCTTTATATCATATGCGACATATCGCACAAAGAAACGGCGGTGTTTCCGTGCAAAGCTACAAAACGTTTTTTAGGTATTGACTTCCAAAAAGGTTAGTGATATTCTAAGAACGAACCGATAAAAAAGTATCGATTCCGCATGGCGCTGAGAGCTGCGGATGAAGGGATGCACAGCGCCAAAGCTATTCTTTCCCGGGGGCGGAGTGAAAGCCCCGGAAGAACAAGGAGGAAATATCCATGGCAATCGAATTTAAAGATGGCAAGTACGTTGACCCGCAGACCGGCCGCGTTACGCTCGACCCGACGGTATACAAGGACTGGCAGATCGCTGAAGAAGCGGAGAAGGCGCTGCCTTCTGTGGATTACTTCCGCGAGAAGCTCGGTCTGCTGCCGGAAGAAATCATTCCCTACGGCAAGACCCCGAAGATTGACTTTATCAAGGTCATGAACCGCCTGAAGGATAAGCCCGACGGCAAGTTCATTGAAGTCACCGCAATCACCCCGACCCCGTTCGGCGAGGGCAAGTCCACCGTCTCTCTGGGTCTGATCGAAGGTCTCGGCAAGCTGGGTCTGAACGTTGGCGGCGCTCTGCGTCAGCCCTCCGGCGGTCCGACGATGAACGTCAAGGGCACTGCTGCCGGCGGCGGCAACGCGCTTCTGATGCCGATGACCGAGTTCTCCCTGGGTTTGACCGGCGATATCAACGATATCATGAACGCGCACAACCTGGCGATGGTCGCTCTGAACGCGCGTATGCAGCACGAGCGCAACAACAACGACGAGTGGCTGGCCAGCAAGGGTCTGAAGCGTCTGGATATCGACCCCAAGCGTGTGGAGATGGGCTGGGTCCTGGACTTCTGCGCACAGGGTCTTCGCAATATCATCATGGGCATCGGCGGCCGTCTGGACGGCTACCTGATGGAGTCCAAGTTCGGCATTGCCGTTGGCTCCGAGCTGATGGCGATCCTCGCTGTCGCCCGCGATCTGAAGGATCTGCGTGAGCGTATCGGCAAGATCGTTGTTGCCTACTCCAAGAGCGGCGACCCCGTCACCTGCGAGGACCTCGAAGTTGCCGGCGCCATGACCGCATGGATGCGCAACACCATCAACCCCACCATGTGCTACACGGTCGAGCATCAGCCCGTTCTGGTCCATGCCGGTCCGTTTGCCAACATCGCCATCGGTCAGTCCTCCGTTATTGCGGACCGTCTGGCTCTGAAGCTGTTCGATTACCATGTCACCGAGTCCGGCTTCGCTGCCGACATCGGCTTTGAGAAGTTCTGGAACGTCAAGACCCGTCTTTCCGGTCTGACCCCGAACGTCTCCGTTCTGGTTGCAACCGTCCGCGCGCTCAAGATGCACGGCGGCGGCCCGAAGGTCACCCCGGGCGCTCCCCTTGCCAAGGAATACACCGAGGAGAACCTCGAGCTCCTGGAAAAGGGCACCTGCAACCTGTTCCATCATGTCAACACCATCAAGAAGTCCGGCATCAACCCGGTCGTCTGCATCAACCGCTTCTACACCGACACCGACGCGGAAATCGCGCTTCTCAAGAAGCTCTGCGCCGAGCATGGCGTCCGCTGCGCCGAGTCCAACCACTGGCGCTTCGGCGGTGAAGGCGCGATCGAGCTGGCAAAGACCGTTGTCGAGGCTTGCGAAGATCCCGTCAACATCAAGTTCCTGTACGACCTCGAAATGCCGCTGCGTCAGCGCGTCGAGCTGATCGCGAAGGAAGTCTACGGTGCAGACGGCGTCGAATGGGCACCTCTGGCTGTCCAGAAGGCAGAGCGCTTCGAGTCCGACCCGAAGTACAAGGATTACTGCACCATGATGGTCAAGACCCACCTGTCCCTGTCCGACGACCCCACCAAGAAGGGCGAACCCAAAGGCTGGAAGCTCAAGGTCCGCGACATTCTGGAATACGGCGGCGCGAAGTTCCTCTGCCCGATGGCTGGTACCATCTCCATGATGCCCGGCACGGCAGCCAACCCCGCCTATCGCCGCGTCGACGTCGACACCGAGACCGGCAAGGTTTCCGGTCTGTTCTAAAATCGAACAAAAGCAGGCTTTTGTTCGAAGAATTTGCAGTCTGCGGCAGCGCACTTGCTGCGCTCGCACGTTTGCAGCCTGAGCAGGATTTTTTGCAAGGGTAAAGCCCTCACAAAAAAATAATTTCAAATTGATTTTATGCTGACGCATAAAACTCTGCGAGGCTGTAAAGTAGTATACGCAAACCCAACCGGGAGGCGGCGGATATCCGCCGCCTCTCTTTCTGAATAAGGAGAAACAATCCATGGATATGACGACAAAATCCTGCCGTGAGTTTGTCACGGTTCTCGCCTCCAACGAGCCGGCTCCCGGCGGCGGCGGCGCATCGGCTCTCGTTGCCGCGCTCGGCACGGCGCTGGGCAACATGGTAGGCTCGCTCACCGTCGGCAAGAAAAAATACGCAGACGTCGAAGAAGAGATCAAAGCCCTCATGAAAGAGTGCGACGATCTTCAGACGCAGCTTTTGGATCAGGTCCCCGCAGACGCGGAGGGCTTTGTGCCGCTTGCAAAGGCTTACGGCATCCCGAAGGACGATCCCACGAGAGCGGAGACGCTGGAAAAGGCGACCATCATTGCCTGCCAGGTTCCGATGCACATCATGGAGCTGTGCTGCAAGTCGCTCGACGCCATCAAGGTCTTTGCCGACAAGGGCTCCCGTCTCGCCGTTTCCGACGCAGGCTGCGGCGCTGTGATCGTAAAGTCCGCATTGCAGGCAGCATCCCTCAACGTGTTCATCAACACCAAGACGCTTGCCAACCGCGCAGTCGCCGAGGAAATGAACGCCAAGTGCTTAGGGATGCTCGATACCTATGGCAAGCTCGCCGATGAAATCTTTGAAACCGTCAAAGCCGGATTCTTTAAATAACGAAGGAGATATGACGCATGGCTAAATTACTGCTGGGCAAAGAAGTTACCGCTGCGATGAACGAGAAGCTGCAGGCGCGTGTCGCGGCTCTGAAGGAAAAGGGCGTTACCCCGAAGCTGGCAATCGTCCGCTGCGGCGAAAACCCCTCCGACCTGTCCTATGAAAAGGGTGCAACCGCAAGAGCCGAGCTCATCGGCGTCGAGGTTCAGAAGTTCGTCCTGCCCGAAGACGTGACCAAGGAAGCGCTGATTGCCCAGATCGAAGCGATCAATGCCGACGATTCCATCCACGGCTGCCTGATGTTCCGCCCGCTTCCCAAGCACCTCAAGGCGGATCAGGATGAGATCTGCAACCGTCTGGCTGCCGCCAAGGACGTCGACTGCATGACCGACCTCTCCAACGCCGGCGTCTTCACCGGCAAGAAGCTGGGCTTTGCACCCTGCACGCCGCAGGCCTGCATGGAAATCCTGGATTACTACGGCATCGACTGCAAGGGCAAGAACGCCGTCGTCATCGGTCGTTCTCTCGTCGTCGGCAAACCCGCAGCCATGATGCTCATGGCAAAGAACGCAACCGTCACCGTGTGCCACACCAAGACCGTGGACGTCGCCGGTATCGCGCGTAAGGCGGACATTCTGGTCTCTGCCGCAGGCGTTCTGAACAGCCTGACGAAGGACTACGTCTCTGAAAACCAGGTCGTCATCGACGTTTCCATCAACTGGGACCCCGAGAAGGTCAACGCCAAGGGCGGCAAGGGCGCCATCGCGGGCGACGCAGTCTTCTCCGAGGTTGAGCCGATTGTCGGCGCGATCACTCCGGTTCCCGGCGGTGTCGGCTCCGTCACAACGTCGGTTCTGATCGGTCATGTCGTTGAGGCAGCCGAACGTACGCTGTAAGTTCTGATTCATCCAATCTGCCGCCGGACCACTTTCCCGGCGGCAGTGTTTTGAAAAGGGCATGTTCTAAGAGGGGGAACTGTTTTGATGAAAGAAAAATTCAGGCAGCCGGAACAGGCGATCCGGCTTTTTTTCTGGCTGTTTGCTGCGGCCTGTCTGCTTGCGGCAATTGCCATGCCCGACCGGGGGCAGATGGTCGAAGGAATGCTGCGGCTGTGTACGCTGCCGTATCAGTCGGCCAACAGCTATTTTGACGCGGCAAACGGCGGCTTTGCCGGTACATTTTTGAATGCGGCAATCGTCTGCGCTGTCTGCGCGGCGATCTACTCGCTTCCCGGCAGCAAGCCGGACGGCGTTTCGGTGCTTGCCTATTTCCTGACGGCGGGCTTCTGCTTCTGGGGCATTACGGTGCTGAATATCTGGTTCTGCTTTGCAGGTGTGCTGATCGGCTGCCTTATCCGTAAGGTAAAGTTCTACACGCAGGGCAATGTCTTTCTGTTTTCCACCGGCATTGCGCCCCTGATGACAGATCTTCTCATCCGGTATCCGGGCGCAGAGTCGCGCGGCGTAACACTGTTTGGCGCGGTCTTGACGCTTCTGGTCTGCACTGTGATCGGACTCATTCTGCCGGCGGGGCTTGCACACAGCCCGAAGGTGCACAAGGGCTACGACCTTTACTCGGCCGCGGTTCCGGTCGGCTTTACAGCGTTTTTCCTGCGGGCTGTACTTTACCGCGTGCTGGGCGGAACGCTGCCGGATGGTGTGGGCGTTGGCGCAGGCGACGGGAACTGGGCCGTCTGCAACATATTCTGCATCGCGGTGTTTGTGCTGGCGCTGGTTCTGGGTCTGGGCCTTGGCGGTAGCTTCCGGCAGTACGGAGAGCTGCTGAAGGATTCCGGCTTCGGCGCGGATTACGGCGCAAAATACGGCGCCGGGACGGCCATTTTGAATTTTGCAATCTATGGCCTGTTCATCGTGCTCTACTATAACCTCATCGGCGCAAAGTGGAATGCGGCGACGCTCGGCTGCGTATTCTGCATGGTCTGCTGCTGCTTCAAGGGAAGCCATCCGGCAAACGTCTGGCCGATTATGGCGGGCTACGTGGCGGCGGCATTTCTCACAAAGGCGCTCTGCGCGGCGCTCGGTACGGATTTCACAACCGCCATCAATGCGCAGGCCATTGTCATCGGCCTCTGCTTTGCAAACGGTCTGAGCCCGGTTGCAGGAAGCTATGGCTGGCTGGCCGGCGTGGTGTTTGCGATGCTTCACTATGGCCTGGTCACAAGCGTTCCGTTCACACACGGCGGGTTCCTGCTGTATAACGGCGGCTTTACGGCGGGGCTGGTCTGCTGCCTGTTCCTTCCTGTGGTGGAGGCCTTTTTCCACACAAAACAGGAACGCCGGCAGCTGAAAACCGGAAAATAAACAAATTCTGCGGAAAGGACGGCGCGGCACATGTATTACTGCGAAAACTGCCATCTGGTCTGTGAAGGGCCGGTCTGCCCCTACTGCGGCAGCACGTCGCTGCGCGCGCCCAAAGGCGGCGACTTCTGTTATCTGTCCACCATGGTCTCCCCGTGGGGTGAGGCGATGCAGGAGCTTCTGAAGGAGGCAGGCATCCGCTGCCTGACCCGGCAGGCGAGGAGCGTCCTGTATTCCGTCGCCTTCGGGCAGAACCACGCCGAGCTGGAGCTGTTCGTGCCGTGGGAGGATCTGGAGCAGGCGGCAAGCCTTCAGAAGAGTCTTCTCACCAGCGAGCTGGTGGAAGAAGCACCGCCGGATTCTCCGGACGAACCATCATAACGCAATCGCACCGCAGAGGGAATCCTCTGCGGTGCGATTGCGCGTGTCAAAAAGTTCTTTTTGGCACGCGGAGTCCTTTTTCAAACTTCAGAAAAGTTTGAAAAAGGAATTGATTGAACGCGAAAGACACCCCTGATGGGTTTCTTTCACACTATCTTCCTTTCCGAAACATTTCGTCTGGAAATATCCTCGACAGCCTGAATCGCACCGCAGAGGGAATCCTCTGCGGTGCGATTTTACTCTGTCAGAGTCAGAAAACCCGGCAGACAAGGCTGCATATCCTTCAGGCACTCCAGCGGCGCATTGTCATACACATGGTCCTTTGCCGCCAGCACCGTAACGGGCGCTTTGGAGTGGCGGATGAACAGCGCGTCGTGACCGACGCACAGACCGACGATGATGTTCAGCCCCGTTCCGGCTTCGTTCAGCAGCTCCGCCTGCGCAATCGGGTTGCACATTGCCTTCTGCGCGGAGGGAACGCCGATGGTACAGCGGTCAATGTGCCCCACCTTGCAGCGGACGCTTTCTACCTGAAAGCCGTTCCGGCGCAAAATGGCGTCAATCTGCCGCCCCTGCTCGTCGAGCGTATCGCAAAACGCCAGTCCCAGCTTGTGAAAGCCGCACTCCTTGGCAAAGCGCATGGTCTTTGCCAGACGGCACTCGCTGTGGTCCGGGCTGCAGAGTGCGGATTTCTGCGCCATCAGCCGATCGAGCGGCTCGTCATACTCCTGCAGCCAGGCATCCATCTTTTCTCCCTGTCCGGGGCAGCCCTTCGGAAAGGTCTGCGTCTGGTCCATCCGGGCAGCGCAGCTTTTGCTCTGACATGCGGCACAAAACAGCATAAATACAACCTCCCAGTACGCCGCGATGGAGCGCACCAATTTCTATGACGCGATCTACTCCCCCGTCGTTCTGCTGCTGAACGCCGTCGTGGTCGGCATCGTCATGCTGCTATCCGCCTCCGGCAATGCGCGGATTCTATCTGTGTTCGGTATGTCGGTCGGCACCTCGGTTGCCGTGATCAACTACATCTCGCGCATTTCTGCGCCCATTGAAAGTCTCGGCATGGAAATCCAGACCATCCAGTCGGCAATGGCAGGCGTCAGGCGCATCGACGCTTTTCTTGCCCAGCCCGAGCGCGCCATGGAGAACGGCGAAACTGCCGCATACGGCGATGTCGTGCTGTCGCACGTCACCTTCGGCTACGGCGAAGCGCCCGTCCTGCGCGATTTTTCCATGACCGTCAAGCAGGGCGAGCAAATCACGCTCGGCGATCCGCAGATCACCGAGGAAATGGCAAAACATGCTGCGCGTCTTGCCGGTATCGACGCTGCCGTGCAGGCGCTGCCGGAGGGCTATCACACGGTGTGCACGGAGGGGCTGTTCTCGCAGGGCGAGTGGCAGCTGCTGTCCATCGCGCGCGCTGCGGCGGCAAATCCTGCCGTGCTGCTTCTCGACGGGATCACGGCAAATCTGGACGCCGAAACCGAACAGCGCGTGCTTGCCGCACTGCGCCGCGCCTGCGAAGGGCGCACCGTACTTTCCGTCTCACACCGCATTTACGAAAATCTCGGCGGCAGAACCATCGAAATCGGGTCCCAGCGGAATGCTGCGCTGTCCCATGTGTAAATTGCGGTTGACTTTCATCGTATGGTTGATATATATTAGTCATTATAAATCAAATTCAAAAAGGAGAATGCCATTGAATCTGAAAAAAGAAGCGGATCTGCTGGAGCAGGTCCTGTCCATCGCCGAAACAGATTACGCGCAGGCATATCGTTTTTTGCTGGATGCCTACGAAAAAAGCCCGGCAGCATACGGACCGCAGACGCTCTACTTCCTTTCCTGTCTTTCAGGCGGCACGGGGCTTTCGGAAGCTGCGCTCGGCTGGCTCAAAAAAGCCGTTTTGGAGAACGGCTGGTGGTATCGCCCGGAGGTGCTGATCGACGACGATCTCGAAACGCTGAGCGGCAATCCTGAATTTCTTTCTCTGAAAGCCGTCTCCGACGCGCGCTATCAAAAAGCCCGCGAAACGTCGAAGGCGGTCTTTTCCCGAAAATCGAAAACGGCTGCAAACCTGTTTCTTGCCGTCCACGGAAACACGCAGAACGCCGATCTCGCGCGCGAAGACTGGGCGCCGGTGCTGGCGGGCAGCGCACGCTGGCAGCTGGAAACCGTCCAGAGCGCCGAGCCGGACGGCTGCGGCACGTACCGCTGGAGCTATGACATGGCTTCGTTCCTGCCGGTCGCAGGCGCGCTGGAAGCGCTGCAGACAGAGGGCTATGAAACAATGGTCTGCGGCGGCTTTTCCGCCGGGTGCGACATGCTGCTGCGCGCCATTTGCTTCACCCCGGCGCGCTGCGATGTGCTGGTCCTGCAAAGCCCGTGGATTCCGGTTCTGCAGGAGCATTCGGACGCGCTGGTGCGGGCACTCCGGGAAAAGCACATTGCGCTGCGGATTTTCTGCGGTCTGGAGGATGAAGACTGCCTGCCGCTTGCAAGGCAGCTCTATACCGCGGCAAAGGATGCCGGTCTTCCTGTAACGCTGACGACGCAGGAACATACCCGGCACCAGTTCCCCGAAAAGCCTTACACCCTGGAAGACATCTTATCCCCGGAAAGGCAGATGTGCATATGAGCGAGCTGCGCGCGAGAGTCATCTCGCAGGAAAAAGGGCTGTATCAGATCAGCAGCGGCACGGAAGTGAAGCAGGCGTCCGTCTCCGGCAAATTTCGCTATGAAGCGCAGACAGTCTCCGACTATCCGGCGGTGGGCGACTATGTCCTTGCCGAGTGGCAGGAAGCCGGCTCCCCTGCAATCATCCGCAGCCTGTTTCCGCGCAAAAGCTGCTTTCTTCGGAAAGCTGCCGGCAGCGCAAAGCAGGAGCAGGTCGTCGCGGCAAACATCGACACGGTCTTTCTGTGCATGTCGCTCAACCAGAATTTCAACCTCCGCCGCCTGGAGCGCTATCTCTCCATTGCGTATGACAGCGGCGCGGAGCCGGTGGTGGTCCTGACCAAAGCGGATCTGTGCCAGGACCCGGAAGACAAGCTCGCGCAGGTGCGGACCGCCGCACCCGGGGCGGAAATTCTCACGGTCTCGTCTCTTACCGGCGATACGGACGCGGTCCTTCCCTACATCCTTCCGGGCAGGACGGTTGCGTTTCTCGGCTCCTCCGGCGTCGGAAAATCCACGCTGATCAACAAGCTCATGGGAACCAGCGCACTTGCCACGGGCGCCGTCGGAACTGCCGACAAGGGCAGGCACACCACTACGCACCGCCAGCTTCTTACCCTTCCGAACGGCGCATTTCTGATCGACACACCGGGCATGCGCGAGCTCGGCATGTGGGACAGCGACGGCGGCATCGACACGGCGTTTCAGGACCTTCTGGAGCTGACGCGCGCCTGCCGGTTTTCCAACTGCACGCACACCGCAGAGCCCGGCTGCGCGGTTCTGAAAGCGCTGGCAGACGGCACGCTGGACGCCGGACGCTGGGAATCGTTCCGGAAGCTGAAGCTGGAAAATGCTTCTGCGGCGGAGCGCAGCCGCTATCTGGACGCCAAACGCGAAAAATTCAAGAGCATCTCAAAAACCAACAAGACAAATCGAAAAAGCGGCAGCTGACCGAAAAGCTGCCCACACATACAGCGATACCCCGGCAAGCTCACCGGGGTATCGCTTTTTTCTACAGAAACGCCGGATGTCCAGCTTCACATGCCCCTAACGATTCTTTGATCCGCAGGCAGAAATCGCAGCAGGCGTTGCCCCTGCCCAGCGTTCCCGTCCGATGCCGGAGAAGCTTCGGGTGAAGATTTGCGCAGGTGATATCGTCGCTGTCGCAGAAGCACGGGCAAAGCTCCGGGCAGCCGTATTGCACGCAGGTGTCGTAATACGGGCATTTTGTCATATCCACGCGCCAGGTACCGCGGTCCGCCTGCAGCCGCGCGTCGGACGTGGCGTTCAGTTCCTTTTCCTGCGCGGCAAACCGCTGCGCGACGGTCTTTCGAAAATCTGCCGCAAGATAGCTCTCTTTCATATCCGGAACGCCTCCCTGTCTCCATTTGCGCCATTGGTTAGTTTGCTCTAACCGCCGTCCTTTGAAAAGCTGCCTGCGCGGCAGCTTTTCCTAACCGGAAGTTTTTTGCAGGTTCCTTGTAGCATTCGTCTCTTCTTTTTGCAAGACGGTGTTTGCCGCTGCCGCAGACGGACTTCCGGAGTCGTTTCGTTTTCTATGTCTCTTCCTCCGTGTGCACCGCACTGACGTCCGATAGCTCGCGATACGTCTGCCGGATGAAGAAGGCCGCAATAAGGAACGTCAGCAGATCCGCTGCCGGGAACGACCACAGAAGCCCGTCCAGCCCGAAGAAGACCGGCAGGATGACCGGAAGCGACACGCCGAAAATGATCTCGCGCGTCATGGAAACCGCAGTCGACGCAAACGCCTTGCCCAGCGCCTGCAGGTAGATAAACGTGCCCTTGTTCAGTGTCGCCAGCGGCATCAGGCACAGGTAGGTGCGGAAGCATTTGACCGTGAAGTCCGCGTAATACGTGCTCTCGTTTGCCGCGCCGAACAACATCGCAATCTGCAGCGGAAAGACCTCCACAATCACCAGAGCGACAGCACCGACGATAAACTCCGCCAGCAGCAGCTTCGAAAACAGCGCCCTGGCGCGGTCGGTTTTCTTTGCGCCAATGTTATACCCCGCAATCGGAATACAGCCAGCCGCCATGCCGATGGCGATGGAAATCGCAATCTGGAAAAACTTCATGACGATGCCGAGGACGGCAAGCGGAATCTGCGCATACTCCGGCTGCCCGAAAACGGGGTCCTTCGCACCGTATTTCATGCACATATTCTGCACCGCTGCCATCGAGACGACCAGCGAGATCTGCGCGAGAAAGCTGGTCAGCCCCAGCACCAGGAATTTTGGAATCAGCTTTCCGTCCAGCCGGAAGCTGCTCTTATCCAGTTTGATGACCTTCATGTGCCGCAGATACCAGACCGCGAACACCGCCGTCAGCACCTGACCGATCACGGTAGCTACCGCCGCGCCCATCATGCCCCAGTGGAAGCCGTAAATGAAAATGGGATCGAGAATTACGTTGGCAATCGCACCGGAGACGGTGGACACCATAGCGAATTTTGGGCTGCCGTCGCTGCGGATGACCGGGTTCATCGCCTGCCCGAACATATAAAACGGAATGCCAAGCGTGATGCAGAAAAAGTATTCCTTCGCAAACGTATGCGTTTCCTCATTAACCGTTCCGCCGAACAGGACCAAAATCGGTTTGCTGAGCATGAGGTAGACTGCCGTCAGCACAAGGCTGCTGACCACGCAGAGCACGATGGCATTGCCGACAGACCTGTGCGCGTCCTCGCGGGCGTTTCGTCCCAGGGCGATGCTCACAAACGCGCAGCAGCCGTCGCCGATGAACACGGCGATGCCGAGCGCCACCACTGTCAGCGGAAACACGACGGTGTTTGCCGCATTGCCGTAGGAGCCGAGGTAGCTGGCGTTTGCAATAAAAATCTGGTCAACAATGTTATAGAGCGCACCTACCAATAGCGAGATAATGCAGGGAACGGCGTACTGCCGCATAAGCTTCCCGATACGCTCCGTCCCCAAAAACTGATTTCCGGTATCCATCAAAATCACCTTTCCTTCCAAAAAACAAAAAATGCGCAAAGCCAGAAGCCATCTGGATTTACGCATTTCTGCCACACGATCTGTTTATGAACTTTGCCGCATTTCCGCAAAAAAAGCGCGGCGTTTTCTGCAACCGGATTTACGCAGAAACGCCACACGCTGTACGCCTATTATAGCGGATTCGGCGGAAAATTTCAAATGTTTTTTGACGGCTTCCCTGTCGGAAGCCTGTATGCCGCTAAATTTTCTCTTGACTCTATTTCTATTGTAGAGTTTATAATAGAGGCAAGATCAAACGCAAAGAAGGACGCTTCGCAATGGAAAAGAACTTAACCACCGGCAGTGTCTTCAAAAACGTGATTTTCTTTTCGCTGCCGTATCTGCTCTCGTATTTTCTGCAGACGCTCTACGGGATGGCAGACCTGTTTATCATCGGGCAGTTTGAAGGCGTCGCCAGCACGACCGCCGTCTCCATCGGCTCACAGGTCATGCATATGCTCACGGTTATAATCGTCGGGCTTGCAATGGGCACAACCGTCAGCATCGCGCAGGCAGTCGGCGCGGAAAACCGGAAACAGGCGGCGCAGGACATCGGAAACACCGTGCTGCTTTTTATGGCAGTTTCTGTCACGCTGACTGTTCTTCTTCTGCTGCTTGTCCGCCCCATTGCTGCCGTCATGTCGACGCCGGAGGAAGCAGTCGGCGGCACCGCCGCATACCTGACCATCTGCTTTCTCGGCATTCCGTTCATCACGGCGTATAACATCATCAGCTCGATCTTCCGTGGACTTGGCGACAGCAAAAGCCCCATGTATTTTATCGCCGTGGCGTGCGCCGCCAATATCGGGCTGGACTATCTCTTTATGGGCGTGCTCCATCTCGGTCCTGCGGGCGCGGCATTGGGCACAACGGTGTCGCAGACAATCAGCGTCGTTGTGTCTCTGGTCGTGATTCTGCGGCGAAAGAGCATTGCGCTGGAAAAATCTGACTTTAAGCCCCGCCGTCCGGTGATGGAGAAAATCTTGAGAATCGGCGTTCCCATCGCCCTGCAGGACGGCCTGATTCAGGTCGCCTTCATCGTCATTACGATCATTGCCAACCAGAGAGGGCTCAATGATGCGGCAGCGGTCGGCATTGTGGAAAAGGTGATCAGCTTCCTGTTTCTGATTCCTTCTTCCATGCTTTCCACCGTTTCGGCGCTGGGCGCGCAGAATATCGGCGCCGGAAAGCCGGAGCGCGCCATCCGCACGCTGCGCTATGCCGTGCTGCTTGCCGTGAGCTTCGGCGTTCTCGCCTCGATTACAATTCAGTTCACGGCAGAGCAGATCGTTGCCCTGTTTACCGACCGGAGCACGGCAGCCGGCGCGCAGGTCGTCCGGCTCGGCGGGCAATATCTGCGCGGCTACATCTTTGACTGCATTTTCGCGGGCATTCATTTCAGCTTCAGCGGCTACTTCTGCGCCTGCGGCAAATCCGGGCTGTCGTTTCTGCACAACATTTTCGCCATCGTGCTGGTGCGTATCCCCGGCGTTTATCTGACATCCACACTTTTTCCGGCGACGCTTTTGCCGATGGGACTGGCGACGGCAGCCGGCTCTGCGTGCTCAGTGCTGATCTGCCTGATTGCCTTTGCCGTGATACAGCGAAAAGCTGCAGCGCCGCAGGCGGAGGGCTAGCGGATGGACCGAAAAAAACTCTTTCCGATCGGCGAGGTATCGAAGCTGTTTCACATCAGCGTCAGCAGCCTACGGCGCTATGAGACCATCGGTCTTCTGACCCCGGCGTATATTTCCCCGGATTCCGGCTACCGCTATTACGGACCGGAGCAATTTGAAGTCCTGAATACGATTCGATACCTGCGGGCGCTGGATATGCCGCTGCCGGAGATTGCAGATTTTCTCCAGAACCGGGACATCGACCGCATCGAAGAAAAGCTGCAGCAGCAGAAGCAGGCGGTCCTTCAAAAGCAGCAGGCGCTCAAACGCATGGAGCAGAAGATCGACCACCGCCTGCGCTGGCTTCGGGACGCGCAGAGCGCGCCGCTTGACACGGTTTGCCTCGTGCAGCTTCCCGCCTGCCGCATCGTATGGGTCAGCGATTGCCTGAGAATCGGCGCTTCTGCCGATATGGAAGCGCCGATTCGCAAGCTCGACCGGTCCGACGCAGAAGCCGTCGTCTTTCTCGGAAAGGTCGGGCTGGGTATTTCGGCGGAGCATCTGCAAAAGGCGCAGACAGCGCAGTACGATGGCATCTTTCTGATTCTCGACCGGGAAGATATTTATACCGGCGAAACGCTGGAGCTGCCGGAAACACTCTGTGTGCGGCTGCGCTTTCGGGGCAGCCATGCCGATGCGCCTGCGCAGTATCGGAAGCTTCTTCGCTATATGGACGAGCACCGGATGCAGATTTCCGGCTTTTCCCGGGAGGTCACGCTCATTGACTACGGCGTCACCAATGATACGGAAAAGTTCGTGACCGAGATCTGCATTCCGGTCCAGGGCAGCTAAGCGCCCGCTCCCTGTTTTTACCCATAAAAAAATCCGGCGCCACAGCGCCGGATTTCTTTTTCTTACTTTCCGAGGACGACGCAGACGCTGATCTCGCGTTCCGTTTCGCTCAGGTCCAGATCGCCGCCGTCGGCGACGCTCACGCGCAGCTCATAGAGCGTGCCGTCTGTCAGCTCCGTCACAGCCTCGCCGCTTTCGTCCGTGATCTTCCACAGCTCGGAAGCGACCTGCGAAAGCTTTCCGTCCGCGCCGTAAGCGTAGAGGCTCAAATCGGAAGCATTTCCGGAGAGGTTATTCACACGGAACGCGACCGTAGTGTTGGGGTGGACATTGCGCACCGTTACGCTGTTGCGCCAGCTTGCAACCGTACCTTCGCCGCCATCAAGCACAAACTGCTCCTGCGAAAGAACGTTTCTTGCCGCCTGGTCGAGGTCGACCTCGCGGTACGGCATCTCAGGCAGATACACGAAGCGGTCCTGCAAACGAAGCAGCTCCAGATAGCCTGTCGGGCAGTAGAGCGCGTTGCCGCTGTTGCCGGCGTACATGCCGATTGCCATGTTGTTGTAGCCGAACTTGTTGGAAACGTCCATCGTGAAGACGGTCTCGCCGGTTGCAAAGTCCAGAATGATATAGGAAGCGCTGCAACTATGAAAAGCTCAAGCCGAAGCTGATTCATGCCAGCATGCGTCACATCCGCAGCGAAAGCGCAGCGGAGATTGCCTGCGCGCAGGATATGTTTGAGACGATTTTCAAGGATTACCCACAGGAAAAGGACGTGCATATCTCCGGGCTTCTTGCCGATTTTATGAACCAGAAGCCCGTGACAGCGGCGGGTTTTGCAGCGCTTGCGGGAAAAATTCTTCTCATCCTGCCCGATCAGGATTTCTTCTCTGCGAAAATGCAGGAGGATCTCATCGGATTGATGCACCATCCGCAGATTCTCTATGTTTCGGGCGGGCATCTGTCGACGGTCTTGAACCCGGACGGTTATATCCGCGCCATCCGCAGCTTTCTGTTTTCCGATGATTTCCAATGAACAGGCTGCCGAATGCCGTGCGTACGCTAACCGGGATTGGAGGCAAGCAACATGAACCCGAAAGAACACAAATCGTTTCTCCGATGGTGTATGCTCGGCGCAATCGGCGGGCTTTTGATGGCTGCCGGTGACTGGCTGCTCGGATGCATTCCGATTCAGGAAACGGACACAGGCATGTTCCAAAGAGCCTATTATCTGTCCGGCGAATATGCCCTGTGGAGACCCGTGTTGATCGTTGCTCTGGGCGCAATCGGAAGCTTTCTCTATTCTTTTATGGTAAAAGCACTGAACGCGGACATTCGAAAAACGTACCGGAAAACGAAGCGGCTCCAGAATCTGTGCGGTATTTTCACCGTCGCGGTCGCGCTGGCAATCCATCTCTGGTCGGCAACTCTGGCATGGTTCACCGCGTATCTGGGTCCTCGCATCGGGCAAGCGGCTGTCATCGCGGCGGTCACTGCCTATCAGGACGATATGCTCGTTTCCATTTTGCCGATGTATCTTCCGATGGTGCTTTTCATCGGGCTTCATTTTGCGATGCTGCTCACCGGAAAAACCCGGTATCCCCGGTGGATGCTCGTGTTTCATCCGCTCACTTGGAACGTTCTTCTCGCAGGCATTCCGGATCTTGCGCAGGCGATGCAGGTACCGGCTGCCACATGGATGTCCGTCATGAGCCAGAGCAGCACAAACAGCGCCATCGTGATCTGGTGCATCGCAGCGGCAAGCTATGAGAAGAGGCACTCTTTAAGAAGAACGGAACTGCCGAAATGAAAAACGGGATTTCTAAGGAAGCTCTGATTAAATCAGTGACTGTGGACGGCGAGAGATTTTTTCGTCAAGACAAGGTTTGAAAAACGAAGGAATACTGTATGTACCCGCAAAGGGCATGCCCGCATCCGTATGGCTCCTTTGTCGCCAACGGCTGCGACATATTTCTCGTTTTTCAAACCGCCGGATTGGCGGAAAAGATCCGTCGTCCGCGGTCGGGGATTTATTCAGAGGTTCCCTAATGTACCGAAACAAATCAGAGTGCGTACGCATGGGGAGAACTGCGGCAGTTGGATGTCGAATCCTGTTTTTATGTCTTTGGCGGAATTGCACTGGCAGCACTGGCGCTGCTTGGCTGGATGGCGTGGATTCACCGCCAGTATGCGTTCGGTAAGAGTGGCATAACCGTTTCGTTCCTAATTGTAATGCTCCGCACCTATGGCGCACAGTCCGTCTATGGAAGCGACATTCCGCTGGCGTTTGGCATCGACGGCGTTCTGTATGCCTGACCAATTGCAGGCGACGCTGCGGTCATCCTCGCCATTATTTTTATCCGGCGGGAAATGAAGAAGATGGACGCGCTGGCATGGCAGAACGAAGCCTGAAATGCTGATAACCTCACCATACAGCTGCCGCAAGCGCCGCTCCAAATGGAGCGGCGCTTTTTTCAATTCCATTCGGGTATATTCTGTTGTTCCAGGTTACATCGGGGTAAGTCTGAGATAATCGTCCAGCGTGCCATCGTTCAGGCAGCACTCGATGATCTGTCTGCCCAGCGGGTCGAGATCGTCCGTGAGATACTGCTTGATCTGATCTTTGAAGAAGTCGGTCAGAATTTTCGCGCCCGCGTCGTAGCCCGCTTCTCCGAGCTTCGACTGCGTCTCGGGGCGAAGGAAGGTCTGACGGACGTACTGACCATCCAGCTTCATGTCGACCAGCGCGTAGCCGAACAGCGAGCATCTTGCGGGCGTCAAGTGCTTTGCCTTAATCTCGCCGTTGTGCCGCGCCAAATATTCCCGCGCGACCCACTCGCTCATGAAGCCGATCTTGTACGCGCCGATGTGCTGGTTCGGAATGAGAACGTTCAGCGTCTTCGGGCACGCCATGATCTGTCTCAAGAGTAGATTCGCCTGCGTCACGCGAAGCCCCGTCGCAAACGGCCAATAAGAGCCGACACCCTCGCTCTTCATGCCGCCTCCGCCGTCGACGATGCTGGGGTTCTTAAAGCCGCGCGGCGAGACCAGCCGCCACAGCCACGCAAGCGACGGCGGAATGATGTGAAGCAAGCCCATCACGCCGTAGTTGGGCTGCTCCGCGGTCGACGGCGGCATACGCACGCCGAAGCTTCGCACATCAACAGACACCGGCTCGCGCGGGACGATATGCTCGATCATGTCGCGCGGAATAATCACGCGCGGGTTCGGACACGGCTGCCCATTCGAGTCCTTCACGTGCTCCCAAATCAGGCATGTCGCGCCCGGCACGCCGTCCATGTTGAAAAACAGCAGCGGTCTCGACGGGTGAATCGACGCTTTTTCGTAGATCGGGTTATTGCCGTAGGCATGCAGACTGTCCATGCGGAGGAACCAACCGGCTTCGGCGTCTACAATGCGGAGCTTACCTTCGACCGGGTCCTGATACGCCGAGTGGCACAGCGCCATATCGTCCGAAATCGGCGCGATGCTGCACGACTCGCGCAGGTCTAAGAAATATTGCTCGCCCGTCAGCACATGTTCGCCGAGCAGCAGTCTTCCATCCGGCTCGCGCTTGAAATCCTCCAGCATCTCGCTCTTGCCGCCGCCGGACGCGCCCTCGTGCATAAAGACCGTCTCGTTTTCATACGGCGTTTCGACGAGCGCAGACGATGCGTGGCAGCAGACCCAGCCCTCATGCTCGCCGATATCCAGAAGCACCGAGTACACGCCCTTTTTGGCAGAGGGTCCCGGGTAAAGATTGTACGCGAAGACCTCGTGGAGCGTTTCGCTGCGGTTGTGGACCACGACCTGCTTGCCGTCAAAGTGCGTGTGCCGGAAGGGCGGCGCGACGTAGATAATCGCGCGCGGGGTGTAATTTTCGGGGATATCCTGAATCGCGACAAACCCCTGCATGTTGGCAAGCGCCAACGCGAAGAACGCCGCGTTCGCCGGGCAAACGAGCAAGCTGTCATACCCGTGCGCCGGGTCGCCCGCCTTAAAGGGCAGCATAATCACGCGCTGCTCGGACAGCCAGTCCATCGTCTCCTGCCGCACCTTCGAGAAGGAATAGCCGAACCGATCGAGAAAACGCGGCTTGTCGGTCGGAAGATCGTCACTGATGACCATCGAGTTGGGGTCACGCCTGCGCATATAGTCTTCCATGAAGTTTACCGACGCGCCGTTTTTGCAGCGGATGACCTCCGCTTCCTTGACGCTTCCTTTGCCGACGATGTTGTAAACGACATCATAGCGGGACGAATGCGTCGGACCGAAGACGAGCTCGTCTAATTCTTCCTGCGTCTCAATGTAGGCAATCGAGCGGCATTTCATAAGCGCCGCGTGCAGATCTTCCGGGAGAACAAAGCGTCCAAAGTATACGTCAACCATAACCGTTTCCTCCAGTTTAAACATGAATTTGTGAAACAAGGATCGTGCTTTGCTGAAAGATTCTCTATGCCGGGGATCGTGCGTTTCCGAAAAAAAACGCTCTCCCCATATTATATAGAATATACCAGTGCCCTTCGGAAAGCTACAGGAAATTTCGAAAAAGAATGCCCGCATCTCATTTTCGTACAAACTGTAGCTTTTGGTTGTTTTGAATTTGTGCATATTCACGCCATCCGATGGGTGAGATTTGCAGTAAATACACATCAATCAACAATACTGCATCTGTGCCGAAACGAACTTGCCCGTTTCCGCCCCTCGTAATAGGATAGGAGAATCACACTGGGAGGAAAAATTGCATACCAAAAACAGGATATCATTTGCTTCATAAATCGAAGCATGCAGGCAGAAACATGCCGAAGAACCATCGGATCCTGCCGATGCGTTTTTGAAACCACCCGAGTCGCAGACCGGCCGAACAGGCATTGCAAAATCTGCGAGAACGCATTAAAAATAGATACAAACGGATTGCACATTCAGTTTTGGAACCATTTATCCCTGGAGGTATTTTTATGATTCAGGTCCATGCGCTGGGCGATGCCTGCCCGCTGCCTGCGAACTGGCGGCGGAAGCACAGGCAGTGCTGCACCGAACATCCGATGGATGTTTCCTCCAAAAAACAACGGCTCGGACCTGCGTCTGCAGATCCGAGCCGTTGCTCCATGCCGCGCCTTTTGTGTCGCAGCTGCAGCGATGTAAAGGCTCTGCCGTCAAAGCGCCGTACCCTTCTTCGGTACGAAAAAACCGGTCATGTCGGTTTGCTCCAATTCCAGCAGCTTTCCCTTTTTGTCAATTCCGCCGGCGTAACCCGTCAGACTGCCGTTCGTGCCGACAACCCGATGGCAGGGAATGATGATGGAAATTTCGTTGTGCCCCACCGCGCCGCCGACCGCCTGCGCGGACATCCGGGAAAGCCCCATCTTTTCGGAAAGCTGCCTCGCAATTTCGCCGTAGGTTGTGGTTTTTCCGTAGGGAATTTGCAGCAGGATTTCCCACACCGACTGCCGGAACGCGGAGCCGATGGGGTGCAGCGGCGGCGTAAAATCCGGTTCTTTGCCGCTAAAGTAAATGTCCAGCCAGCGCTTTGCCTCAAGCAGCGCTGGCGTTTCCCGTTCCACCCGATCCGCAGGCAGTCCGCGCGCAAAGTATTTTTGCCCGTCGAACCACAAGCCGGTCAGCCCAATCTCATCCGCTGCCAGCAGGACGCCGCCCAGCGGTGACTCGTAATGACAGATAGATACCACTTTGCATCGCTCCTTTTATAACACGCAGTCTCTCAGCCGCACACGATACACCTGTTCGCGGAAAACGTATCGGTCCGGTCGATGTTCGTTTCCAGCACGTTCCTGTCGCTTCGCGGCATTTTGCCCCATACGCATGCAGCTGATCTGTGATGTTTTGATTGTACACGATGTGATGGCTTCCGACAAGTCCTGAACAGCTCCATCGCCCGCTCCAGCTCCTGGCGCGCCCGGCGTGCCCGGACGCGCATGCAAGGATAGGATGGCAGCATGCATATTATGCAAACGAAGCGAATGCCTGTGCGATACGGCAGGCTTGCACCGGAGCGGGGCAAACAGCCGCGCAGCCGGACGCAGATTATCTTGCTGCGGCGGAAAAGGCAGAAAAGCCGGTCCGTAAAATTTTGTTTCATAAAACCGCGTTCTATTATTTGCACAATTGTCTTTTAAAAAAACTGTTCCTGCCGGATAACCAGCCGATGGCGCTCAAGCAGATCGCCGACGAGAGCGATCTCAACAAAAGCACCGCACTTCGCATGACGACAACGCTTCTGAATGAAAAGTTCCTGTCATACAAGGAAGAGACGCAGAAGTATCAGCTCGGCTACTGTGCGCTCGCGCTCGGTATCAGCAAGCTTGCGTCCATCGATCTGATCGAAGTGTCGAGACCGATTCTGGAGGAGCTGGCAAACCGGAGCAATATGTTCATCCATCTGGCAATTCTGGAGGATGAGAAGGTCGTTGTCATCAGCAAGATTTTTCCGAAGGCAAGAATGCAGAGCACGACGCAGCTGATGTCGCAGATCGGCGGCATTCTGCCGATGCACTGCACAGGCATCGGGCTTCTGTTCCTGTCGCAGCACGACGACAAATACTGCCGGGAGTTTCTGTCCAGGCAGCCGCTCGACCGCTACACAACAACAACGCAGACGGAAATTCCGCAAATCATGGAGCGGATTCAAAATATCCGCGATTTGCAGTATGTCATCAACAACGGCGAGCACGACGAGGGTATCGTCAAACAGCAGTCACGACAATTGTCGTAAACCTCGTCAAGAAAATTGTAACGTACAAATTTGCCGGCGCAATTGTAGAAAAATCCCGATGATCGTTCACGATCATCGGGATTTTGTGTCCTTATTTTGATGCGTGCGGCGGTGGAAAAAGGCTGAATATGTACCACGCTGCAAAGCACTATCTTCCGCTACGCAGAAACGTGATGTCTGCTTTCAAATAATCCATCACCTACTGCCATACACTTATTTCAGCTGATCTTCCGAGTAGTACCCGCTGTCAAACAAAACCGCCTGATAATTGTCCTTGTCAATGACTTCCGGTGCAATCAGGAACGCCGTCACATCACACGCGCCGTTATTGAACGTGGTTTCGAAGGCATCTCCCGCCTGCGGCGTCTTGTCGTGCAGGACGCAGTCCATAACCTCGGCAGCCTTTTTCGCAATGATACGATTGTCCTTAAAGACCGTCATGGAGATTTCTCCGGACTTGATCGCCTTGATGTTTGCAATATCGCAGTCCATGCCGGTGATGACCGGGAACGGCTTTTCCGCTGTGCCATAGCCGACGTTTTTCAGAGACGCCAACACGCCGAGTGCGATTGCGTCGTTGTTGCACATCACTGCGTCGATCCGGGTATCGCCCTTATAATAGGTGGACAGAATGGTGTCCATGCGCTCCTGCGCCTTCAGACCGTCCCAGTCTGCCGTCGCGGTTACGTCGCGCTCGATCTGACCGCTAAGGACATTGAGCTTGCCGCTTTCGATATACGGGCTCAATGCGTCGTATGCGCCGTTAAAGAAATACGGTGCGTTGCTGTCTGCGGGATCGCCAGAGAAAAGTTCCAGGTTGAAGCTCTCTGCCGTGTTGTCCAGATCAAGTGCCTTCACAATGTACTCGCCCTGAAGCCGACCGCAGTCATACAGGTTATCTGTTACATAGTAGCTGACATTCTTGGTGTTGGAAACCAGCATATCATAGCACACGACCTTGATGTTGTTCGCCGCCGCCGTGTCAACCGCAGAGGACAGCGATTCCGCGTCCCAGGCAGAGATGATGATACCGGCAACGCCGTTATTGATCATATTCTCAATCTGAGAAACCTGCTTTGTGGGATCCATGTCGGCGTACTGGACGAGAACATCGTAGCCCAGTGCGTCCAAAGACGCCGTCAGATATTCTACATCTTTGAGCTGTCTTGCCTGCGTCTGCGTGGACATGGAGATGCCGACCACAGGACGCGTGCTGTCGGAGGACGCTGCGGACGAAGGTGTTTCCGGTTTGGCTGCGTTGCCTGCACATGCGCTGAACGTGCAGATCAGGATCAGAAGCGCCAGGAACAGAGACAGAAGCTTTTTCATTGAGTTACCTCCTCATATTCTTGATTTCATTTGCTTCATTGCAAATTAACCATTGGATTTACTCTGCTTGGAATAAACGTCATAAGTTACAGCCAGGAGCAGAATCGCGCCCTTGACAACCTTTTGGAAGTCCGCACCGATACCCATGATGGACATGCCGTTATTCAGAATGCCCATGACCAGCGCGCCGATCAGGACGCCCATGATCGTACCTTCACCGCCGCCAGCTGCACAGCCGCCGATATAGCATGCCGCAATGGCGTCCAGCTCAAAGTTGGTGCCCGCAGAGGTTGATGCAGCATTCAAACGAGCCGTAACAATAATGCTGGAAACGGCAGCCATAAACGAGCTGTTCGCATAAACGATCAGCATAAGCCGTTTTGTGTTGATGCCGGACAGCGCCGCAGCTGCCCGATTGCCGCCCAACGCATATACCTGCCGTCCGATGATCGTTTTTGTGGCAATGAAGTTGTAGATCAGAACGAACGCCAGCAGAATCAGAAGAATCAGCGGAATGCCGCGATACGTCGCCATTTTATAGAAAATGAAGCCGGCTACAATAAAAATCAGAACATTTTTAATGATCGTAAACGCAATCGGTTCTGCCGCAAAGCCGTAACCGATTCTCTGCCGGCGATCTGCAATCTGAATCCAGATGATTGCAGCAAACGCGCAGACTGCGCAGATCACAGCGAGAATGTTCACAGGTCCCGCTTTCAGCTGTTCCGCCACAAAGCCGGATGCAATGTACTGAAAATCTGCAGGGAACGGCGAAATTGAATGCCCTGCCAGAATCACGAGCGTCAGTCCGCGGAACATCAGCTCGCCTGCCAGCGTAACAATGAATGGCGGGACGTTCAGATACGCAATGAAAACGCCCTGAATCACGCCGATGGTTACGCCGAGCGCCAGAACCAGAATCGTCGAAAGCCACGGATTCAGCCCGCATTTTACGATGAGAACGCCCAGAATCGAGCCGCAGAATGCAAGAACCGAGCCGACAGACAGGTCGACGTTACCGGTCAGAATACAGAAGAACATACCGACCGAGAGCAGAATCAGATAGCTGTTCTGCAGAATCAGGTTGGAGACATTCATTGCATTGAAAATATTACCGTCCGTCAGAATTCCGAACAGGAGCGTAATGACGGTCAATGCAATAACCATGCCGTACTGCCGCATGTTGCCCGATAAGTATTGCCGTAATTGTTTCATTCTGCCTCTCCTCTCACCGCATTACTGATGATGCAGCGCATAATATTTTCCTGTGTGATTTGTTCGCCGCTCAGCTCACCGACCATCCTTCCTTCGTTCATCACATAGACACGGTCGCAAAGACCGATCAGCTCCGTCATGTCCGATGAAATGACAATTGCCGTTTTCCCTTCCGCAACGATCTTTCCAATCTGCTCATAGATTTCATACTTCGCGCCGACGTCGATGCCGCGCGTCGGCTCGTCCAGAAACAGAATATCGGAGTCTGCCAGCGCCCACTTTCCGAAAATGACCTTCTGCTGATTGCCGCCGGAAAGGTTGGCCACCGGCTGTTCGACATTGTAAGCCTTGATATGCAGAACATCCTTGTAATGCTTCGCTGCGCGGACCTCCTCAAATTCGTTGATGGTAAGTCCCTTCCTGAACTTGGATAAGCTGGTCAGTGTAATGTTATCTTTGATAGACTGTCCGCCGATGCAGCCATAGCGGTGCCGATCCTCCGAAACATAGCCAATGCTGTTGGCAATGGCCTGCGCAACGGTCGGACAGGTGATCTCCTTGCCATCCTTGATGAGCGTGCCGGATATTTTTGTGCCGTAGCTTCTGCCAAAGATGCTCATGGCAAGCTCCGTCCGTCCAGCGCCCATCAGCCCGGCAATTCCGAGCACCTCTCCCTTTTTGGCATAGAACGAAACATTGTCAATCCGTTTACGCGTCTCGTCTGTCGGCTGATAGACCGTCCAGTTCCGGACCTCAAAGCACTTTTCCGCCACATGGTTTTCCCGGGCAGGGAAACGGTTTTTCATCTCGCGCCCAACCATTCCCTTGATAATGCGATCTTCGTTTACCTGATCGCCATGCATACTAAGTGTTTCAATGGTCTCTCCATCCCGGATAATAGTGATGCGGTCGGCGACTGCCGTAATTTCATGCAGCTTGTGCGTGATGAAAATGCAGCTGATGCCTTCCTGCCTGAACTTCCGCATCAGTTCCAGCAGCAGCGCGCTTTCCTCGTCGTTCAAAGCCGCCGTCGGCTCGTCCAGAATCAGAAGTCTGACATTCTTGGAAATTGCCTTGCAGATTTCAACCAACTGCTGTTTTCCGACACCGAGGTCGCGGATTTTTGTCTCCGGATTTTCATGCAGACCGACACGCTCCATCAGCTCGGCTGCCCGGCGGATGGTCAGCTTCCAGTCGATGACGCTGTTCTTTGCATTTTCATTTCCGAGAAAGATATTTTCTGCAATGGAAAGCGCAGGGAAAAGAGCCAGATGCTGATGAATGATTGCGATATTTTTCTTTTCGCTCTCACGGACATTCCGGAATTTGCAGAGTTCTCCGTCGTAATAAACCTCTCCGCCATAGCTCCCATACGGATAAACACCGCTGAGAATATTCATAAGCGTTGATTTCCCCGCACCGTTTTCTCCGCAGAGCGCGTGAATCTCATTGGGACGAACGTTGAAATCAATGCGGTTGAGGGCTTTGACAACGCCAAAAGACTTGGAAACATTTTTAACTTCCAGTAAATAGTTTTCTGTCATATGCGCGTTCCTTTCCCGCCGCAATTATTCACTCGACCACGACGTCTTCCAGACGAATGTCCTTTCCGAGGTCAGCAGCCTGCTTGAAAATTTTCAGCGCAGACGAATAGCCGATGCCGAAGCGGCAGGCGCCCAGCTTGTACATTTTCAGCATGGTGTCCAGATCTCTGACGCCGCCGGCAACCTTCAGCTTCAAATTGTCTCCGATGGTATCCTTGATGACCTTCACATGATGCAGCGTCGTCGGGTTTCCGACGGAGAAGCCTGTGCCGGTCTTGACATAATTGGCGCCGCCCTCTCCGACGAGCTTGCACGCCGTGCGGATTTCTTCGTCAGAAAGCAGCATTGCCTCAATGATTACCTTCAAAGACGTCCCTTTCGTGAGTTCACGCACAGCGCGGATATCCTCGACGCATGCGTCAAACTTGCCGGACTTCAGAAGACCGATATTCATTACCATGTCAACCTCTGCCGGCTCATACTTCATAAAGAGTTCTGCCTGAACCTGCTTGATATAGGTCGATTCCTGACCGGACGGGAACGCCAGCGACACGCCGAGCTTGGTATCTGCGCCTTTCAGCAGCTCGTACATTCTTTCGTAATAGCAGGGCCATGCAAAGCAGGTTCCGAAACTGTATTTCCGGCAGTCGGCAATCATTGCCTCAACATCTTCCAGACAGCTGTCCAGTTTCAGAACGCTCGGGTCCATCATATAAGCAATGTCCTTCAGGTTCAGTACATCTTTTCTGATTTCTTCCATAATGTGCCTCCAGAAATAAAAAATTATATATCATTCACATGGATGGTATATTCTGATTTTCCTGCGTAAAGCTTTCCAGCGCCCGTCGTGCGGCACGGTAACGCTGACGCAGAAGCCGATAGGCAGTCTCATGCTCCGCTGCCGGTTCTGTCAGAGCACCGCCGCTGCATTGTCTGTTGATCGGCGTATAATCCTCCCACAATCCCGCACATCGAAGCGCAATCGCCGCGGCGCCAAAGGATGCCGCATTCTGCCCGATCGAGCCCTTCTTGATTTTAATTCCGAATATTCCGGCAAAAATCTCCCGCCACAGTGCACTTTTGCCCCCGCCGCCGGTAATAAGCAGTGCGTCCGGCATATGAATGTGGCTGGAAAAGCTTTCCCATATCTCGGAAAGATCCAGTGCGATGCCTTCCAGCACCGCGCGCAGAAGATCCTCTCTGCGGCTTCCGAGCCGAATCCCCAGAAATGCACCCCGAAGCTCCGGACTGCCGCGATGTGTTCCGCCTCCTGCAAGACTCGGGTTGAACAGGACCCCGTTTGCGCCGATGGGCGCCTCTGCGGCAAGCGCGTCCAAGCGCTGATAAGCATCCGTCTGCGCAGAAAAATCTCTGCATAGCATTTCCTTTGCCCAGCTCAGACTGGTACATGCCGACAAAATAGAAACGGCGCTGCAATACCAGCCCTTTTCCACATGTGCAAATACAAATGGATGCAGCGCCGAATCCAAGACAGGCTGTCTGGTTGTTGCGGAAATCCAGGCGCATGAACCAAGCGACATATACACCCGATCATCGCCGAGTCCGCAAGAGCCGAGTGCCATGCAGGCATTGTCCACGCCGCCGCGCGCGACCAATGTTCCGGGGCACAGCCCGATCTCTGCCGCCGCCTGCACCGTTACGCGCCCGAGCAGCTCATGCGATTGTCCGGGCTCCAGAAACAGCTCCCGCCGCAGACCGGCGTCCCGGATATAAGCATCCACATAGCACATCCTGCGCAAGTCAAACGCACCGGTTCCGGAAGCATAGGAATAGTCCGTTCCGGCAGCACCGGTCAGTCGGAAATTGATATAATCCTTGGAGCCCAGAATATAGGCTGTCTTTTCGTATATTTCCGGCTGGTTTTCGCGCATCCACATGATCTTGAAGAGCGTATAACAGGCAGGCGGATCACCGTTGCCGGTTGTTTCATACCATGCGTTGTAGTCATGCGTTTCAAAAAAACGCCGCGCCTGTTCTTTGGCTCTGCCATCAGACCAGATTGGCACTTGCCCGACAAGCGGACGCCCTTCCCGGTCCATGGGAATTCCGACAAGACTGTGCCCGGAGATGGCAAGCGCGCAAATCTGCTCTTTGCAAATATTCTGCTCTTTTACCTTGTCAAGCAGCAGCCGTGTGCTGCGGCAGATTGCCTGCCACCAGTCCTCGGGACGCTGCTCGTGAAATACTTCCTTGTAATAAAAGGTCGGATACTCACAGACCAGGAACGCAAGCGTTGTTCCGGAAGCGTCATGCAAAGACGCCTTGAGTCCGCCGGTTCCGAGATCATAAGCAATCACGTATTTTCCCTGCATGTTTGCTTGCCTCCGTCTTATTTTATAATAAGATAATACATGTAAATGCAAGTAATGTAAATACGGCATCATTCACAAAATACTTTTGTACAATATGTGAATTTTAAACGAATTATGTCGAAAATCATTAGATAAAATGTTAAATGATGCATTTGTTTGTTGACAGCTATTTTCGCTTGTATTATTATATCTGCAAAATATGTGATGTAACTTTGTCACAAGCAGTTCTTGAAAAGGAGATCGCCGTTGATGCTGGACCATGAATCATCCAATCCCTATTACAGACAAATTGCCGATTATTTTGCGGCGCAGATCCGCGATGAGGTTCTTAAGCCCGGAAGAAAGCTTCCATCGGAAAGTGAACTCTGCAGTCAGTTCTCCGTCAGCCGTGTAACTGCCAGAAAAGCAATTCGTGAGTTGGAAGCACTTGGACTGGTGTACAGCCGGCAAGGAAAAGGAACCTATGTGCAGCAGCGCCCGCTGGAGGAAAAGCCCCGGAACAATCCCAGCTTTACCTCCGTCGTAAAAGAGCACGGCATGAGCATGACATCCAAACTGCTTCAAGCGTCGATCATGCAGGCAACGGAACACGAAAGGCAGCAGTTTCAGCTGCCGCCGGACAGCAAAATCGTATACATCAAGCGCCTGCGATTTGTAGAAGGCAATCCGTTTCTGATTGAAATGTCATGGTACAGCGAGCGCTTTGTCGGACTCTTGGTTCATGACCTCGAGAAAGAATCAGTCTATGAAATTCTTCGACAGGAATACAATGTCCTGACTCTGAACGCAAAAAAGAGCATTGAGCTTGCGTCTATCACCAGCGAGGAGGCAGAATTGCTGCAGACATCCAAACGGCAGTCACAGGTATTGCTGCTGCGCGAATGCGTTACAGATGAAACCGGTGCGTTTGTGCATTATACAAAAGAATTGATTGTCGGAACCTATCGATTGGAACTGCAATAGTCTCTCGCAAAATTGGGGGAAATTTTCTGTTGCTCTGCGAAACAGTAACGTCATGAACTTCCCGATCACCATGCGCCAAACGAAGTAGCAGCTACGTCTGCTGCAATGCCGCGATGAAAAATTACGTTGGCTTACGCAAAGACAAACTGCTGTATCTACCGGGATTTCAATCCGCGAAACGCTTTGGACAGGACCGCGTTGAATATCCAGATTACTACAGCAACCGTAGGATGAAAGCAAAATGGAAGGGCTTGCCGCCTGTGATTCACAGACAGCAAGCCCCTTTGACTGCTGGAACAATTGCGCTTATAATTATTATCTATCCTCTTGGTGGCACCTCAGTTCAGCGTGGGCGGCTTTCTACATCGGTATTACTGCTTCAGCCACTTTGTAAATTCCTTTTGATCGATCTCGCCGTTCTTGCACTTCTCCTTTTCCTTCTGCGCATCCTTGCTCCACGCGCAGAACGCTTCCTGCGAGATCTTTCCCGCGCGAATCCACGCGAAGCGGCGTTTATACTCGCGGCGATAGATTTTCAGCAGTTCGTCCTGCGCGTGACTTTGCAGGTACTGCCGCATCGCGCCGACCTCTTTGCAGGTGCGCATCATGATTTTTTCCTGAACGCACTTGCGCAGAGAAAAGTCGATCAGGTCGTACATTCTCGTTTGGATGTGTGGAAAGAAATCTTTGTATTGCAGCACATTCTCCAAGGTTTGTCCGGTTCGGTTTGCCGGGAACATTGAGCTCAGAGAGATAGCACGCATCGGGCAACAGGCAAATGCCGCGTTTTTTCATCCTTCGATATTCCTACTTGCAGGATTGATTCGCAATTTTAAGACGCAAATTTGAAGAAAGGCTCCGGCGTTTTTGGCGCCGGAGCCTTTTTGTATCAAGAAAACAACCAGCTCAGTGCCGGTGGTTATGATTGAGCCTTACTTTGCAAACACAACGGAAATTTTGATCTCCTTTTCCGCCTCGCTCAGATCAAGCGCACCGCCGTCTGCGATACTGACACGCAGTTCATACAGTGTGCCGTCGGCCAGGGTATCTACGGCAGCGCCGGTCTCATCCGTGATCGACCACAGCTCATTGCCGACCTCCGCCAGCTTTCCGTCTGCACCGTAGCCATAGAGCTTCAGCTCAGCGGCGCTTCCGGAAAGATTGTTCATCCGGAATGCGACCGTCGTGTTGGGATGAACATTTTCGACTGTGACGGTATTGCGCCAGCTCGCGACTTCTCCTTCGCCGCCGTCAAGCGCAAACTGTTCCTGCGAAAGAACATTTCTCGCCGCCTGGTCGAGGTCGACCTCTCGGTACGGCATTTCGGGCAGATGGACGAAGCGATCCTGCAATCTGAGCAGCTCCAGATAGCCTGTCGGGCAGTAGAGCGCGTTGCCGCTGTTTCCGGCGTACATGCCGATTGCCATGTTGTTGTAGCCGAACTTGTTGGAAACGTCCATCGTGAAGACGGTCTCGCCGGTTGCAAAGTCCAGAATGATATACTGCCACATCCCGGTGGGCAGATCCTGCACATAGCCGTAGAGATAGCCCGTCGCGGTGGAGAGCTTGAGAATCGATGTATCGCTCAGGTCATTTCGAGACCAGATGCTCTTCATCTCATAGCCGGAATCGGTTTTGATGGTATCGACACGTTCGACGCCGGGCGCGATCATGCAGTTGCCCTTCATCAACCAGTTCTGGTCATAAATGTTGGCATAGCTCTGAATTGAGGAGTCGTTGTTGGGGTCGGCAAGACCTGCGTTGCCGGCTCCAAACCAGTTGCACACGATGGTGCTGACAGTGCCCTCGCTGTCGTCATAGACGATGGCAGAGTTTTCAACCGCCACCTGATAGCCCTCGGGCAGATCGTCCAGCACCGGCAGACTTGCAACGATCTCACCGGTCTTCATGTCCAGAGCCAGCAGCTTGACGGGGTCAGCATTGTCGGTGAACATCACAAACTCCGGCGTCAGCGACGGAGAGCAGCCGCCGCCCCATGCAAGACCGCCGCCGGTGGTCTTGTCGCCCTCGCCGCTGACTTTTGCGCCGACACTCTCATACGACGTGCACCAGACGGCTTCGACACCATTATTCGCGCGCAGCAGATAGCAGTTCTGGTTCGTCAGGATGACCGCGCCGTCTTTGGAGGCGGCAATGCCGTTTTCTGCACCCTCACCGGGAGTAAGCTCGTAGACAAAGACTGCATCAGAGAGATCAGTCTGTTCGCCGCTTAGAATCGCATCGATGGCGGAACGTGCGATATATCCCAGTACGCCCTGCTGCTGCCGCTCGGGGTAGATGCGGAAGCCGCCCGTTGCAAACCAGAGGTTTCCTTCGTAGTCAAAGACCACGGACAGAAGATTCTGCTCCAGTGTCTTGCCGAGCGCAGCCTCGGCGGCAGCTTTGATGTTGATATCCAGCACCTTTTCAAACTCCGGCAGGATGTTTCCTGCTTCATCGGTTGCGCGCAGCATCAGCACATGGTTGTTGCTGGTGACGATGCGGTTTTCCAAGTCCAAGAACGTATAGGAGCTCTGGATGACGTAACCGCCGCCGTCATGCTGCTTCGGGGAGAAATAGCCCAGCGTCGTGGTTTCCTTCGCGTTCAGGTCGCGGATGGCGATGCCGCCGAGCAGCGGTACGACCGCGTGGCCGTAGCTGTCAAAGTAAATGGCAGGCGAAGCGTTCGCGTTGGTTTTCTCATAGGAAACGTTGATTTCCGGGTAGATGCCGAGCGGCAGAACTTCATCCGTGGAGTCGGTATTGTAGCCGTCGTGGTGAATGTTAGCGTCGCTCTTTGCCATATAGGGGTTTTCGTCGACACGCTTGGCGCGCAGCGTCTTGACCGGCAGTGCAGAGGACAATGCGTCGGACGCCGGGGTCTCCCCTGTGCCAGCGTCCTCCGGCATATCATCCTCCGGCGAGGCTTTCTCTGATGCGGCCGTTTCGGGCGTCTGCGTTTCAGAGACCGGGGAAGACTCGGCTGGCGTCTGTGTACAGGCTGCTATGCTCAGGCAGAGCGCAGCAGCCAGCAGCAGGAGCAGCGCAGAGCGTAATACTTTTTCCATTTTCATCAAAATATCCTCCGTTTATTTATTTTTCATACAGTTTGTTGGGGTTTTATGCGAGCCAGGTGTAAAGTCCCAGTTGAAACGCTTCCTC
>ERZ838577.497-NODE-497-length-61495-cov-30.166504_pt1 | contig 61495 bp, 63 predicted proteins | sample MGYA00519682_ERZ838577 | MGnify/ENA primary metagenome ERZ838577 (study PRJEB31850, sample SAMEA3708838) | human gut metagenome | biome: human gut; feature: human-associated habitat; material: faeces | place: China | collected 2014 ...
AACGGCGGTCCCCCTCCCCTTTCAGGGGAGGCTATCATGAAAATTGATTTCCGTGATATTCTGGAAAGAACAGTTGACAGAATCCACTTTTTCTGGTAAGATGAATTTGAGCATATTCGCATAAAATTTTGCCGAAAAGACGTGCATGGCATTCTAATGTGCACACACTCCTATTCAAGGCAGCATCATGTAAAGCTTGTTCCGGAATTCCGCAGGCACGGTGCTGCCACCAATACTGCTTTTTGACAGAGAATCGAGGTCATTGCATCATGCGTCAACCACCAAAAGAATCTTCGCAATCCCTTAGCTATCATATTGCCCTCGGAGGAATCATTGCTGCACTCTGCATCGCCTGCATGTTTCTCACAGGCGTGTTCCCCATGTTCTATCTGATTTTGCCCATGCTGGCGAGTGCCTTTATCTATATCATGACACTGGAAACCGGCGGCTACTGGGGCTTTCTGACCTATTTGTCCGTGGGACTGCTCTCCGTTTTTGTCACGCCAAACAAGGACGCTTCACTGGCATTCCTGTTCTTTTTCGGCTATTTTCCCCTGCTACGAAACGGCATGGAACGATTCCGCTGGAAGTTTCTCGGGTTCCTGCTCCGGCTGGCAGTCTTTAATGCCGCAGTGCTGACGTTCTTCTGGGTGTCTGTCTATGTACTGGGCATGAAAGAGCTGCTGGAATCTCTGGGCGATTACGGCAAATACGGCGGCTGGATCCTGCTGGGCATTGCAAACGTTATGTTTTTCTGTTACGATTTCAGTATGGGAAGCTTTCCCGCATTGTATCGCCGATACCTGAAACCACGAATCTCTCCCGGTGCACATCGGGAGTCCTGAAACAACGCTGAAAGGAGCATACACATGTCTGAAAAAAAAGAACGCATTGCTTTTTTTGACACCAAGCCTTATGACCGTGTCTGGTTCGACCAGCTGAACCAGCACTACCACATCAAATACTATGAACACAAGCTGACACCGGATTCCGTGTCACTGGCACAGGGCTGCCGTGCGGTAATTCCCTTTGTGAATGACACGCTGGACAAAACCGTTATTGACGGGCTGTGCGAAGCCGGCGTGGAAATGATCGCCCTGCGGTGTGCCGGCTACAACAACGTTGACCGGCAGGCAGCCGCCGGACGCATTGCCGTGACACGTGTCCCCGGCTATTCGCCTTATGCCGTGGCAGAATTCACCATGGGGCTGCTGCTGACACTGAACCGGAAAATTCACAAGGCATACTTCCGCACCCGTGATTTCAACTTTTCCCTGAACGGTCTGGTGGGATTCGATCTTCACGGCAGAACCGTCGGTGTGATCGGCACCGGCAAGATCGGGCAGATCTTTATTCGCATCTGCCGCGGCTTCGGCATGAATGTAGTGGCATATGACCCCTATCCCCTGCCGGACGCAGACTTCCCCTATGTTTCGCTGGAAGAGCTGCTTCAGCAGAGCGACATCATCTCCCTGCACTGCCCGCTGACGGAACAGTCCAGGCACCTCATCAATGCCGACACCATTGCCCAGATGAAAGACGGTGTGTATCTGCTGAACACATCCCGCGGCATGCTAGTAGAGAGTGAAGCACTGCTGGACGCTCTGAAAAGCGGCAAGATCGCCGGTGCCGGTCTGGACGTTTACGAGGAAGAAACGGATTTCTTCTTTGAGGACCGCTCCGATATGGTCAAGCGGGACACCCTGCTCTCCCTGCTGGTGTCCATGCCCAACGTGGTACTGACATCGCATCAGGCGTTTCTCACCAAGGAAGCCCTGCACAATATCGCACAGGTCACGCTGGAAAATCTGGACGCTTACTTCAAGGATGGCACTGTGCTGAATCCGGTGCAGTGAGAACAGGAACACGGTTCGCCGTGTTCTTACATATAGGAAACACTGAATAAAGCCCGCCTGACGGCTTTGCACGCAATCTGCTTGCAGATTTTCCGTCATATTGCCCAGAAATCCCTTGCCAGACACCAAGTCTGCCTGCGGAATTTCTGTGCAATCTGCCGAAAAATCTGACTACGCATCTTACGCACAAGCTTTATTCAGTGTTTCCTATATTACCATTTGATATATTGAAAAGGAAGAAGGAACTTTTATGCTGCCTGAAGCAGTTAAAACTTACATTCACACCCACCGGCAGGAAGCCGTAGATACTCTTTCCAAACTGATCGGCTTTCCCAGCGTTGCCACACCGCAGCCGCAGGACGACTTTCCCTATGGCAAGCCCGCTGCCGAGGCTCTGGACTTTATGCTGGAACAGCTGTCCGCACTGGGCATGACCTGCACCAACTATGACTACCACATGGGAGCCGCTGACTGGGACGACACGCTGCCGCCGCATCTGGGAATTCTGTGCCACCTGGACGTGGTTCCGGCAGTACAGGCGAACTGGACTTCCGACCCGTTCACTGCCGAGATCCGAAATGACCGCATTTACGGCAGAGGTGCCATTGACGACAAGGGACCGGCTGTGGCAGTGCTGTACGCCCTCCGTGCTATCAAAGCCGCCGGCATTCCCCTGCGGAAAAACGTCCGGTTCCTGCTGGGCTGCAATGAAGAAAACGGCTCTACCGACCTCGCCTATTATCTGGCACATGCTGCCATGCCGCCGCAGGTATTCACGCCGGACGGCAGCTATCCGATCATTCATCTGGAAAAGGGTATGCTCCGGCTGGAGTTCACCAAGCAGACCGCAGATCCCATTGTCCGTTTCTCCGCCGGCACTGCTCCCAACGCTGTTCCGGCAGATGCCTCTGTAAGCCTTTCTGCGGCGTTCTGCGGCACAGCAGAACAGGGCAGTCAAATTACCTGCCAAGGAAACAAACTCGCCTACAAGGGCGTTGCAGCCCACGCTTCCACGCCGGAAAGCGGCGACAACGCCATTACCGGACTGCTGACCTATCTGGGCAGCGATGTTGCCTTTGCCGACTGCAAGGCTCTGGCACAGCTGTTCCCCCACGGCTGCACCGACGGCAGCGGTCTGGGCATTGCCTGTGCTGACACAGAATCCGGTGCCCTCACCTGCATTTGCAGCATGCTCCACATAGAAAACGGCATGCTCACCGGCTGTGTCGATATTCGCTTTCCGGTCTGCACCACCAAGGAAGCAGTGCTGGAACAGGTACAGGCTGCCTTTGCCGCAAAGGGATTCCGGTGCGAAGCACGCATTCAGAGCGACCCGCACCACACCCCCAAGGACACGCCTTTTGTACAGGACTTGCTGGCAGTCTATGAGGAGCAGACCGGCACCAAAGGCGAATGTATTGCCATTGGCGGCGGCACCTATGTGCATGACATTGCCGGCGGCGTGGCATTTGGCATGGAATACCCCGACTGGGACTATCACATGCACGGGGACGATGAATTTTTGCCGCTGGAGCAACTGGAGGAGAACACCTGCATGATGGCAGCGGCGATTCTGCGAATCTGCGGGGAATGAAGGCGGAATAAAGATGACAAAAAAAGCGTTAGAAAGAAAGTTAAATGAATTAAGCATTGACAAACGTGCATATGACCTAAATGGCGGTCTTCCAAATGAAACATATTGCATAGAAGAATCTAATGGGAAATGGTATACTTACTATTCAGAACGCGGGAAACGCACTTCATTCAATTCGTTTGAAACAGAAGAAGAAGCATGCCAGTATTTTTTGGATTGGCTCAAGTATATTTTTCATATCTGATATAATATCAGACTTTGCAGTTTTTAGAAGAAAGCATAGCCTGACAGAAAGCATAAAGCAGGAAACATAAATATGTGGTTCAAATATAATATAAGCGGCATCACAATACAGCTTCAAATTACAGAATATCAAAAAACAGACCCACAAAATTGGGACGATTTCTGGTGTCATATTGTGCTGTATTTAGAATCTCCGCCATGGTTATCTTTTCACATGGAAGATGAATGTCTGCTTTCCTGTGAAATTGATAATCTGATACATTATCTGACCCTTTTCTGTAATCATCAGCTTTCTGAAACCACCACGATTGAATGCGTTGAGCCAAATTTTTCTTTTGTTTTAAATGCGAAAGAGCACACGGTAAATTGGAATATTTTTTTCTGGTCAGACAAAGGAACCATCACATGCAATCATCTGTCGCTGGCATTACATGAAGAGGAAGCTTCCATGCTTTTGACCTATTTCAAAATTATCACTGGAATCTTATCTGAACACAGTCCTGTTGTAACACAACTGATCAGAAAAAGCATTCTCTACTAAAAAGGAGAGAAACCATGACACTCACACCCAACCTCATTGCCTGCCTTGCCATTGGCGGTGCAGGGATCCTGACTGCCCTGCTGTCGATCCCATTTTTCCGGCACACCGGCATGCTCCGGCGGAAATGTTCTGCCCGCACCACCGGCACCGTGGTTTGCTACCGCCTGCAACGCAGGGGCAGCGGCTGTGGTACATCGATCGCACCGGTGGTGGAATTTCAGGCGGCAGGTGAAACTTACACTGCCTACCGGCATTACAAAGGTATAGCTGTTTCCAAAAAAGTTGTCCCCATTTCAGACGGCACTGCCGGAGAAACCCGCATTGCTGTCCGGAACGACGTTTTCCACATACAGCAGACCGGAACGGTTCACAGTCTGGAAGCTGCTGCCGGAGAACTGTGGCGACTGGGCAGCACACTGCCGGTAGTCTATGATCCGAAAAATCCCAAGCGTGCCTATGTAGAACACGTGGTTTCCACCACCGGCGTGGCAGGCGTTGTACTGCTCTGTGTCGGCGTGGGACTGCTGGTGCTGGCAGCTTTGGGCGTAGCTTTATTCTAAGGCAGTGGCATTGCCCTGAAAGGACGGGATTTCTTTGATTTTTGTGACTGGAGATATACACGGCAGCCGTGACATTCAAAAGCTTTCCGCAAGCAATTTTCCCATGCAGCCGCAGCTGTCCCGCGAAGATTTTGTCATCATCTGCGGCGATTTCGGGCTGGTTTGGCAGGACTGTGCCGAAGAACGCCGCTGGCTGAACTGGCTGGAAGAAAAACCGTGGACAACCCTATGGGTGGACGGCAACCACGAGAATTTTGACCGGCTGCGTACATATCCCGCCACGGAATGGCACGGCGGCAAAATCCAAAAGATCACGCCTCACATTTTTCATCTCTGCCGCGGACAGGTATTTCAGCTGGAAAACCGCCGCATCTTCACCATGGGCGGTGCAGAAAGCCGTGACAAAGAATACCGCAGGGCAGGCGTGTCGTGGTGGGCGGAAGAACTCCCCGCTGAAACGGAGTTGCAGCATGCCAGAGAAGCACTGGAACGTGTAAACTGGAATGTTGATGTGGTAATCAGCCACTGCCTTTCCACAAAAATGCAGCAAAAGCTGTTCAAAGAGTGGAATTATCCCCAGAACCGGCTGACCGATTTCTTGCAGGAGCTGGACGAAAAGCTGGATTTCCGCCTTTGGTTCTCCGGACACTATCACCTGTCCAAGCAGTGCGACCCGCGGCATGTGATCCTCTATAATGCCATTGTACAGCTGACGGAAAACGGATTTCAGCCGCAGCTTCCGCAGGAGCTGGATTCACTTTTCACCAACATTTAACCCACGGCTCCATGCCGAATTAACCTTTCTGTGGTATACTAAGGAAAACACTGAACGCAATCTGCTTGCAGTGTTTCCCTTAAGACATTCTGAACGTCTGCCACAGAAAGGATTATTTTTATGAAAACCAGCAAGCAAAAACGATTTGCCGCCATTTTCGCCGGCATGCTCTGCATCAGCTGCCTGACGGCTCCATTTTCCGCAACAGCCGAAACCGCAGACACTGCCGGAGAAAACGATACCCTCGCCGCCGCGGAAGAACTGCCCCTGAATACAGCAGTTTCCGGAGAGATCTCCGCCAAGGGTGATGTGGACTACTACAAGATCACCCTGCCGGAGGACGGTACGCTACAAATGGGCATGACTGCGGACTGGGTTTCAGGCTTCGGGGAATCCTATCGCGTTGCCTTTTACACCGCCGACGGCACGACCGTTTTTCAGGATGACTATGTTGCAGAGAATATACAGTTTCCGGCTGACGGCTGGAAAGCGGGTGTCTATTACTTTTCTGTAAAGCCGGAGTATGACACCTACCCGCCCAAGAGTGCCTACACCCTGACGGCAAACTTCACTCCGAAAAGCCAGTGGGCTACTGACAGCAGCTACGAGTTGGAACCCAACGGCAATTTCAACACTGCCAACCCCATTGCACTGGCGACCCCCTGCAAAGGCGTTTTCAGCGATTCCAATGATGCCGACTGCTACACGTTTTCCACAGAGGAGGCGGGAAAAATTTCTGTCACACTGGAAAATCCTGACCAGAGCACTGCGAACTGCACCGTAATTCTATACAATGAAGCACAGGAACCGGTGGGCAAGGCTGCCCTGCGAAACAGCAGCACTTCGGTAACGATTCCGGAACAGGGATTCAACGCGGGAATATTTTACGTGCAGGTGAAGACAGACAACACCTTGACAAACAACTGGAAATATGCGGAACAATACCAGCTGACTGTGGATTTCACCCCCACCGGTGACACCTACGAGAGCGAACCCAACGATACCACCGCCAATGCCGACACTCTGCCGGTGAATGCACCTGTCACCGGAAAACTGGTTTCCGTCAACGACACCGATTTCTACAAGGTCACATCAGACAGTGCCGCACAGTTTTCCCTGACGCTGGAGCATGCCCTGCCGGACAACCTCAGCAAAAGCGGCAATGCGTGGACTGTGACCTGCTATCAGTACGACGAAAAAGCCGGTTCCCTGCGGAAAACTCCGGTGCTCACCATGCAGGCTGCACCGGAACAAACCAAGACCACCAGTGACACGGCTCTGATTCGCGGCGGCACGTTCTATGTGAAAGTGGAAAATAAAAGCTACTCTGCTTTTTCCGATCAGGAGTACACGCTGACCATGCAGGCAGAACTGCTCACCTACGAAAAGGGCGATGTCAACGCCGACGGCAGTGTGGACACGCAGGATCTGTTCGAGATGCTGTACTCCTGTGCCAAGAGTTCCGCTGGCATTCGGGAGGATCTGCTGGAGGGTGCGGCATTTCTGGCGGCAGATATTGATGAAAACGACGCACTGGATTCCACAGATATTTACTATGCATTGCTGTATATTGCACAGAAAAGTGCCGGTTTGCCCACAAGCTGGGAATCGGTAGTGCAGTAACGAATACACTCTTACGGCAATACCGCACAAAGATTGTGCGACAGATGCGTCGTCAAATTTTTCGTCAGATGAAACAAAAAGCGGAGTGAATACTTGATGTATTCACGAGCATTTTTGTGAAATATGACGGGAAATTTGCAAGCAGATGGCGTGCAAAGTCGCCAGACGCTCTTTGTGCGGTATTGCCTTACAGAAAAAGAACAGAAAAACCGGCTGTCAGATAACTGACAGCCGGTTTTTTAGAATGCATTATCAAATTAATAAGTAAAGCCTTGTGCAGTGCTGCCTTTACTTCTTTTCCGCCATTCCCAAAGCAATTGCCTTGAGGTTTGCCTCAATGAGGTGAGCACGTTTCGGCGGAATGCACTTTTCCATTGCCTTTTTCACGGTGTCCATGTCAAACAGGTTGGTTTCTGCCAGCATTCTGCCCAGCAGCACCATGTTTGCCGCACCGTTCAGCCCTGCATTGGTGGCAATGTCCGTTGCCGGCAGAGAGATTGCCGTGATGTCGGTTCTCTCGCAGGTTTCCTCAACAATAGAGTTATCGAACAGCACCAGACCGTCCGGCTTGACTGCATCGATAAACTTCTTATAGGACGGGCCATTCATCGCAATGAGATAGTCCGGCGTTGTCACGACCGGAGAACCGATCGGTTCATCGGAAATACAAACGGAACAGTTAGCAGTACCACCACGCATTTCCGGACCGTAAGACGGCAGCCAGCTGAGTTCCTTGCCGGCGATCAGTCCGCAGTATGCCAGAATCTTTCCGGCAAACAGAATGCCCTGTCCGCCGAAACCAGCTAAAATGATTTCAGTTGTCATGCCTTTGCACCCTCCTCTGCGGTAACGTCCTTATATACGCCCAGCGGGTAGTAAGGAATCATCTTGTCCTTGATGAACTGCATGGACTCTGTGGGCGACATGCCCCAGTTGGTGGGACATGTGGACAGCACTTCAATGATCGACAGACCACGCTTTGCCTTTTCATTTTCGAACGCCTTGCGAATTGCCTTCTTGGCTTCGCGGATATGGGGAACGCTGTCGATCGCCACACGCTGTGCCAATGCAGTACCGCTGAGCGTTGCCATCATTTCACAGATACGGATCGGATAGCCGGCAGTTTCAACGTTTCTGCCGAACGGTGTCGTCTGTGTCACCTGTCCCGGCAGCGTGGTCGGAGCCATCTGACCGCCAGTCATGCCGTAGGTGGTGTTATTGATGAAGATCACCACGATATTTTCGCCGCGGGTACCAACATGAACGGTTTCTGCGGTACCGATCGCCGCAAGGTCACCGTCGCCCTGATAGGAAAAGACAAACTTGTCCGGATTGGTACGCTTTGCACCGGTAGCCACTGCCGGAGCTCTGCCGTGGGGAGCTTCGATCACATCGCAGCCGAAATAGTTATAGGACATTACCGAACAGCCTACCGGAACAACGCCGATGGTGTCGCCCTCGATGCCCATTTCGTCAATGACTTCGCAGACCAGACGGTGTACGATACCGTGACCGCAGCCCGGACAGAAGTGTGTGGAAACGTCCAGCAGGGACTTCGGATGATCAAATACAACAGCCATTATTCTGCACCTCCTGCCAGTTTTTCGATCTCCGCCAGTACTTCTGCCGGAGTAGGGATCACGCCGCCGGTTCTGCCGAAGAACGATACCGGCAGACGACACTCTGTTGCCAGACGAACGTCATCGATCATCTGACCCATAGACATTTCCACGTCCAGAATATGAGAAGCATGCTTGGTTGCTTCGCACAGTTCTTTTTTCGGGAACGGCCACAGGGTCTTGGGACGGCACAGACCTGCCTTAATGCCCTTGCGGCGGGCAGCAGTGACAGCGGACTTGGATACACGTGCAGATGCACCATAAGCGGTAACGACGATCTCCGCATCATCACAGCAGTACAGCTCTGCATCGGTTTCGGTTTCTTCAATAATGGCGTAACGCTTGAATCGTTCCTGTACCTTTGCCTCCAACAGCGGTGCGTCCAGATACAGAGAGTTGATGATATGGTGTTCCCGCTTGTTGCCGTGACCGTTTGCAGCCCAGTCGGACTTGTCCGGCAGCGTGGTGCGGGGTTCCGGGAATGTTACCGGCTCCATCATCTGTCCCAGCAGACCGTCTGCCAGAATCATTGCCGGCATGCGGTACTGGTCAGCCTTGTCGAATGCCAGCGTCACGGTGTCCACCATTTCCTGTACGGAACATGGTGCATATACCAGAATATGAAAATCACCGTGTCCCATGGCGTGGGTCGCCTGATTATAGTCAGACTGTGCCGGCTGGATCGAGCCCAGACCCGGACCGCCACGCTGTACATTGATGATCAGCCCCGGCAGGTCGGAACCAGCCATGTAAGAGATTCCCTCTGCCTTCAGCGAAACGCCGGGCGAGGAGGACGATGTCATGGCACGCACGCCGGTAGATGCGGCACCCAGCACCATGTTGATCGCTGCAATTTCCGACTCTGCCTGCAAAAAGACACCGCCGGATTTTTCCATACGCTTTGCCATATACGCAGACAGTTCGGTCTGCGGTGTGATCGGATAGCCAAAGAAGCACTTACAGCCGGCACGAATTGCCGCTTCTGCCAATGCCTCGTTGCCCTTCATCAGACTTCTTTCCATTGGTTATGAACCTTCTTTCACTTTTGAATGGTAATTGCACAATCCGGACAGATCATTGCACACATGGCACAACTGATACATGCGTCCTGATCAGTGCATTCCGCGGTAAAATATCCTTTTTCATTCCGGTGTTCTTTTTGCAGGGCAACGATCTGCTTGGGACAGACCGTTACGCAAAGACCACACCCTTTACAGCGTTCAAACCGAACCTGCATTTTCTCCATATTCCTCACTCCTTTCTGCGTACATTTATTCTACAAGACACTTGAGGCAACGCCGCACAGGACACGCCCTTCGGATGCCTTTTCAGAGAAGCTTACTTTGTAACATCTTAGGGCAATGCCGCACAAAGAGCGTCTGGCGACTTTGCACGCCATCTGCTTGCAGATTGCTCCTTATTCCTCCCACACCGGCTTGACAAACACCTCTACCGGCAGAATGTCCGGCACAGAAACGGTCAGATCCTTCCGGCAGGTGGTGCAGACCAGCGGCAGCTTCGCCTGTGCGGCGATTTCTTCCGCATAAGGCACTGCCCGCAGAATGGTTTCCGCCGTGGTTTCCTTCCCCAGATTGGAGTTGTTCACAATTCCGGTGTGACGCATGCGGGAAACGGCTTCGATCTCGTACATCAGTTCCAGTGTTTCCTGCGGTTCTTCTGTGAGATAGCGATAGCGATTTACCACATACCACATGTCCAGCTGATCGGGAACATAAGCGGAAAAGCCCTCGGCATACCGCCCCAGTCCAATGGCACCGGCATCGTCCCCGCCTACGTCGATGATAAGATAGCCGTCCTCATATGCCATGCGTTCCATATCAAAAGAAATGGCAGGAATGTCCAGACTGGTGTTGGCATACATGGAAGCCGCCAGCGTGACACCTCGTTCCTCAAACAGTTTCGCAAAATCCGCCGTGCGGAAATAGGGATTGACAATGTCAAAATCGACAATGGTCACCTTTTCGCCGGCATCTGCCAGCCGCAGGGCAAGGTTGACTGCCAGATTGGTTTTTCCGGAACCATAGTGTCCCGTAATGATCGTGATCTTTTTCATAGAAGTTCCTTTCCCAGCAAGAGCATGTTTCTTTTTATTATAGCACATTCTACACAAAAATGCAACTGAAAATGTTGGGCAATACCGCACAAAGAGCGTCTGGCGACTTTGCACGCCATCTGCTTGCAAATTTCCCGTCATATTTCACAAAAATGCTCGTGAATACATCCAGTATTCACTCCGCTTTTTGTTTCATCTGACGAAAAATTTGACGACGCATCTGTCGCACAATCTTTGTGCGGTATTGCCGTTGAATTTTTTTCAGAAACACAGTCCGCTGCACCCTGCTTTCTCCGATAAAAAATACCGTACTCCCTGCACGGAATACGGTATCTGCATGCAGCAACAAAAAGCGGGAATAACAGCGGCTCTTATACCCGAATCAGTCTGCCCTCCTGCAAGTCCAGTTCTGCCAGCTGTTTCATGACATAATGCATCTTCTTTCCTGTGACATTGCGGGGCAGTTCGCTGACAAACCGGTAATAATGCGGGCGTTTATAATTCGCCAGCAGCGGGCTTTCCTTGCAGTAACGTTCCAGTTCCTGTGCTGTCAGCGACGGGTCTGCGGCGATCACATAGGCGGTGACGATCTCGCCACGCCTGCTGTCCGGTGCCGCCGTAACAATGCAGTCCTTGACTGCGGGGTGCAGGTTCAGCACTTCTTCCACTTCCACCGGATAGATGTTTTCTCCGCCGGAAATGATCATATCATCTTTCCGTCCTACAATGCGGAAATAATGGTTCTCGTCCCATGTGCCCAGATCATTGGTATAGAAAAAGCCGTCGTGGAACCGCCGGCGGGTTTCCGCAGGGTTGCCGAAATAAAACGCCGCCGACTTGGCGTTAGAGCGAATGATGACTTCTCCCACCTCGCTGCCGTCTGTCGCTGCAAGGTCGTCCGGCTCTGCCACACGGTCCTCATATACCTTTACCACACGCACATCATCATCAACGCAGGAACGCCCTGCACTGCCTGCCATTTCCGGCAGGTCGTCCGGTCGGAGAAACGTGTTCCAGAACGTTTCTGTCGTACCATAGCCGTTGAAAATCCGCTTGGTCAGAATCTTCTGATAGCGGATACAGTCTGCCCGTTCCAGCGGACTGCCCATGGTGACGATGCCACGCAGGCTGCTCAGGTCACGGGGCTGTTTCTGCTGTGCCTCTGCCAGCAGTTCCAGCACGTTGGGAACACCAATGAGAAATGTCAGTCCGTACTGCTGTACCATGTCCAGTGTCTTTTCCGGCTGGAATTTCCGCTGGATAATCACAGTACCGCCGGCGTACAGCGTCGGTGTAATACCGCCGGAGTGCAGCCCGCCGCGGTGAAACCACGGTGTAGTGTTCATGGAACGGTCGGTAAACGAAAACGGGAAATGGATCATCACATCATGGGCGGAAAGCACCTCGTTGATGCTGGTCAGGCATACGCTTTTCTGTCTGCCGGTGGTACCGGAGGTGAACAGCCGCAGGGTTTCATCATAGACAGACAGTTCCCATGGCAGCTCCGGTTCAGTTGCGGGACAGTCTGCGGTGAAGCCAGCGTAGGCATGGGCTGCCCTGGCATCTGTGGTCAGCAGAATCTGCGGGGCGTGTGCCGTCCGCTGCAGTGCCATGTCCACTTCCGCCTGTGTTTCCGGCTCCAGCAGGAACACCTTGGGACGGCTGTTGTCTATACAGTCTGTAATTTCCTTGGCAGACAGACGGAAATTCACCGGACAGAATACCATGCCGGTCTTATGGCAAGCCAGATAGGCGAACACGAATTCCGGACAGTTGTGCAGCTGTACCATGACAACATCGCCCTTTTGCAGTCCGGCACGGAGCAGGGCGTGCGAAAACCGGTTTGCCTCTGCATTCAGCTGTGTGTACGTCCAGACGGTTCCGCTCTCCGGTTCTATCAGGGCTTCCCGATCACCGAACCGTGCCACATTCCGCAGAAAACCGTTCCGCCATGTGTAGCCGTTTTCAAACTGCTGCCGGAACGCCTCCATCGCACGCTGCTTTTCGTCCAGAATGCGTTTCTGCCGCACCTGCTGCAAAAATTGTTCCAGATGTGCCGTGGCTCTTTCCAGAGCCTCTGCTCCGGCAGGGACAGCTTCAGCAGCCAGAATCATTTGCTCCATTTCCCGCAGTGCTGCCATTTCGTGCTGTTTGACACTGCTTTTGCGGGAGGTATGGCTGCCGGTGCGAAAAATGGTTTCGGTATATTCTTTGCGGTACATGGCGAAATCCTCCTTCGATCAGAATGTAAAATATGCGGTGCCGTAACTCAAACCGCCGCCGAATCCGGACAGCATCATGGTCTGTCCCCGTTTTACGCTGCCGCTGCGGACACAGTCGTCCAGTGCAATGGCAATCGATGCCGCAGAGGTGTTGCCGTATTCGCCGATGTTCAGGAAGAACTTTTCCATCGGTTCTTTCAGCTGCTTGGCTGCTGCCTGCAAGATGCGGGCATTCGCCTGGTGGCAGACATAGCAGTCCGGATAGCCGCCCACTTTCTCCGCCACACGCTGGATACTGCCGGAGAGTGCCTGCACGGCAAAACTGTACACGGCTCTGCCCTGCATGCTGACGAACTGCTCTGCCAGTTCCGGCAGGTTTTCAGCAAAGGGGTTTGTATCGTGATAATACTTCGGGCAGTACAGCACTTCTGTGTTGCCCTCTGCTCCGCAGTCAAAGGCATAGCGGCTGTTTTCGTCCAGCGTGATTACCGCTGCACCGGCACCGTCCCCGAACAAGACGCAGGTGTTCCGGTCAGCAAAATTGGTAACACGGCTCAACACTTCGCTTGCCACCACCAGAGCGTATTTCTTTTCCGGCATGCTGCACAGCAGAGAACGGGCGGTGTGTACTGCGTAGAGGAATCCGGTGCAGGCTGCACAGATGTCAAAGGCAAACACCGTTTCCGGCAGTCCCAGTTCCTTTTGCAGCATGCACGCCTGCGACGGAACGATATTGTCCGGCGTAATGGTGGCACAGATGACTACGCCGATTTCTTCTTTAGAGATGCCAGCCATTTCCAGTGCCTTTTCTGCGGCTTCCATGCCCAGAGAAAGATTCGTTTCCTTGTCCGCAAAATGCCGGTTGGAAATGCCGGTGCGGGTGCGGATCCACTCATCGTTGGTTTCTACGATCGTTGCCATGTCATCGTTGGAAATCTTCCGTTCCGGCACGCTGCTGCCGGTGCCGCAGATGCGAATGCCAATGTCCTGTGTGATTTTCATATAGGGTTCCTCGCTTTCATGTTGTTGCAGTACTTAGTATACCCTTTTTACGGAATAGAATCCACCTATTCCCACAGAAACCGGCTCTACCGTTTTGAGAATTTCCGAATGCTGGTGTATATTCACACAAAAAAGGCATGGTACAGGTGTACCATGCCTTTTTTCGTTATATTTCAAATATAATATTTGTTAAAAACAGCGGTATTGTCTTTACTTTTTCCGCGGAAACGGATAGGGAATCAGCCACTGGTGCTTTGCCGCACACCGCCAGAAATAGCAGAGGACTACCGGCAGTTCCAGCACACCAGCCAGTGCAAACACCACCGCCGCACCGGAAATGGTGTGAAACGTCACAAAGACAGAGAGAGCCCCTGCCCAGATGATGCCGGTTATGGCAATGAAGATCCATGCCCGTTCCCACCACAGGCTGGCAAAAATCAGGAACACCACAAACGAACCGGCAAGAGCATAGCACAGCACTCTGCCGTCCCAGAGATCTGCCACGCTCGGTGCGAGGTACTGGAACAGACAGATCAGCAGAAATGCCACCAGCCAAACGCCGGCTACGGACAGTAGAGTGATGAAAAAGTGCTTCCAGCGGAATCTACCGTAAGTAGAATCTACCGATTTTGCGTCGCTTTCCGGCTCTACCGGCAATTCCGGCTGGGGCTTCGGCGGATAGATCAGTTCGTCCACAGAAACGCCGAAAACTTCCGCCAGCTGCACCAGTGTCGGCACGTCCGGAATGCCGTCGCCCCGTTCCCATTTCGAAATGCTCTTGTCAGAATAGTTGATCTTCTCCGACAGATCAATTTGTGTCATGCCCAGCTGCTTCCGATATTTTGCAATGTTTCCGGCAATGGTTTTCCGCATATTTTCCTCTGTCATTCCAAAGGCCCCTTTCTGTAAAATTCCAAAGTGCTCTTATCCATGCATCATTGCAGATGTAAAGGCAACACCACACCTTACGCACAAGCTTTGTGCGGTGTTGCCTAAAATCATTCGTAGAATCAAAAGTATTATAGCATAAGAAAAAGTTTTTTTGGTGAAATTCTTATGAATCTTCATACCGGAAAAAGTCTCTTGACAAACGGCAGAAATCATGTTATACTGATAGCAGCTTCAGGGTACTGTGCAATTCAGAACCGGCAGTGAACGGCGATATGCCGTAGTCTGCGAGCCAGTGTGGAACTGGTTGATTCGGTGAGATTCCGAAACCGACGGTAAAGTCCGGATGAGAGAAGCCACGCAGCAAATACGATGTGTTTCCCCCATAACCATGAATCCATACAGCTGCCGCAGAAAAGCGGCTGTCTGATTTCGCCCTGTTGTGCTACTGGCAAAACAGGGCGTTGTTATTTTTCGGAGGTGTTTTCATGACAGAGCATTCTTTTTACATGGAGCGTGCCATACAGCTTGCCAAGCGTGGCACCGGCTTCACCAATCCCAATCCGCTGGTAGGTGCTGTGATCGTCAAAGATCACCGCATCATCGGCGAGGGCTGGCATGCCCGCTATGGTGACCTGCATGCAGAACGAAACGCCCTGAAGCACTGCACGGAGGATCCTGCCGGTGCGACCATGTATGTCACACTGGAGCCATGCTGTCACCACGGCAAGCAGCCGCCCTGCACCGAAGCACTGGTGGAAAGCGGCATTCGGCGGGTGTACATCGGTTCCCGCGATTTCAATCCGCTGGTATTCGGCAAGGGTGTGCAGTATCTGGAAGAACACGGCATTGAAGTGATTCCGGATTTCCTGCGGGAAGCCTGTGATAAACTGAACCCGATCTTCTTCCGGTATATCGGCACCAAAATGCCCTATACCATTTTAAAGTATGCCATGACTGCTGACGGCAAGATCGCCTGTGCCGGCGGGGCTTCCAAATGGGTGACTGGCGAAGCTGCCCGTGCCCATGTTCAACAGACCCGAAAGCGGGTGGCTGCGGTCTGTGTCGGCATCGGCACAGTTCTGGCAGACGATCCCCTGCTCACCTGCCGCTGTGAGAATCCTTCCCAGCCGGTACGGGTGGTACTGGATACCCGCCTGCGAATCCCCATGGAGAGCCGACTGGTGCAGACTGCCAAGGAAGTACCGGTCATTGTCTTTTGCTATGCTCCGGACAAGGACAAAAAGACGGCTCTGGAAGCGGCAGGCGTTACCGTACTGGAGGCGAAGCTGCTGCCCAAGGAAGAACTGGACGAGTTGTTCATGCGGCTCGGCGAATTTCAACTCTCCAAGGAGGAACTGAACGGCAGACACATCTCCCTGCGAAACTGTCTGGAACAGCTGGGACAGCGTGGGCTGGACAGCGTGCTGATCGAGGGCGGTGCGACCATTCACGCCGCAGCATTGCAGGAAAATTGCTGTGATCTGGTGCAGGTTTACGTGGCACCGAAGCTGTTCGGCGGCGACGGTCTGTCCCCCATTGGCGGCATGGGCATTACCACACCGGACGAGGCTGTCCTGCTGTCCGAACCCACCATTACCCGTCTGGGACAGGATCTGCTTCTGGAATATACCAGAAAGGAGCAATTTTAAGATGTTTACCGGAATCGTAGAAGAAATGGGGACTGTGCGGCGGCTGAACCAGTCCCCCAACCGGTGCGAACTGGAACTGTCCGCCGCAAAGGTGCTGGAGGGGACGCAGATCGGCGACAGCATTGCCGTGAACGGCGTTTGCCTGACGGTGATTCGCATGGACAAAGACCACTTCACAGCAGATGTGATGCCGGAAACCCTGCGGCGGAGCAATCTGGGGCAGCTGAAAACCGGCTCGAAAGTGAATCTGGAACGTGCCATGGCGGCGGACGGCAGATTCGGCGGGCACATTGTTGCCGGACACATTGACGGCACGGGAACAATTCGTTCCATGCAGCCGGAGGGCAACGCAGTGCTGGTGACGATCAGTGCCGCACCGGAACTGCTCCGGTATGTGGTGGAAAAAGGCTCCATTGCCATTGACGGCATCAGCCTGACAGTGGCAAAAGTTTCCCACACGGATTTCACTGTGAGCCTGATCCCTCACACCGGTGAGGAAACCACCCTGCTGAAGCATCGCTCCGGTGAGATCGTCAATCTGGAAACCGACATCATCGGCAAGTATGTGGAAAAGCTGATGCAACCGAAAAGCGGCGGTGTCACTATGGAACTGCTGCAACAGAACGGATTTTTTTAAAGGAGATGCATATGCGGCATATCATTTGTTTTCACAATCCAGAAGAAGAAAACGGCTATCTCAGCAACTGGTATCCCTCGCCGTTCGAGAAAGACGGCATTTCCTTTGCCCACATGGAACAGTACATGATGTACCAGAAAGCCCTGCAATTTCAGGATACCGAAATTGCACAGCAGATTCTGCAAACCGACAACCCCGGCAAGGTCAAGGCGCTGGGGCGGAGCGTCCGGAACTATGTGGACTCCCGGTGGAGTGCAGTCCGGCAGCAGATCGTCTGCGAGGGGCTGCTGGAAAAATTCCGGCAAAACCAGTCGCTTCTGCAAGAACTGCTGGCAACTGCACCGCATCTGCTGGCAGAATGTGCGGTACATGACAGAATCTGGGGCATCGGACTGTCCATGACAGACAGCGACCGTTTTTCTCCGGAAAAATGGCGTGGACAAAATCTGTTGGGTTATACACTGATGCAGGTACGGGACGAACTATCCAAATAAGGAGGTCATTTCTATGGCAATTACATATAACACCATTGAAGAAGCTTTGCAGGATTTGCGGAACGGCAAGTGCATTCTGGTAACAGACGATCCGGATCGGGAAAACGAGGGCGACCTCATCTGTGCCGGACAGTTTGCCACCACGGAAAACGTCAACCTCATGGCAAGTGCCGCAAAGGGGCTGATCTGCATGCCCATGAACCATGACAACATTGTCCGGCTGGGACTGACGCAAATGGTTTCTCACAACACCGACAACCATGAAACCGCGTTCACCGTTTCCATTGACCATATCGACACCACCACCGGTATTTCCGCAGTGGAGCGTGGTCTGACAGCCCGCATGGCAGCCGATCCGGAAGCACACCCCGGCGACTTCCGCCGTCCGGGACACATGTTCCCGCTGGAGGCCAAGCCCGGCGGCGTTCTGGAACGGAACGGGCACACCGAAGCAACTGTAGACCTGCTCCGGCTCGCCGGACTGACACAGGTGGGACTTTGCTGTGAGATCATGGACGATGACGGCACCATGATGCGTGGCGAAAAGCTGGCAGACTTTGCAAAACAGCACGGACTGTCCTTTATCACCATTCGGGAACTCCAGCACTACCGCCGGAATCATGACAACTTCGTGGAAGAAGTGGCACGGGCAGAACTGCCCACAGTCCACGGACATTTCCAGATGTTCGGTTTCCGCAACACCATCAACGGGGACGAGCATGTAGCTCTGGTCATGGGTGATGTGGCAGACGGCAAGCCGGTATTGTGTCGGGTGCACTCTGAGTGTCTGACTGGTGATGTGTTCGGCTCCTGCCGGTGCGACTGCGGCGAACAGCTGAACCGTGCACTGGACATGATCCACGCAGAGGGACGGGGCGTTCTGGTCTATCTGCGGCAGGAAGGCAGAGGCATTGGTCTGCTGAACAAGATTCGGGCGTACAAGCTACAGGAAGACGGACTGGATACCGTAGAGGCAAATATCAAACTGGGATTTGCACCGGACCTGCGGGATTACAGCGTGGGTGCACAGATCCTGAAACATCTGGGGGTAACTTCTCTGCGGCTGATGACCAACAATCCGGAAAAGATCGCAGAGCTGGGCGAATACGGGCTGACTGTTGCCGAGCGTGTTCCCATCGACATTCCGGAAAAGCCGGAGAATCTGCGGTATCTCAAGACCAAGCAGTTCAAAATGGGTCATTATCTACACTTTTAAGGGGATTTGTCTATGAAAATCATTTATAGTAGTATGCTTCCTCTGCTGGCAGCTGTCTGTGTATGGACAAGCGGCTGCGGCTCGCTGGAGTCCGCTGTGGAATCTTCCACAACAACCGCGACTACTGCTACAGAAACGACAACAGAAACGACAGAAACTACTGTTGCGGAAACCACTACAACATCTGCAACAGAAACTACTACAGCATCCGCAACAGAAATTGCTACAGAAATTGCTGCAATACCAACAACAGAAGCTACGGACGATGCTGCGGCAATAGAAGTGTTCGCCTGCACTGCCGGCACGTGGTATATGGACGGAGATCCCGATACGGCTTCTCTGGTCATGGACGGTGAAGGCGGCGTGGCTGCCTACTACGCCACCGGCAATCTGGAATACAGCGGTTATCTGGAATGCACCGATGCGACATCAGGAACATACGCCATTTATCAGGACAGCGGCGAATATGTTACAGATTTTACCTTTGATGATGCGGACACATTTCACATCAACAGCAACTGGGGACCTGTGACATTCCGCCGTACTTAGGGCAATACCGCATCAGCGTTTCCTTAGACGTTGTCCACAGAAAGGAAGTGATTCCCCTGCACCTATTATTCTGTATCAACCGCAATTTTTGCTGGCAGCTGGTACAATGCCTGCGTTCTGTGGTACGATTTCCCTGTTCGGAGGGCTACACCGTCCATGTGCTGCACTCCGATCTGACAGCGGACGATCTGCAACAGATACAGCAGAAGGTTCCGGAAGCGGAAATTCTGGGGGTGTCCATAGACGAAACCTTTTTTCAGGACTTTCCGGAAACTGACCGCTATCCCAGGCAAATCTACTACCGCATCTTTGCGGCTCAGTTTTTACCGACAGAATTAGACCGTGTGCTGTATCTGGACACCGACACGATCGCAATTCAGCCGCTGGACGACCTGTACCACAAGGCATTTGACGGTGCAAGCTATATTGCCTGCACCCACGTGCGTGCTCTGTTCAACAAGATGAACTGCCTGCGGCTGGGCATTGCGGAAGATGTGCCCTACATCAACACCGGTGTCATGGTGCTGAACCTGAAACAACTTCGGCAGCAGCAGACCACCGAGGACGTGCTGGCATTTGTCAGCGACAAGAAAAACCGCCTGCTCCTGCCGGATCAGGACATCATCACTGCTCTGTACGGCAAGCAGATTCAGCTGGCGGACAGCTATCGCTACAATCTGAGCGATCGTATTCTGGCAATGTACAACGCCAGACACCCGAACGAGATCCGCAGTATCGACTGGGTCAGACAGAACACCAGCGTCATTCACTACTGCGGCAAAAATAAACCATGGAAGTCCGGATACATCGGGAAACTGGGTATCTTTTATCAGGAACTTCTCGAAACTGAAAACAACAACGGAGGTACAAAAACATGAAAACACTGGAAGGCATGTATGACGGCAAAGGGCTGAAAATCGCGATCGTTGCATCACGTTTCAACGAATTCATCACCACCAAGCTGGTGGGCGGTGCAGAGGACTGCCTGCTGCGGCACGGCACTGACGGCGACGACATCACACTGGCATGGGTACCGGGGGCATTTGAGATCCCGCTGGCTGCCAAGAAGCTGGCATTCTCCGGCAAGTATGATGCGATCATCTGCGTCGGTGCAGTGATCCGCGGTTCCACCAGCCACTACGACTATGTTTGTGCAGAAGTTTCCAAGGGCATTGCACAAGTAGGACTGGAGTCCGGTCTGCCGGTACTGTTCGGCGTGCTGACTACCGACACCATTGAACAGGCAATCGAGCGTGCCGGCACCAAGGCAGGCAACAAGGGTTATGACTGTGCCATGTCCGCACTGGAAATGGTCAGCCTGTTCAAGAACGCCTGAAAACGAGGCACTTTCCACATTGTTGAGGCAATACCGCACAAAGATTGTGCGACAGATGCGTCGTCAAATTTTTCGTCAGATGAAACAAAAAGCGGAGTGAATACTGGATGTATTCACGAGCATTTTTGTGAAATATGACGGAAAATTTGCAAGCAGATGGCGTGCAAAGTCGCCAGACGCTCTTTGTGCGGTATTGCCTTGAAAACCGCAAATTTGAAATTCCCGTAAAGTGAGTGAGTTTATGCAAAATTTCATTTTCTTTGACATCGACGGCACGATCATTTCAGAGGACGGCTATCTGCCGGAATCCGCAGTCCGTGCCATTCAGGCAGCCCGCAAAAAGGGCAATGCCACCTTCATCAACACCGGACGCACTGCCATGAACGTAGACCCGTTTCTCCGCGAGATCGGCTTCGATGGTTACGTTTATGGCTGCGGCACAGAATTGGAATATGACGGAAAAGTCCTGTTCCACGAGAAGCAGACACCGGCATGCAGCCGCGAAATGGTGGAACTGGTTCGCCGCACCAATGTTGCCGTTCTGTACGAACGCAGCGATGCCATGTTCATCGACCGCAGCACACGAATTTTGCCATATCTGCAAGATCTGCTGAATCTGTACGAAAGCAAGCATGTGACTGTTTCCGACCTGCCCGATGATGCAGACTGGTACACGGACAAGTTTGTCATCTGGTACGACGAGCAGAGCGATCTGGCTGCATTTCAGGCAGGGCTGACCGGCAAGTTTGACTACATCGATCGGGGAAATCACTTTGCGGAAATGGTGCCCTGCGGCTGTTCCAAAGCCACCGGCATGGAAAAGATGATGCAGCTGCTGGGGGCAGACCGTTCTCAAATTTTTGCCGTAGGCGACAGCCTGAACGACCGCCCCATGCTGGAAGCTGCCGGCACGGGAATCGCAATGGGGGACAGCCCTATGCTGCATCCCTATGCGAATTACATCACCGCAAATCTTGCAGACGACGGACTGGAAAAGGCACTGGCACACTTTGACTTGATCTAGGGCAACACCGCACAAAGCCCGCCTGACGGCTTTGCACGGTATTGCCCTAGTAATTATTCCAAAAAACAAAATCCCACAGTTTCAAAAATCCTTGAAACTGTGGGATTTTTTATTGTTATGTTATTCCGCACTTTCCTGCTTTGCAGCTTCCCGATCCATGCGAATCGCCTTCAGCACGATCGCACATTCCAGACGCTTCTTTTCGATCTCACAGGACAGCTTGTGTGCCTTGTGCACATCGCCGCTGAACTGGTAGTTATTCGCGTTACAGCCGCCGCTGCAATAGAATCTTGCCCAGCAGTTCCGGCAGTCCGGCTTGCTGTAGATATGAGTCTTGGCGAAGTCGGACTTCATTTCACGGTTAAATGTGCCGTCGTCCACGTTGCCCATTTTATAGTCTGCCTCACCGACAAACTGATGACATGGGTAGATGTCGCCGTCCGGTGTGATTGCCACGTACTCATTGCCGCAGCCGCAGCCACGCAGACGCTTGATCGCACAGGGGCCCTGATCCAGATCCAGCATGAAGTGGAAGAAGTTGAACTTCTTGCCGGTTGCCTCATAGTCCAGAATCTTCTGCATCAGCCGTTCATATTCCTCAAAAATACGGGGCAGGTCTGCCTCGGTAATTGCGTAAGGTTCTTCCGCATCAGCGATAACCGGTTCCACAGAGATCTGGTCGAAGCCTGCGTCCAGCAGAGCGAACACATCATCGGAGAAGTCCAGATTGTACTTGGTGTAAGTACCGCGGACATAGTATTCCTTTTCCCCACGCTGGTCTACCAGCTTCTTGTACATGGGAATGATCTTATCATAAGAACCCTTGCCGTCTACGCGGGGACGCATGCGGTCATTGACCTCTTTTCTGCCGTCGATAGACAGTACCACGTTGGACATTTCCCGATTGATGAAGTCAATCTTGTCATCGGTGAGCAGCATGCCGTTGGTGGTAATGGTGAACCGGAACTTCTTGTGATAGACCGGCTCCTGTGAACGGGCGTATTCCACAATTTTTTTCACAGTTTCGAAGTTCATCAGCGGTTCGCCGCCGAAGAAGTCCATTTCCAGATTCACGCGGTCGCCGGAATTTTGCAGCAGGAAGTCCACCGCTTTTTTACCGGTTTCATAGGACATCAGCTTTCTGCCCTCGCCGAAATCGCCGGTAGAGGCGAAGCAGTACTTGCAACGCAGATTGCAGTCGTGGGCGATATTCAGACACATCGCCTTAATGGGAGAAGCCACAGCGAAGTTGGCATACTTTTCATAATCGTCCGGCGAAAAGAGAATGCCTTCCTGATATGCCTCCAGAATTTCCGCATAGCAGGAACGGACTTCTTCCGGATCGTAAAACCGCGACAGCTTTGTCACGACTTCCTCCGGACATTCCGGAGCAAAAGGCGGTGCAACATTATCCAGCATGTCATAGGTCAGCTCGTCCACCACATGCACACCGCCGCTGTTCACGTCCAGCACAATGTTATAGTCGCCCAGTTTATACTTATGAATCATAATTCTGTTTCCTCTTTCCGGCTGCCTTGGGGAACATGCAGCACCATAAAAATTCGTGTATAGATGCGAAAAAAGGGACAGAACTGTCCCTTTCTTCTATCAGTTGCAGACTTGCGTGTGAAAGGTTTTCAAAAACCCTTAGTGCTCGCACTTCTGGTTCGCTACTGTACAGGAAGTCTTGCAAGCAGACTGACAGGAAGCCTGACACTTGCCGCAGCCGCCCTTTGCAGCAGAAGCCTTCAGGTTTGCTGCATTGATGGTCTTAATGTGCTTCATTCGGAAACCCTCCCCCAAAAAAAGTTTAACTACATTATATCACAAATCCGCCGGATTTTCAAGCGTTCTATGCAAAAACGGAAAAAAATTTACATCTTCCGTGGCAATTCGCCGGACTGTCGCTTTCTGTACTGACGGTTACTGTTATTTCGGCGGCTTCTTGTGGGGAGCATTCACGCCGGAGATGCCGCCCCAGATACTGCCGCCGCAGATCAGCAGCAGCCGCACCGGACTGCCGGCAGTCCCCTGCCAGAACAGCCCCACAGCCAACAGGATCCCGCACAGCAGCAGCCCGCAGCACAGCCCTGTCAGCCAGCCCTTGCGGCGGCGGTGAAATCCCGCAAATCGTCCCATGCTGTAACCGGAACAAAACAACAGCAGCCCCAGCAGCAAAGCGGAGATCCATTCCGACAAGTCGGACAGCAGCAGTAAGCCAGACAGGACAGCCAGTCCTGCCAGAAGCAAGCCGATTCCCACGGACAATGCCGCCGGCAGATATCCGAACCGGTTTTCCCAGATGCTCTGCCTTGCCGGCTGCCGTTTGGTTCTCATTGCACTGCACCTCCCTGCCATGATGTCTGCTGACAGTGTATGCCTGCGGCAGCGGGATTAGAACGGAAACAGCGTACAAACAGCAAAAAACGGACCGCAAAATTCCTGCGATCCGTTTCCATGTATTGGGGAGTTCCGAGAATCTGCCGATCAGTCTTTCAGCATACCCTGATCGGAATCGTCAGAATCCTTCTTTTTCTTCTTGCCTGCACGCTTTTCCTTTGCTGCGGCGATCTGTGCTTCCTGCTTCCGCTTCGCATTCTCTGTCATGGTCAGGTTTTCCTGTACTGCCCAGTTCTTCAGACGAATCTTGTTGCGGTTGCCGGTAGTTTCGATGACGATGTTGTCCTCGTTGACCTGTACGACCAGACCTACGATACCGCCAATGGTGACGATCTCGTCGCCGACCTGCAAGCTGCTCTGCATTGCCTTGGCTTCCTTATCCTTTTTCTTCTGCGGACGAATCAGGATAAAATACATCACTGCAAACAGCAGCACCATGAAAATCAGATAGCCCACTGTGCCGAAGCCGCTTCCGCTTGCACTTTTGCCGCTGCCGCTTTCTGCGAATGCAGTCACGCTGCAAACCGCACCTGTCAGTGCTGCCGTACTGGCAGCCAGTCCCAGTCTTGCGAAATTCTTACTCATGTTCAAAAGCCCTTTCTCCGTTGCCGTGTGATTTTGCCATAGGGGTTCACGCTTTTCCGCGTAATACCTCATCGATCGACACAGCAGCAGTCTTTCCGGCACCCATTGCCAGAATAACCGTTGCTGCACCGGTAACGGCATCACCGCCGGCATAAACCTTGTCCTTGGTGGTAGCCATTTCTTCGTTGACCACTAAACAGCCCCAACGATTGGTGTCCAAGCCCTTTGTTGTCCCAGAGATCAGCGGATTGGGAGATGTGCCGATCGCCATAATTACAGTGTCTACGTCCAGCACAAATTCGCTGTCCGGAACAGCCACCGGTCTGCGTCTGCCGCTTTCGTCCGGTTCGCCCAGTTCCATGCGAATGCACTTCAGACCGTTGACACGGCCGTTCTCATCGCCCAGAATTTCCACCGGATTGCACAGGTTCTGAAACTCCACGCCCTCTTCCTTGGCGTGGTGTACTTCTTCCAGACGTGCCGGCATCTCTGCCTCAGAACGACGGTATACAATGTACACATGTTCTGCACCCATACGCAGTGCACTTCTGGCTGCATCCATTGCCACGTTGCCGCCGCCGACAACTGCCACAGCCTTAGACTGAATGACCGGTGTCGCATACTTCGGATCGTAGCCGTGCATCAGGTTGATACGTGTCAGATACTCATTGGCAGAACATACGCCCACCAGACCTTCGCCGGGGATATTCATGAAGCGGGGCAGACCTGCACCGGAACCGATAAAGACCGCATCATAGCCGGATTCCATCAGTTCATCGACAGACAGAATCTTGCCGATGACCATATCCGGCTGAATGTCTACGCCGGCATCTTTCAAAGACTGGATCTCCTGCTGTACGATCGTCTTAGGCAGACGGAATTCCGGAATGCCGTACATCAATACGCCGCCGGCAACCTGAAATGCCTCGAAAACAGTTACCTGATAGCCCAGCCGTGCCAGATCTCCGGCACAGGTCAGACCAGCCGGACCGCCGCCGACAATGGCAACCCGCTTACCGTTAGGCTCTGCTGTTTCCTGCTTGCCGGTATAGCCATGCTCTCTGGCGTAGTCTGCCACGAAGCGTTCCAGACGACCGATTGCAACCGGTTCGCCTTTCTTGCCGCGGACGCACTTGCCCTCGCACTGATTCTCCTGCGGACAGACACGGCCGCAGACTGCCGGCAAACTGTTCGTAGTACGGATAATATCATAAGCCTGTAAGAAATCACCGGCAGCAACTGCTGCGATGAAATCCGGAATCGGCACGCCTACCGGACAGCCGCTGACGCAGGGCTTTGCCTTGCAGTGCAGGCAGCGTGTTGCTTCTTCCCGTGCCTGTTCGGGAGTATAGCCCATAGCCACTTCCTGAAAACATCTTGCACGTTCCTTGGGGTCGCGTTCCGGCATGGGAACCTTATTCGGAGCCATATTGAACTTTCCAGCCATGATCACTGTACCTCCTTCCGAAACAGGTTACATTCCTGTTCCTGCCGCTTATAGGTACCGTTTCGACGCATCAGTTCATCAAAATCCACCTGATGTCCGTCGAAGTCCGGTCCGTCCACACAGGCGTACTTGGTTTTTCCGCCGACAGTCACGCGACAGCCGCCGCACATACCGGTGCCGTCTACCATGATCGGATTAAGGGAAACGATCGTCTTGACACCGAACGGCTCGGTCGTCTTACAGACAAACTTCATCATGGGAACCGGTCCGATGGCAATGACAACGTCATACTTCTTACCCTGTTCCAGCTGCTGCTGCAACACATTGGTAACAAAGCCCTTTGTGCCATAGGAGCCGTCGTCTGTGCAGAGATACAGGTTGTCACTGCATGCACGGAACTCGTCCTCCAGAATGACGATGTCCTTGTTCCGGAAGCCAACAATGGTATCCACTTCCAGTCCCAGACTGTGCAGGTGCTTTGCCTGCGGATACGCAATGGCACAGCCAACACCGCCGCCGATCACGCAGACCGACTTGGTGCCCTCCGGCAATTCGGTGGGAACGCCCAGCGGCCCTACCAGATCCAAAATGGAATCTCCTGCTTCCAGCAGAGAGAACTGCCGTGTGGTTTCACCGGCGATCTGGAAAATCAATGTGATCGTGCCGCCCTCGCGGTCATAATCTGCTACAGTCAGCGGTACACGTTCACCAAACTCATCCAGCCGGAAAATGATAAACTGTCCCGGCAGGACTTTTTTTGCAATCAACGGTGCAGCGATCCGTACCATAACCACTGCGTCGTTCAGCTTTTTCTTTTCTACGATTTGAAACAATTCTTTCACCTCATGCAATCGCATTGGCTATAACAGCAATTCTGTTACAATCCGAATGAAACAAGCCGACAGACCGCCGGCTTGTTGTTTGATCCATATTCAGGGAAACACTGCATAAAGGCAACACCGCACAAGTTTATGCAGCGTTTCCTTCGCTGCCGATGCATTCCGGCAGCAGTTGAATCTTATTCCGCAGAACCGTCCTCTGTGGGGTCATCGATCGGCACTTCAAAAGTGTCGCCGTCCAGATCGCTGTAGTCAAACTCCAGCATCTCGCCGCAGCACGGACACGGCATTTCGCCTTTCTCCAGAATCGATTCGCTCAGTGCGATGACATTGTTGCAGGACGGGCAGACTGTCTCATAGAGTGTCTCATCATCGTCGTCGTCAAAATCGTCATCATCAAAGTCGTCATCACAGGAATAGTATGCGTCATCATCATCATCTTCATCATAGACAATGTCTTCCAGATCGCCCAGATCCTGATCAAACAGATCGCAGACCTCTGTCAGTTCATCTACCTGTGTCTGCAGGTCTGTGACATACGCAGTCATTTCCTGCATCACGTCCAGCAGCTGTCCCAGTACTTTTCCTTCTTTGGTAGTGGTCAGATCCAGCTCCATGCCGTCTACCATACCACGCAAATATGCCATCTTATCTGTCAGGTTCATTTGAAATACCTCCTGTTCAGCACACGGTGTGCATTGCATGCAGCACCGAAAATAATCACATCATGCAAGAGCCGCAGACTTTTTGTACTGCCTTATGCTCTTTCCATGTATTCGCCGGTTCTGGTGTCGATACGGATCATGTCGCCCTGATTGATGAACAGCGGCACCTTGATCTCTGCACCGGTTTCCAGTGTTGCCGGCTTGGTTGCGTTTGTTGCAGTATCGCCCTTGAAGCCCGGATCTGTTTCGGTAACTTCCAGTTCTACGAAGTTGGGCGGCTCTACGCCGAATACGTTGCCCTTATAGGACAGGACCTTTACTTCCATGTTTTCCTTCACGAACTGGAAAGCCGGACCCAGCTTGGACTTGTCGATGGGCTGCTGTTCATAAGTTTCCATGTCCATGAAGTAGTACAGATCGCCGTCGCTGTACAGATACTGCATGTCCTTCCGTTCAATGTAAGCGGTCGGATACTTATCGGTCGGGTTGAAAGAACGTTCTACCACTGCACCAGTGATGACATTCTTATACTTGGTGCGGACAAAAGCGGCACCCTTACCCGGCTTAACGTGCTGGAATTCGATAACCTGTACCACGTTGCCGTCCATTTCGAATGTGATACCGTTTCTGAAATCGCCTGCTGAAATCATAAATTGAAACCTCCGTTTTATTTCTAGGGAATGGGGGTCGATCCCTTTGATACTTCCCTATATTTCATGCAACGACAGGAAACGCCCTGCATAAGTGCAGAGAATCCCCTCAAAAAACATTGCTTAACTTTATTATACAACATAATTGCTTGCTTTGCAAGACTTTCTGCAAAAAAATTTACGTTTCCACTGGAAAAATCTTTCGGCAGCACCGCACCGGTCAGCCGATCATCACCAGCACTGCGTTTCCCTGTTCTGCGGCATTGTCATAGAATGCCTGCAGATCTGCGAAGCACTCCTGTAGTTCCGCACGAATGTCATCTTCCTCCTCCGGTCTGTCCCAGATATTTGGATAGATCTCTGCCGCCGCAAAATCGGACATCTGCAAGGCTGCCAGACGTGCGGCAAAATCCACCTCGTGCAGAGCCTGTGCAATTTCTTTCACACGCCTTGCCGGAATACCGCCCACGTGCATCTCCTGTGTCAGAAGAAAGTCACTGCCGCATACAGCCTCCGACAGCGGGTCATGGTCTGCGGTATCTGACAGCGTATCTCCGGTCAGCACAAAATGCAGTGCGTCCCACATCTTATCCAAATCACACACTTCAGCACGCAGTACGTCCCACATCTTATCCAGATCACACGTTTCCGCAGTTTCGTCCTCTGTCAGTTCTTCCACCCGTTTCAGCAGTGCCCGTTCCTCCAGCTGCCGCAGCTGCTCCAGTTCTGCGTCGGAAATCCGGTAATAGCCGGCATACATACCCATAGTACAATTCTCCTTTTACAGCACCAGCAGCTGCTTCGGTGCTTTCGTCAGATTCTCGCAGCCATTCTCCCGAATGACTACAAAGTCCTCGATACGAACGCCGAACTCGCCGGACAGGTAAATGCCCGGTTCCACTGTGACTACATTTCCGGCTTCCAGTTTGGTCTGTGTCGCCGGCGAAGCGTTGGGGAACTCGTGAATTTCCAAGCCAACGCCGTGCCCCAGCGAATGCCCGAAAGCATCGCCGTAGCCGGCTTCGTCAATAATGTCCCGTGCCAGCTTGTCCATTTCTCTGCCGGTGATGCCCGGCTTTGCCCCGTCAATACCGGCAGCCTGTGCTTTCAGCACAATGTTATAGACCTGCTGCATCTTTTCGCTGGGCTGTCCCACGCAGACGGTACGGGTCATGTCGCTGTGATAGCCGTCTACCATTGCACCGTAATCCATCAGCACAAAGTCGCCGTCCTGAATAATTCGCTGTGCAGAGGGTACGCCGTGGGGCATGGAGGTAGCACTTCCCGCCAGTGCAATGGTGGGGAACGATTCACCCTCGGAGCCGTGCTCCATCATGGTCTGGTTCAGGCGGAGCATTACGTCCCGTTCCGAGATGCCAGCCCGCAGGAAATTACAGATGTCCGCAAAGGCGATCTCTGCAATTCGCTGTGCCTTTCGAATCTTGTCGATCTCGGCTTCTGTTTTCACTGTGCGGCACGCGAAAATGGCACGGCTCAGGGCATCGCTCTGATCCAGCTGCACCTGATTCCCCAGCTGCTGTTTCAGCTTGGAGAACTGGCTCAAGGTCATGGTCATCGACTCCACGGACAGGGTGCGGGCGTTGTGTTTCCGGAGCAGTTCCCGAATTTGTTCATACAGGTCGTGCTGTTCCAGAACGGTGCAGTTTTTCACGCATTCCCGTGCTTTTTCAATATACCGGAAATCAATGATCAGATACGCCCCGTCGCGGAAGCAGAGCACTGTTCCCGCGGAGGACTGCATGCCGGTGAGATACCGGCGGTTGACATCAGACTGGATCAAAGCCGCATCGGTTCCTGCCGGCAGCTTTTGCATCAGGGTTTCCATACGCTTTTGCATCATGACAAGCCATCTCCCTTACATCTCTGAAAGTGCCTGCAATGCCAGAAAATAGCCGTTAATGCCAAATCCGGCAATGGTTCCGGCACAAACCGGACTGAGCACCGAGTGAGAACGGAACTCGTCCCTTGCATAGATATTGCTGATATGTACTTCCACGCAGGGAATGCGAATATCGTGAATGGCATCATGAATGGCATAGCTGTAGTGGGTATAAGCTCCCGCATTGATGATTACGCCGTCAAACGTGGTGCGTGCCGCATGCAGCTTATCAATGATCGCTCCCTCGTGGTTGGACTGGAAGATCTCACACTCCAGTCCCAGTCCCTCTGCCCTGCTCAGAATCATACGGTTCAGGTCGGCAAATGTGGTATTGCCGTAAACGCCCGGTTCCCGTTCACCCAGCAGGTTCAGGTTCGGTCCGTGAATGACCAGTACTTTTTGCATCATGTCAGTTCAGCTCCTTGTTTTCTTCATATATCTTTTTCGGCAGAAATGGGATTTCCATTCGCCGCTTGAATCGGAAAAATCTCGTTTTCTCCATTTCCATGGGAAAGACAAAAATGCAGGGCACACCAAACAGATTTGCTCCCAGCACATCGGTGAAGATCTGATCTCCCACAGCAGCCACTTCTTTACGGGACAGTCCCATTTTCTGCACTGCCTCCCGATAGCCTTTCGTCAGCGGCTTTTTTCCCTCGCAGACGAAGTCCAGCCCCAGTCGTTTGGCAAAAGGTTCCACACGGGGCGGGTGGTTGTTGGACACCAGACACAGCGAGATCCCCGCCGCCTGCATGCCTGCCACCCACGCCTCCACGCCGGCAGCCGGCACCGGATTGTCGTGCGTTGTCAGCGTGTTGTCAATATCCAGCAATAGTCCGCACACGCCCAGCTTTTCCAACAACTGGGGCGTGATGTCACACACACTGCGTAATGCAATTTTTGCACGAAACAGCATTGCTTCTCCTCCTTTCGGCAAATCTTCGCGATGCTCCGCCTTACAGCGTGCCTTCAGGAAACACTGAATAAAGCTTGTACGTAAGATGCGTAGTCAGATTTTTCGGCAGATTGCACAGAAATTCCGCAGGCATACTTGATGTATGGCAAGGGATTTCTGGGCAATATGACGGAAAATCTACACGCAGATTGCGTGCAAAGCTGATAGGCGGGCTTTATTCAGTGTTTCCTTCATTATACGTCTTTTTTCCCGCCGGAAATGTCGAATCTCCGTTTCTTTCCACAAAAAAACGGGCACACTCTTGTCAAGTGTGCCCGCCTGCTGTGTATCGCAATACTTTTTATTAATACTTGCGCTTACGAGCAGCTTCAGACTTCTTCTTACGCTTTACTGAAGGCTTTTCGTAATGCTCTCTCTTACGAACTTCAGCGATAACGCCGTCCTTCGCACAAGATCTCTTAAACCGCTTCAGTGCGGTGTCCAAAGACTCGTTCTTACCAACGCGAACTTCTGCCACTTACATTTCCCTCCCTTTGCCGCTACGGCAGAGGCTAATCTTCCGTCTAACCATAATACAGCCAAACTTCTGATTTATACCACCAACAATCCCTTTCGGGAACATCGGGTATCAGCTTAACCTTTTTCGCTGCAAACTATATTTTGCAATATGATTTATTGTACCACATATTGCAGAATTTGTCAAGGGTTTTTTCTGCAAACTTAGAAATTTGTTATTTTACCACAAAATTCACAAGTTTCTTTGGTACATATATTTGCTTTATGATTGTTTTCCCTGCGGTAGCTTCCATTATTTTTGTATCTGCCGCAGCCTGCTCCAGAACGGCTTCCTTTTCCGCATCTGCCGGAACATTCATTTTGGTCTTGACCTTGCCGTTGATCTGTACCACGATCTCGATCATATCATCCACGCACAGAGCCTCGTCATAAGTCACCCATTCCTGTTCGCTGAGCACGCCTTCACAGCCGATCAGCTGATACAGTTCCTCAGAAACGTGCGGTGCAAACGGATACAGCAGTACCAGCAGATCACGGAATTCCTTTCTGGTGATCGAGCCTGCATCGTAAATGTCATTCAGCAAGGTCATCATGGCAGCGATCGCGGTATTGAACTTCATGGATTCAATATCCTCGGAAACCTTCTTAATGGTCTTGTGCATCTTGGAACGCAGTGCGTCGCTGTAGCTGTCGCTGTCTGTTACCTTATCCTGCAATGCCCAGATACGGTCTACAAAACGCTTGCAGCCCTTGACGCTGCTGTCGCTCCACGGAGCAGCCTTTTCATAGTCGCCCATGAACAGCACGTACAGACGCAGCACGTCTGCACCGTAGACATCGACAACATCATTCGGGTCTACCACGTTGCCTCTGGACTTGGACATCTTTTCGCCGTCCGGTCCGAGGATCAGTCCCTGTGCGGTACGCTTTGCATAGGGCTCCGAAGTCGGCACCAGATCCAGATCGTACAGGAACTTGTGCCAGAAACGGGAGTAGATCATATGGCGGGTCACGTGTTCCATACCGCCGTTGTACCAGTCAACCGGCATCCAGTACTTCAGAGCCTCCTGCGATGCGAATTCCTTGTCGTTATGGGGATCACAGTAACGGAGGAAGTACCACGAAGAACCTGCCCACTGGGGCATAGTGTCGGTTTCCCGTCTTGCTGCCGCACCGCATTTCGGGCACTTGCAGTTGACGAACGATTCGATCTTTGCCAGCGGGCTTTCGCCGTCCTTGCCGGGTTCGAAATTCTCTACCGGCGGCAGACGCAGCGGCAGCTGGTCATAGGGTACCGGCACCATGCCGCACTTCGGGCAGTACACGATGGGGATCGGTTCGCCCCAGTAACGCTGACGGTTGAACGCCCAGTCCTTCATCTTGTACTGTACGCCCTTTTCGCCGCAGCCCTTTTCTGCCAGCACTTCCAGCATCTTCGCAATGGCATCTTTCTTGTTGGTGATGCCGTTGAGGATACCGGAATTCACCATTTCACCGTCACCGGTATAGGCTTCCTTAGAGATGTCGCCGCCCTTGATGACTTCGATAATATCGATGCCGAACTTCTTGGCGAAATCATAGTCACGGGTATCGTGTGCCGGCACTGCCATAATGGCACCGGTACCGTATCCCATCATAACATAGTCGGAAATGTAGATCGGAATCTCCTTGCCGGTAACAGGATTGATGCCGGTCAGTCCGTCGATCTTGACACCAGTCTTATCCTTTACCAGCTGTGTCCGTTCAAACTCGCTCTTTTTCGCACATTCTGTTTTGTATGCGTCCAGTTCTGCAATATTAGCAATGCTGTCGCGGTACTTCTGAATGATCGGGTGCTCCGGAGCAATAACCATAAAGGTGACACCGTACAGGGTATCCGGACGGGTGGTATAAATCCGCAGCTTTTCGTCTGCGTGTTCCTTGACAGCGAAGTTGACAAATGCACCGGTAGACTTGCCGATCCAGTTCTGCTGCTGGAGTTTGACATTCGGCAGATAGTCCACTTCTTCCAGACCCTGCAGCAGCTTGTCTGCATACTCGGTGATCCGCAGATACCAGACTTCCTTGGTCTTCTGGACGATCTCGCTGTGACAAATGTCACACTTGCCGCCCTGTGAGTCCTCGTTGGACAGGACTACCTTGCAGCTGGGGCAGTAGTTGACCAGTGTCTTGTCGCGGAATGCCAGTCCCTTTTCGAACATCTTCAGGAAGATCCACTGTGTCCACTTGTAGTATTTTTCGTCAGTGGTATCGATCACTCTCGACCAGTCGAAAGAGAAGCCGACACGCTTGAGTTGTCCGGTGAATTTGACGATATTGTCATCGGTGACCTTCCGCGGGTGTACGCCGGTCTTGATCGCGGTATTCTCTGTCGGCAGACCATAAGCATCGAAGCCGATAGGAAACAGCACGTTGTAGCCCTGCATGCGGCGTTTCCGGCTGACAACTTCCAGACCGGAATATGCCTTGATGTGTCCGACATGCATGCCGTGACCGGAGGGATACGGGAACTCTACCAGTGCGTAGAACTTCGGCTTGGTGTGATCCTCGCTCGCACGGAACGAGCCGTGCTCTTCCCAATACTTCTGCCACTTTGGTTCGACAGAGGCAAAATCATATTTGTTGCTCATGTATTTATCATTCCTTTGAATATAATTTACTTACCGAAAAATGCCTTGACATTCTTTTCAAACACCAGCACGGCTGCTGCACCCAGATCCAGCAGTCCTTCCAGCAGATAGATCCACTGGCTGCCCAGATTGCTGATATTGCTTCCCACATGCATCAGGAACATCAGTGCCAGAAAAACGGCGACAATGTAATTGATGTAGGGAATGCGGTTCAGCATCAGCACCAATGCCACAACGCTTACAATCAGCATCACCAGATTCGACATGCTGAACCCCAGAATCAGGTTCAGAGCACCCTTGATGATGAGATACAGTCCGATCCCGAATACCCATTTTCTTCCTGTGGTTTCCATGATACCAAATCCTTTCCTGTTGTGCGGTATGCTCTTACGCAATGCCGTTTGGCTTTGTCCACTGAGAAATGTCTACCGGTTCCCCGTCTGCCCACAGACGTTCCAGCTGGTAGAATTCCCGTGTGTCCTTGCAGAACACGTGTACGATAATATCGGCATAGTCCAGCACCACCCAGTTGGAACCGTTTCCGCGGCCCTCGCGGTGCAGCGGTTCTATGCCTTTTTCCGACAGCTGATATTCCACTTCATCTGCCAGTGTCCGTGTGTGGGTGGTACTGGTACCATTGGCGATAATGAAGTAATCACCCAGAATGGTCAGGTCATGCACCCGAAGCACCTGAATATCTTCGGCACGCTTGCTGTCCAGTGCTTTTACAATGATTTCCAAAATTTCCTGCTGCGTCATATTTGTTCCTTTCTCATTCTTATTGTGCTCCGTCATTGCTGTCGCCCTTGTTGATGTCGCCGAGATTTTCCTGTGTGTCATCATAATCTCTTGCCAGATACTCGCCCTCCGGCACCAGTTCCACAATAGTGCTTTCCTCCGGATAGATCTCGTTCTGATAGGGGCGGAAATACTGGTTCAGCAGATCCACAGTTGCAGACTTGTGAATAGAATACACCGACTGGGAAGAGCCGTCCCCCGGATAGTAAGTTGCTCCTTCTCCCGGCACCATAAACACGTTGACATTGTCCATAGTCAGCCGCTGTGAGGCAAAGTCTGCCACCATGCTGATCTGTTCCAGCGACAGATCGGTAGCGATCCACTGATTCTTATAGATTTTCTGCATGGCACTCATCAGTTCCGTCTGGCTCATGTTCAGCATTTTCTCCATTGCCGCTGCAAGGAAGATCCGCTGTGCCTTAACACGTCCGATGTCCCCTTCGGCATAGCCGTGGCGGAACCGGACAAACCATTCGGACTGCTGACCGTTCAGAGTCTGTTCTCCTGCCGGCAGAATCTTATCTGCTTCATAGGTGATCTGCTCCGGCAGCGTAATGGGAATGCCGCCGACAGAATCCACGATATTGGCAATATCCACGCAGTTCAGTTTCACATAGGCATCGACATAGATGCAGAAGTTTTCCTGAATGGCATTGACCACACGCTGGATCGGTGTTACGCCGGTTTCCTGTCCGCTGTGATAAATGCTGTTGAACTTTGTGGTGGAATAGGAAGCATAATCCGGCATGTAGGAGTCACGGGGAATTTGCAGAATGTTCATGCTGCCTGCTATCAGGTCGAACTGCAATACCCAGTCTACATCAGACAATTCGCCGCTTTCGTCCATGCCCAGAAACAGGATGGTATACTGTCCCTCAATGGTCTGCTCCAAATCCAGTCCGTCATTTACATCCGAATCCGGATTGCTTTTCAGGTTCAGTGCCGCATCGTTAGAGTCCACCTTTGCCAGCGTACCCTCCTTATCTACCAGCGGCTGCCACAGTTTCCAGTACTTCATGATCGAAACCTGCTGGGTGGTCAAGGTTGTTCCTTCCAGCTTTTTAAAGTTGATGATCGGTGCATTCAGGACCATCAGCAAGATCAGCACAACGCTGACTACGATTGCCGCAATCATAACAGCAATATCCCGCGGGCTATTTTTCTTTCGTTTTTTGGGGGCATAGTAGCCGTGTTCATCTGAGTAGTTTTTTCTGCTCATCTGCAATAATCATCCTTCCTGCTGTTGCAGCTCCGTTAAAACTTCGTTGTAGGCTTCTACTGTGTGATGCGGGATCAGTGCTTCCCGCCGCACCAGCTTTATCAGGGAATATTTCAGGGCATATGCCATGCCTGCATTGAGACTTTCTGCTGCCTTTTCCCGCATCACGTCCACATCGGGATAATCTCGTTCCGCAGAGATCATATCTGCCAGATAGACGATCTTTTCCAGATTGGACATGCCGGCTCTGCCCACGGTGTGAAACCGTACTGCATGCAGCACATCTTCATCAGTCACACCGAATTTCGTCCGCAGCAGCTCCGCACCGGCGATGCCGTGCCAGACCTTGAATGCCTTGCGTTCTTCCATGCACACGTCCATAGAGGACTGCATCATCAGCGTGTACTGTACGTCTTCCGATTCTTCCTTGCAAATATCGTGTACCAGACCGGCAAAACGGGCGGTTTCCACATCTGTGCCGCCGAATTTCTTTGCCAGCATCACACTGGCCTCCGAAACATTTTTGGAATGGATATAGCGTTTTTGCGAAAGACGGGCTTTCAGATACTCGTCATATTGCTCCAGTGACTCCATGAAAAATGTGAGCTCCTTTCCTCGGGAACATCTTAGGGCAATACCGCACAAAGATTGTGCGACAGATGCGTCGTCAAATTTTTCGTCAGATGAAACAAAAAGCGGAGTGAATACTTGATGTATTCACGAGCATTTTTGTGAAATATGACGGGAAATTTGCAAGCAGATGGCGTGCAAAGTCGCCAGACGCTCTTTGTGCGGTATTGCCTTATGCATATAAATTATGAGATACTATATATTGTACTACTTTTTGCGGTAAATAGCAAGAAAAATCTGCATGATTTTTTCGATTCCTGCGAATTTTTGTAGAAGATACCGTGCAAACCTCAGCAGGACACAAAAAAATTTTGCCATATTGCAATAAAAATGCTCTCTGTGCCTCCAGTTCCGCCATGTCCCCGTCCATGCGGGACACCACGCCCAGTGCTGCCATTTCCAGAATCTCCTGCCAGCAGTGCCACCTCGGAAATGACAGGAACATATCGCTGCCCACCAGCAGCACCAGTTCTGCTTCGGGATACCGGTTCCGGAACAGCCGCACGGTGTCCACGGTATAGCTGACACCGGCACGTTCCAGTTCGCAGCCGTCTACCGTGCAAAAGGGCAGCGTTTCCGCTGCCAGACGGCACATCGCCAGACGGTCTGCACCGGAAGCCATGTCCGGATTCTGCTGCTTGAACGGCGACACATTGGCGGGGATCAGCACCACCTGATCCAGCCCCAGACTTTCCCTGGCAGTCTGTGCCAGATGCAGGTGCCCGTTGTGAATGGGGTTAAAGCTGCCGCCAAACAATCCGATTCGCTGCATCAGAATTTAATGACCGGTTCTTTCGGATTCCGCTTGAACAGAACCAGCCGGCTGCCGATGACCTGTACCACATCGGATTCCGTCTTTTCCGACAGTTCCTCTGCGGCTTCGCGGGCACTCAGCGGACAGTTGTCCAGTACGTGGATCTTGATGAGTTCCCGTTTCCGCAGAGCATCGCTGACCTGCTGCACCAGTGTATCGCTGATACCGCCTTTTCCCACCTGAAAAATGGTTTCGTATGTGCTGGCGATGCCCCGCAGAGTCGCCCGTTGTTTACTTGTCAACATCAATTTTTCTCCTTAATCATTTTTATAAGCTTTGAATTTATAAAGTTTTGAAAAAATCTTCCAGCTGTTCCAATGCCTTGCCCCGGTGGCTGATCTGGTTCTTCTCTGCATCAGTCATTTCTGCCATGGTCTGTTCGCCTACGCAGAAAACCGGATCATAACCGAAGCCGTTTTCCCCTCTGGGAGAAGTTCCGATCACGCCCTCGCAAACGCCGGAGAAGAACTGCTCCTCCCCTGCCGCATTCACATAGCACAGCACGCACTGAAACCGTGCAGTACGTTTTTCTGCGGGAGTGTCTTTCAACAGTTCCAGCAGCTTTTCGCAACGCTGGGCATCAGTGGCATTTTCGCCGGCAAACCGGTGCGAGTATACCCCTGGTGCTCCGTCCAGTGCGTCTACCAGCAGTCCGCTGTCATCTGCAATGACGGCACAGTGCAGGGCTTCGTGGACCGCATGGGCTTTCAGTGCCGCATTCTCTGCAAAGGTAGTGCCGGTTTCTTCTACTTCCGCATCAAAGCCGGCTTCTTTCTGGGAAACTGCGTCCAGCCCGAAGGGGGCAAGGATCGCACGGATCTCCCGCAGCTTTCCGGCGTTATTCGATGCAATAACAATCTTCTTCATAGTGATTCCTCCGTAGGTTCAAACAGGGCACGGACAAAATCCTGTGCGTGGAACGGCTGGAGATCGTCGATCTTTTCGCCCACGCCGATCAGCTTCACCGGAATGCCCAGTTCGTTGCGAATGGATACGATGATACCGCCCTTGGCAGTACCGTCCAGCTTGGTCAGCACGATGCCGGAAATGTCTGCCACTTCCTGAAACAGCCGTGCCTGATTGACCGCGTTCTGTCCGGTGGTAGCGTCCAGTACCAGCAGGATTTCCCGATGGCAGCCCTCTGCCTTGGTTTCGATGATGCGGTTGATCTTCGCCAGCTCCTGCATCAGATTCTTCTTGTTGTGCAGCCGTCCGGCGGTGTCGCAGATCAGCACGTCACAGCCCCGTGCCTTGGCGGCATCAATGGCATCATACACCACCGATGCAGGGTCAGAGCCCTCTGCATGCTTGACGATGTCCACACCGGCACGCTGTGTCCAGACTTCCAGCTGATCAATTGCCGCAGCACGGAATGTATCCGCCGCAGCCACCAGCACCTTTTTGCCCTCGCCTTTCAGCTGGTGGCAAAGCTTGCCGATCGTGGTCGTCTTTCCGGCACCGTTGACACCAATTACCATGACAATGGTAGGCTGGGTGGGATATTCCAGTGTCTGGTCCTCACCCAGCATCTCGCCGATGATCTCCTGAATCATGCCCATGATCTCCTGCGGATCCTTGACACCCCGTTCCTTGACGCGTTTCCGCAGGGTTTCACAGATCTGTACAGAAGTTTCCGGTCCCAGATCGCTGGTGATCATGGTTTCTTCCAACTCATCAAACAGGTCGTCGTCGATCTTGGTAAAGCCGCCCAGCACCTGCTGCATACGGGAAACCATTGCGTCCTTGGTCTTTCGCAGGCCGTCCCGAATCTTCGCAAAAAAGCCCTTTTTCTTTTCGGGTTCTGCTTCTTCCGACTGAGATTCGCCCTCGGGTTCTATTTCTGCTTCCGGCTCGGATTCTTCTGTCAGTTCTGTTTCTGGTTCAGCTGCTTCTTCTGATTCCGGTTCAACTGCTTCTGCCGGTTCCGTTTCTGATTCTGTTTCTGCTTCCTGTTCGGGTTCTTCAACAGGCTCTACTTCTTCCGGTTCTTCTGCTTCGGGTTCAGTTTCTTCCTCCGGTTCGGCTTCCTCCTCCGGTTCTGCCTTTTCTTCGTTTTTCAAAATGCCGGCAGCTTCCAGAGCCGCCTGCCGTGCCAACGCAATTGCAGCCTGATGCTGTTCGGATTCCTCCACAACTTCCTGTGCGGCAAGGCGAGCCTTTTCGATCTCGTCCTGCTCCTGTGCCGCCAAGTCATTGAGAGCAGCCGCGGCAATGTCTTCTTCGGCTTCTGCATCAGCCGTTTCCGCAGTCTGTTTCTCCGGTTCCAGTACCGTTTCTTCCTCTGCCTGCTGCTTGTTCCGCCGCCAGAACGGTACGCCTTTTTCCTTGTTTTTATTTTTCTTTCCGAATAAGCCCATCTTACACCGATCCTTTCCTTGAAAGCATAGACATCGCCGTACAAAGCGGACTTTGTGCGGTATTGCCTTATTCCGTTTTCTCGAGTTCTTCCTGTTCCATTCGCAGCAGACGGGAAATACCGTCCTCCTGCATGGTGACACCGTAGAGTACGCTGGCTTCTTCCATGGCACTCCGGCGGTGCGTCACCAGAATGAACTGGGTGGTATCTGTAAAGTTTTGCAGATACTGTGCATAGCGGCGGACGTTTCCCTCGTCCAGTGCCGCGTCGATCTCGTCCAGAATGCAGAACGGCGACGGCCGCAGCCGCAGAATGGCGAAGTAAATGGCGATCGCCACAAAGGACTGCTCCCCGCCGGAAAGCGAGATCAGATTCTTGATGACTTTTCCCGGCGGTGCGACCTTGATCTCAATGCCTGATTCCAGTACATGTTCCGGATCAGTCAGTTCCAGCCGTGCTTCTCCGCCGCCGAACAGGTCTTTAAAAATTTCCTGAAAGTTCCGGTCAATGACAGAAAAGCTTTCCGAAAAGATTCGCTGCATCTCCTCTGTCAGAGAGGTGATGAGGTCTTCCAGTTCCCGCTTGGCAGTTTCCGCGTCCTGCATCTGCTCCGACAGGAACTGATACCGCTTGGAAACCTCTGCATATTCCTCGATCGCCGCCACATTTACCGTGCCCAGCCCCCGAATCTGTGCTTTCAGGCTTTGCAGTTCCCGCTGTGCCGTCTGTAGGTCTTCCAGCGGCTGTGCCTGTGCCTGTGCTTCGGAGAGGGAAAGTTCGTACTGTTCCAGCAGCTGCCGGATCACGCCGTCATAATCGTTCTGCACGGAAATTTTCCGTTCCTCCAGCCGGCTGATCTCGCCGGAAAACCGTTCCCGCACGGCGTTGGTTTCCTGCAAACCGCTTTGCAGTTCCCGAATCTGCTGCTCCTGTGCATCATGCACCTGCTGCCAGTGCCGGATCTCTGCCTGCCCGTCGGTACGGCTGTTCTGCATCTGTTCCAGCCTGGCTTGATTCTCGGTGATCTCCGTCTGCTTCTGACGGATCAGATCTTCCTGCACGGCAATATCCTTGTCGATCTGCACCAGTTTTTCCGCCATGGAATCCTGCTGGTCGCTCTGCTGCTGCATTTCCTTCGCCAGCGTGTCCATGTCCTTTTCCAGTTCCATCATGCTGATCTTCAGCTGTGAACGGCGTTCTGCCAGCCTGGACTGCTCCTGTTCCAGAGCCGTCCGCCGGTCGGCTTCCTGTGACAGCATTTCCTGTCCCTTTTGAATCGCCTTTTCCACTTCCTCCGCTTCTTCTGCGGCGGCAGTATGCCGGTCAACAGTTTCCTGCAAACGTTCCTGCAACGCCGCCTGTTGTCCGGCAGCTTCTTCGGCACGCTCGGTGGTCTGTTTCCGGAGATACTGTTCCTTTTCCAGCTGTGCAGCTGCGGCAACCTGTTCAGATTCCGCCTGCCGGCACTGCTGCTGCAACGCTTCCATTTGCTGCTGTAACTGTGCGGACTGCTGCTGTGCCTTTTGCAGGGCAGCAGAAGCCGCCTGTTCCTGCTGTTCCAGTTCCTGTATCTCGCCGGAAAGAGCCGTCAGTTCTGCCCGTCTGGTCAGCATGCCGCCGGCACGCATGGCAGAACCGCCGGTGAAAGAACCGCCGGCATTGATGACCTGCCCGTCCAGCGTGACGATACGGAACCGGTACTGATAAGCTTTCGCCAGAGCCGTCGCCGTGTCCAGATCTTCCGCCACGACGATTCGCCCCAGCAGGAACTGTACCACGCCGGAAAACCGTTCCTCATACCGCACCAGATTGCACGCCAGATCCACAAAGCCCTCGTGCTGTTCCAGACCGGTTTCGTGCAGCGTCTTTCCCCGCACGGAAGTCAGCGGCAGGAATGTGGCACGTCCGGCGTGCTTCTGCTGCAAAAAGCGGATCCACTGCTTGGCAGCGTTTTCGTTTTCCACGATCAGGTTCTGCATGGCACCGCCCAATGCGGTTTCCAGTGCCACGCCGTATTTCTGGTCGGTGGTAATCAGCTGTGCCACCGTGCCGAACACGCCGCGGGGCCTGCCGCCGTCTGCCCGCAGGACTGCCTTGACGCTGCCGCCAAAGCCCTCCATGTTTCGTTCCATATCCTGTAGCAGTCTTTGCCGCTGCCGTTTTTCCCGCAGGGCGAATGCCGCCTGTTCCTGTTGCTTCTTACCGGCTTCCAGTGCCTGCACTGCATGAGCGTAGCGTTTCTGAAAACCGTCCCGCTGGTTCTGCACCTGTTGGAACTGTTCCTGTGCCTGCTGTGCCTGTTCTCTGGCGGCATCATACGCGGCATTCTGCTCCGTGCATGCTTGCCGGAGTGCACTCTGCCGCATGCCCTGTTCTGCCAGCTGGGCTTTCAGTTCTTCCTGCTGTCCGGCAGCGGTCTGCTGCAAGACACGCAGTTCACTCTGCCGCACCAGCAGATTTTGCAATACCTGGTTTGCCTGTTCGTATTCCTGTCCCCGCCGTGCAGCCTGCTGTTTCAGGGCGTTCCAGTTCTGTTCGGTCTGTTCCGCTTCTACCTGAATCGCTTCCCGCTTCTGCCGCAGCTGCACCACCTGTTCAGACAGGGACTCCATGCGGTTTTCCATGCTGCGGGACTGCTGAGCCGTTTCCTGTTTCTGCTGCCGCAGGCTCTCCTGCATCTGCCGGCTGTGGAGAATGTCGTTTTCACAGACTGCCACCGCAGATTTCAGCTGGGTGGTTTCTTCCTCTGCCTGCTGCATCTGCTGGCGAATTTCCTCCATTTTCAGCGTGCTTTCCTGCATACGCCGATAGCCGTCCTGCACCTGTGCATCTGTCCGCTGGATCTCCCGTTCGGCATTCTGGTATTCCGCCTGTGCCTGTAACAAGCCGTCAGACAGCCCCGTCAGCTTTTCCCGCAGAGCACCCAGCCGCCGCACCCAGAGGGAAACCTCCAGCTGTTTCTGTTTGCCTGCCAGTTCCACGTACTGTTTCGCCTTTTCCGCCTGCTTTCGCAGCGGTTCCACGCGGGATTCCAGTTCAGAAACAATATCCTGCAAACGCACCAGATTTTCCTGTGCCGCGTCCAGCTTCCGCTGTGCCTCCTGTTTCTTATAGCGAAACTTGGAAACCCCCGCAGCCTCCTCGAAAATGTCCCGCCGGTCTGCACTCTTGGCACTGACGATTTCTGCAATGCGTCCCTGTCCGATAATGGCATAGCCGTCACGGCCCATGCCGGTATCCATGAACAGTTCCGTCACGTCCTTCAGCCGGACGTTCTTGCCGTTGATGCGGTACTCACTGTCACCGCTGCGATACAGCTTTCGGGTAACACTGACTACAGCACCATAGGCTTCTCCCAACTCGCCGGCTTCGTTGCTGATCTCCAGCGTAACTGCCGCAAAGCCCATGGCCTTTCTGGTTTTTGTGCCGGAAAAAATAACGTCCTCCATCTTGTTGCCGCGGAGCGTCTTGGTGGACTGTTCCCCCAGCACCCAACGCACAGCGTCCCCGATATTGCTCTTGCCGCTGCCGTTCGGTCCCACCACGGCGGTCAGACCTTTGTCAAAGTGCAGCTTGATCTTGTCAGGGAACGACTTGAATCCCTGCAGTTCCAGGGAGCGTAGATACATGTTTGCATTTCACCTCTTTTTCCGGCGGCGTATCCCGCATTCTTTACGATTGCAGCACACGCACTGCATAGATTTTCCCGCCGAAGTCCGACAGCGGCACTGTCTGTTCTTTGGCTTGCAGCGGATCCATACAGAGATATGTTCCGTCAGCACTGCCCACCAGCAGCACATAGTGATAGCTGCCGGACTTGGGCATCTTCACCCGTACAATGGGGTATCGTCCCGCTGCCAGTTCCTGATCCAGTTCGCCGTCCTGCAATTCCGCCGCGTCCTGTTTCCGGACAGAAACACCGGCAGTCTGTTCCAGCATCTCCCACAGAAGATTGCCTGCACCGTCGTACACGCCGTGTTCCGAAAAGAACTGATTCACCTCTCCGGCATCGGCATTTTCCGGCAGACCGTCCACAGAGATCTGCTGCATCTGCAACGCCGCCGCTACGCAGCAGGTCAGACAGCCGGAATCCGCCATGTGATAGACAGAATCGCCCAGCGTGTCCGTTTTCCAGCGGTCATCTTTCTGCCGGAAAAAGACCACCTGTTCCGCCGCGTTTTCCTGTGCGGTTTCCACCACAGCAGGAGCTGCCCCGCGGTGCCGGTTCCAAAAAAACGCACCAGCTGCGGCACCCAGCAGCAAAACCGCTGCCAGCACCGCCGCCAGACAACGTCTGGTGTTTCGTGTTCTCATAGGGGATTCCTTTCTGTAAAGGAAACACTGAATAAAGCTTGTGCGTAAGATGCGTAGTCAGATTTTTCGGCAGATTGCATAGAAATTCCGCAGGCAGACTTGGTGTCTGGCAAGGGATTTCTGGGCAATATGACGGAAAATCTGCAAGCAGATTGCGTGCAAAGCCGTCAGGCGGGCTTTATTCAGTGTTTCCTAAAGACTGCATAGACCTGCTGCCCCACCAGAAGCGTTCCCGCAGCAACGGCAGCATTTTCCCGTACACGAAGCGAAATGCCCTGCTCCGCCAGTGCCTTCCGGTTGCAACCGTGCTGCCCCAGCACCTTGCTCATGGTACGGGGAGCCGTTTCCACAAAGAGTTCCGTTTTTCCACAGTCTGCTACCGCCGCTTTCAGCTGCCGCAGATACAGACGGGATTCCGCCAGTTCTCCATAGGCAGGGTGGAAATACCCCGCCAGCAGATGTTCCCGCAGGGACGGCGTATCATGCAGCCCCAGCCGGATCACCCGCACGCCGGCATGGTGACAGCGGCACAGGGCATCTGCACAATAGTCCAGCACTTCTTCCTGTGACAACTGCGGATAGCCGCCGCGGAAATAATACTCTGCCAGCTTGGTGCCCTCCAGCACTGCCGTGGGATAGATTCGCAGGGTTTCCGGCTGACACGCCAGAAGCTGTTCCAGCGTGTCATATTCGTCCTGCAATGTGCTGCCGTATAAGCCCACCATTTGCTGCAAACCCAGCGAAAAGCCCCGTTCCCGCAGCATGGCACTTGCCTGCCGGACTGCCTGTGCATCGTGTCCCCGTTCATTCTGATACAGCACACGGTCACACATGCTCTGTGCTCCCAGTTCCACCGCAGTGACATGATAGCGTTCCAGCCGTTCCAGAACTGCACTGTCTACCGCGTCCGGTCGGGTGGAAATGCGGATACCGGAAAACATACCTTCTCCCAGAAACGGCTGTGCCGCCTCCAGCAGGGCGATCTGATACGCCGGTTCCACCGCTGTGAAGCTGCCGCCGAAAAAGGCGATCTCCGCCGATTCCAGCGACTCGCTGCGTTCCAGCATCGCCTGACAGGTCTGTGTCACCTCTTCCGGCGTGGGAGCCTGCACTGTGCCGCTGATCGTTCGCTGGTCGCAGAAGCTGCACTGGTGCGGACAGCCCCGATGGGGAATGAAGAACGCCAGTGTCTTATGCTGTGCCATAGCCCATCAGGGACAGTGCTTCCTTGGCAGCCAGCTGTTCCGCAGCCTTTTTGCTGTGTCCCACGCCTTTGCCGATGACATTGGAATTCAGGCAGACAATCACTTCGAACGCCTTGTCATGATCGGGACCGCATTCGCTGACAAGCAGATACTCCACCTTTTCCTCCGGATTCTTCTGCACGACTTCCTGTAGCCGTGTCTTATAGTCGTGGAAGCCGGCAGGCTGCTGTCTTTCTGCAACCGGATTCTTCGGAATAAAACGCATGATATGCCGCTTTGCCGCGTCCATGCCGCCGTCCAGAAAGATCGCCGCAATGACAGCTTCAAACGCGTCTGCCAGAATCGACGAACGGGAACGTCCGCCGGTGTGCTCCTCACCCTTGCCCAGCAGGAGGAATTCGCCCAGATGAATCTCTCTGGCGAACACATGCAGTGCCTTTTCACATACCATTGAGGCACGGAGTTTGGTCAGCTCGCCCTCCGGCAGGTCGGGATACTTGTGAAACAGGAATTCCGAAACCACGATCGACAGCACACTGTCCCCCAGAAATTCCAGACGCTCGTTGCTGTTGCGGGTCTTATGCTTTTCGTTGGCATAGGACGAGTGGGACAGTGCTTCCAGCAGCAGGTGCTTGTCCTTAAAGTGGTAATGAATATACGTTTCAAACCTTCCTAAATCTACATACTCTGTATGTTCCATGATTGCTTTCCCTCTATTTCTTTACCGGCTTTCCGGTATTTTCTGCAATGGTCTGTACCACATTTCCGGCAACGCAGTCTTTCGCCTGCCGGATCGCATTGAAAAATGCTGTGCCGTCGGAACTGCCGTGTGCCTTGATGACCGGCTTCTGTACGCCCAGCATCACTGCACCGCCTACGGCTTTGTAGTCCATTTTTTTGGTGAGTGCCTTGATCTTCGGCAGGATCAGCAGTGCCGCCAGCTTTCCGGCAACGCCTGCGAACAGGTTGCCTTTCATCTGGTGTGCCATAAACTTGCCCATGCCCTCGTACAGCTTCAGTGCTACATTGCCGGTAAAGCCGTCTGTAACTACCACATCTGCTGCACCGGCAGGCAGTTCCCGTGCTTCGATATTGCCGATGAAATTCACCGGAGCCTGTGCCAGCTGGACATAGGATTCCAGTTCCAGTTCCCGCCCCTTGGTTTCCTCGGCTCCCACATTCAGCAGAGCCACGCGGGGCTTGTCCACGTGCATGACATTCTGCATATAGGCACTGCCCATGATCGCAAACTGCACCAGCATTTCCGGACGGCAGTCGTTATTGGCACCGCCGTCGATCAGCAGAAACGGTGTCGTTTCCGTGGGGAGCACCGGAGCCACTGCCGCACGCTTGATGCCGGCGATCCGCTTCACCAGAAATGTGGCTCCCACCAGCAGGGCACCGGTACTGCCGGCACAGACAAAGGCATCACCCTTGCCGTCGTGGAGTGCCTGCATGCCCACTGCCATGGAAGTATCCGCATGCTGTTTCAGCAGGGACGTGGGTTCTTCGTGAATGTCAAACACTGCCGGAGCGTGCAGAATTTCCATGCCGTCCAGCGGCAGCCTGTTTTTCTCGGCACAGGCACGAATTTTCTGCTCGTCCCCCACCAGCGTCACAGTCACGCCCAGTTCCTGCACCGCCCGTGCACCGCCGCGAATCACTTCCAGCGGGGCGTTGTCCCCGCCGAATGCGTCGATTAAAATATTCAAAATTTATGATCTCCCTTATGTTATGACAATACCGTGCAAAGCCGTCAGACAGGCTTTTTGCGGTATCGCCTTATTGTTCCGTGGTCTGCAGGTACTGTTCCAGTGCCGCCATGCCTCGATCCGCGTATGCCTGATACTTTTCCTGTTTGCCACGGATTCGCTCCGGCAGATCCGGCAGAATGCCCATATTGGCACCCATCGGCTGGAAATTCTCCGTGGGAGCACTGCTGATGTATGCCGCCAGTGCTCCCATCATAGTTTCCCGCGGGAGAATCAGCGGCGGCTTGCCCTGCAGCTGTCTTGCCAGATTCTTTCCGGCAAGAATGCCGCTTGCCGCCGATTCCATGTAGCCCTCCACACCGGTCATCTGTCCGGCGAAGTACAGCCCGTCCTGCCCGCGGAAGTGATAGTCCGCATCTAGCAGGCGGGGACTGTCCAGAAACGAATTCCGGTGCATCACGCCATAGCGGTGGAATTCCGCATGCTCCAGTCCGGGGATCATGGAGAACACCCGCTTCTGTTCCGGAAATTTCAGATTGGTCTGAAATCCCACCAGATTATACATGGTGCCCTCCTGATTTTCCCGCCGCAGCTGCACCACTGCCCACGGACGGTGACCAGTGCGGGGGTCTGTCAGCCCCACCGGCTTCAGCGGTCCGAACCGCATGGTGTCCATGCCGCGGGAAGCCAGCACCTCAATGGGCATACAGCCCTCATACACCCGAAAGGCGTCCTTGTCGCAGTCGTGCAGCGGTGCACGTTCTGCCCCGATCAGTGCCTGATAAAATTCCTCATACTCTGCCTTGTTCATGGGACAGTTGATATAGTCTGCATCGCCTCTGCCGTAGCGAGCCGCAAAGAACACTTTCTCCTTATCCAGACTCTCAAAGCTGACGATCGGTGCGGCGGCATCAAAGAAACTCAGCCGTGTGCCGCAGCGTTTTTCAATATCCGCCGCCAGTGCCCCCTCGGTGAGAGGTCCTGTGGCAACCACTGTGGGCGTATCCGGAATTTCTGTGACCACAGCCGTTTCCAGCGTGATGTTGGGGTGATTCCGAATCGCTTCGGTGGCAAGGTCGGAGAACTGTTTCCGGTCTACCGCCAGTGCCCCGCCGGCAGCAACTGCCGACTTTCTGGCACACTGCATCAGCAGCGAGCCAAGACGAGTCATTTCCGCCTTGAGCAGTCCTGCTGCAGAATTCAGACGGTCGGCTTTCAGCGAGTTGGAGCAGACCAGTTCCGCCAGCCCCTCATAGTGATGAGCCGGTGTATATTGCACCGGTTTCATCTCCAGCAGCCGCACGGAAAAGCCGGCTTCTGCCAGCTGCCACGCTGCTTCACAGCCTGCCAGTCCGCCGCCGATCACAGTCACTTCTGCCATTTAAGCACCTCCTCCCACAGGACGGGAATAGCCGCATCCCGGCTTTTCGCAAACCAGTGTGCCGGACTTGCCGCCCTTCTGGAACAGCGTACAGCCGCACTGGGGACATTTTTCCTCGGTAGGCACATTCCATGTCATGAAGTTGCAGTCCGGATAGGCGTTGCAGCCGTAAAAGCTTCTGCCACGCTTGGACTTTTTCAGAATGATCTTATTGCCGCACAGCGGGCAGGAGCCGGCAGTTTCCTGTACGATCTTCTTGGTGTTCTTGCACTCCGGAAAACCGGGGCATGCCAGAAATCTGCCGTAGCGTCCAATCTTGATGACCATGTTTCTGCCGCACTGGTCGCAGACAATGTCCGTTTCCTCGTCCGGCACCTTGACACGTTTGCCCTCCATTTTCTCCTCGGCAGTTTCCAGCGTCTTGGAGAAGTCGCCGTAGAAATCTTCCAGTGTGTCCACCCAGCTTTTCTTGCCGCGTTCCACATCGTCCAGACTGTTTTCCATATCGGCGGTGAACTTCACGTCCAGAATGTTGGGGAAATGTTCTTTCATCAGTTCTGTTGTCACTTCACCCAGAACGGTCGGCTTCAGCTGTTTGCCCTCTCGCTCCACATACAGATGTGTGGTAATGGTGGTAATGGTAGGAGCATATGTACTCGGTCTGCCGATGCCGTTTTCTTCCAGTGCCTTGATGAGCGTTGCTTCGGTATAGCGGGGCGGAGCCTGTGTGAAATGCTGGTTGCCCTCCAGCGATTTTACCTTGATCTCCATGCCGTTTTCCAGTTCCGGCAGGTTTTTATTCTCGCTCTTGTCGCCCTTGGCATCGTCATACAGCACCGTGAAGCCGTCAAACTTCACCGTGGAGCCGGTTGCCTTGAACATACAGTTGTCGGCTTCAATGTCCACGGAAACCGTATCCAGCAGAGCATCTGCCATCTGGCTGGCGATAAAGCGTTCCCAGATCAGACGGTACAGCTTATACTGATCCGCAGTCAGGCTGGACTTTACCCGTTCCGGTGTCATGTCCGGCATAGACGGACGAATGGCTTCGTGAGCGTCCTGTGCGTTTTTCTTGGACTTATAATTTCGGCGTTCCGGCGGCAGGTACTCTGCACCGTATTTTCCGGTCACATAGTCCGCGGCTGCCTGCTGTGCCTCTGCGGAAATCCGCAGACTATCAGTACGCATGTAGGTAATCAGACCCACTGCCCCCAGTCCGTCGATGTCCACGCCTTCGTACAGTTCCTGTGCCACTTTCATGGTACGCTTGGACTGAAAGCCCAGCCGGTAGGAAGCGTCCTGCTGGAGGGTAGACGTGATAAACGGCGGTGCGGGGTGCCGCTTGGTGACACGCTTTTTCACGTTCTGCACAGAATAGCTGGCATTTTGCAGCCGTTCCAGCAAAGCATCTGCGGTGGCTTTGTCCGGAATCTCCGTTTTGTCCACCCGCTTGCCGTCCACCTTTACCAGCTTGGCGGCAAACACCTTGCGGGACGGCGGGGCGGTGAATTTCGCATCGATCGACCAGTATTCCTGCGGAACAAATGCCCGAATCTCATTTTCCCGATCGACTACCAAACGCACGGCAACCGACTGCACACGACCGGCGGACAGTCCGCGGCGGACTTTTTTCCACAGGAACGGGCTGAGCTTATAACCCACCAGACGGTCCAGAATCCGGCGTGCCTGCTGGGCATTGACCAGATCCAGATCGATCTTGTGGGGATTGCTCATACCTGCCTGAATGCCGCTGCGGGTGATCTCGTTGAATTCCACCCGATCGTCGGCGTTCATATCCAAATGCAGAAGCTGTGCGATATGCCATGAAATGGCTTCTCCCTCTCTATCCGGGTCCGTCGCCAGATAGACATGGTCGCACTTCTTCGCATGTTCTTTCAACTTTTTAATGACATCTTCCTTGCCCTTCATGTCCGTGTACTGAGGCTGGAAACCATTTTCCACATCGACACCCAGCTTGGACTTGGGCAGATCACGGATATGCCCCATTGAGGCAATGACATCATAGCCTTTTCCCAAATATTTCTGAATGGTTTTCGCCTTTGCCGGCGATTCCACGATCACTAAATTCGACATATTCCTCTCGTTCTCTCTGCTGGCTGTTTCTCACAGCTGTTTTTTCTCAAGATTTGTCCGTAGCGAACAGACACAGGACAGCCTCAACGCATGCACCGGAATTGTTTTCCCGGCAGGCGTTCCAATTTTCCGTACAGTTCCAGTTCGGTCAGCGTGGTGGTCAGTTCCTCCATAGAAACTTCCAGTTCCGCTGCGATCTGATCCATGTGCATCACGTCCTGCTTTTGCAGCAGGGACAGGATCTCTCCTGCCAGCCCTTCCAGTTCTTCCTCCGGCATGGGATCCAGTACCGGATCGGGTTCGGCTTCTGCCGGCGGTTCCGGAACGGAAACCTGTGGTTTCTTCGCCGGTGTCTTTGGCTTCGCTTCCGCCTCTCCCAGCGTCATCACAGAACTTTCCGATTTGTCCCGATCCTCTCCGTACAGTGCCGCCGCCCCGATCATATGGGCGTGGCTGGTGTAATACTCATAGACAATGTCCCGACTGTCAAACACGGGAATTGCACCGTCCCGAAGATATTTTATCACACCCATATACCGTTTGTCAAATATGTCCGCCGGTGGAATACAGAAAACATCTCTGCCCTGCTCCATGGCGTTCTCCGCCGTAATCAGTGCACCGCTTCGAACCGGTGCCTGTATCACGAAAGTGCCCATGCTCAAACCGGACAGCACGCGGTTCCGCAGCGGAAAATTTGCCGGTGCCGGAGAAGTTCCCGGCAGAAACTCCGACAAGATCAAGCCGTGCTTGGCGATTTCATATTTCAAGTTTACATGGGATTTCGGATACGCCACGTCCAGCCCGCAGCCCATCAGGGCAATGCTGGGCTTGTCCGCCTCCAGAGCACACAAATTGGCGGTGATGTCAATACCGGCGGCATAGCCCGTCACCGGCACAAAGCCCATCTGCACCAGATCATGACAAATGGTTTTCTCCACCCGCAGACTGTACTCCGCCGGATTGCGAGTTCCCACAATAGTCAGCAGCAGGTGATTTTGCAGCAGGGAGCTGTCCCCCTGATAAAACAACAATACCGGTGGATTCACAATGGACAAAAGCTGTTCGGGATATGCCGCATCTCCATACCAGAGAATGGACAGACGCAGCTTTTCACAGCGTTCCAGCATTTCGTCCACTTTATCCTCACCGGTCTGACGAATTCGCCGCAGAGTGTGCTCCGGCAGATGCAGATCGGCATCTGTTTCCGGTTTCCGCAAGATCTCCACGGCTTTCTGCGGAGAATGATAGCGGTGCAGTGCCTTCCAGATTCGCGGATTTCCTGCACCGAATATCATGACCAGCCACAGCAGACAGCGTATTTCTTCCATATCACTGCCCTCCGTTCTGGTCTTGTGCCGTTCTCTGCACTTCCCACAGAATGATGCCGGCTGCCATAGCGGCGTTGAGGGATTCGATCGTCCCGTGCATGGGAATCGTCACGCGGCGGTCACAGGCAGCCGCTACCGTTTCCGGCAGTCCGTTGCCCTCGTTGCCGATCACGATCGCCGTGCCGCCGGAAAAACGGCATTGCCCCACCAGTTCCGCCGCACCGGAAACCACAGCCGCACAGGTTTCCACACCTGCACACCGACAAGCTTCCAGCACAGGGGCAATATCCGGCACGCAACAGAGCGGCACACGGAACAGCGAGCCCATCGTTGCCCGCACCACTTTCGGACTGTAGATGTCACAGCTGGCACTGTAGATCACGCCGTCCAGCCCCAGTGCGTCCGCCGTCCGCAGGATCATGCCGGCATTGCCGGGATCCTGTAGCTGATGCAGCACGGCGTAGCTGCCGCCTGCGTGGATCAATGCGGAAAGTGCCGGCGGCTGGGGCATCTGACAAATGGCATACACACCCTGTGAATGTTCCGTCTGAGAGAGTTCCGCCGCCAGACTGTCCGAGAGCTGTGCACAACGCACACCGTCCCACGCTGTCGACAAGCCCTCTGCCTGCCAGCGTGCCAATCCGTCCTCCGTCCAGAACAGCTGGGTCAGAGCCGCACCATTTTTCACCGCGTCCGACACCAGCCGGAAGCCCTCCAGCACAAACAGCCCCGCCTTGGTACGTTCTTTTCGGGAACGTGCCAGTTTTCGATACTGTTTTATGGCGGCATTGTCGTGTGCCGAGATTTTCAACAGTGTTTCCATGTGCTCTTTTCCCCCTCTTTTGCAAGAGCCTGTTTCGTATCCGTTTCTGTGCAGATGCGAAACAGGCTCTATGGCAACGCAGTGTTTCCCTAAAAAATTCTCAGGCCATACCGCCGAAAGCAGTGTTGCCCTTATAATACAACAAAACACGCCCCGTATCATTTCCAGAGCGTGTTTCGCATTCAAATCCTTACAGAGCAGCCTTAGCCTGTTCTACGATTGCAGTGAAGCCTGCTGCGTCATGAATTGCGATTTCAGACAGCATCTTGCGGTTCAGGGTGATGCCAGCCTTCTTGCAGCCGTTCATGAACTGGGAGTAGTTGATGCCGTTCATCTTGCATGCAGCGGAAATACGAGTGATCCACAGCTGACGGAACTCTCTCTTCTTCTGCTTTCTGCCGACGTAAGCATAGTTACCGGACTTCATGACAGCCTGTTTTGCCATCTTGAAGTGCTTGCTCTTGCTGCCCCAGTAGCCCTTTGCCAGCTTCAGTGTCTTATTTCTTCTCTTGCGAGTCATCATTGCACCTTTAATACGTGCCATAGTTATTTACCTCCGTTATTTCTCAGATTCCAATCAAAGCCCGAATATTCCTGCGGCTTAGAGATACGGCATCAGCTTTTTCAGTGCCGGTGCGTTTGTGCAGTCAGCGATACCAACGGTACGAGCGATTCTCTTTCTCTTGGTATCCTTCTGTGTCAGTCTGTGTCTTTTGTTGGTCTTCTGATACTTTACCTTTCCGGAAGCAGTCATCTTAAAACGCTTCTTTGCACCGGAATGAGTCTTGGTCTTGATCTTTGCCATTGTGAATTCCTCCTGTTTACTTCGATGCCTTCGGTGAAATGAACATGACCATGCTGCGGCCTTCCATTTTCGCGGGCTTGTCAACAACGCCGACTTCCTTGCACGCTTCCTGGAAACGCTTCAGAAGTTCTTCGCCGATCTGCGGGTGTGCAATTGCACGCTTCCGGAAACGGACGGAAACCTTCAACTTGTCGCCACCCTGCAGGAATTTCTTTGCCTGATTGACTTTGGTTTCAAAGTCGTGGGTGTCGATGGCAGAAAACATACGGATCTCCTTAATCGAAACGACCTTCTGGTTTTTCCGTGCCTCTTTTTCCCGCTTCTGCTGTTCAAAGCAGTACTTGCCGTAATCCATGATCCGGCATACCGGCGGTTTTGCACCCGGTGCGATCTTCACCAGATCCAGATCTTTTTCATAGGCGATTTTCTGTGCATCTCTCGCAGACATTGTTCCGAGTTTTTCACCGTTCTGGTCGATGACCAGAATTTCTCTGTCCCGAATTTCCTCGTTGATCTGCAGTTCCTGTTTGCTGATAAGCCAGCACCTCCAAACATGTTATTTTCAAACAAAAAAAAGCGTTCACTGTTGGGTGAACACTCCTTCTCCATTCGTCAAAAAGCGTCCCTTTTCCGCAGAAAAAGGTCGTTATACACGAGTATTGACCGTTTCGACTCTACGCCAAACGGTGAGAACGGGAATGCTCTTCTTTGTTTACTTTTGTTATTTTATCATACTCCCGTCCTGTTGTCAAGCATCTCTCCGAAAATTTACAGAACATCTATATTTCAGAACCACTGTTTTAGCCACTCCACGCATTTCAGCTTGACTGCATAGCGTTCATGGTGCTGTAGCATGTCCTGTTCCGACTTACCGAATGCCTCCTGTGCAGTTTCTTCGTCCGCCGTGACTTCGCAGGCATTGGGCACGCAGAGGGACGGATACATTACGCACCACCAGTTCTGTCCTGCGGCTTCGCCGATGGTGATCCGCAGAGCCTCATAGTCCCCTGCCGGCATGGTCCATTCCCCATAAGTGCGGTCGTCAAAGGGCATTTCCACCAGCTGTGCCTTGACTGCATAGGAATATCCCTCGTCCCACACCAGCTGCTGTGCTGTCTGCTCCAGCGTTTCCAGATGCTCTGCTACGAGCTGTTCCGCATCGGCAGCATTTTCCGGCTGGGATTGAAACAGGTTTTCTGTCTGTGCAAGCACCTTGTCCCGCACCTTGAGTTTCAACGCCTGATCGTCGATGCTGTCCGAGTTCGCCAGAATGTGCAGCCGCAGCACATTCTGTTCCAGCGAGCCGTAACTCTGTGCCGTTCCCGCCAGTGCCGAACAGCAGACCGTTCCTACCATACCCAAAAGCAATGCCCATTCCCATTTCTGCATCTCACTCACCTCGATGAGAGTATGCACCGGAATCTGTTCCGTTATACTTGCAGAGGAAATTTTTTCATGGTATAATAAAAACAGCACCGCACAAAGACTGCCTGTCGGCTTTATGCAGTGTTGTCCAAAAGAAATACCAGTAGCATCGGAGGAATACACATGAAAGTTTATACCATTATCGGTGGTGTCAACGGCGTAGGAAAAAGCAGTTTTTCCGGTGTCCTGCGGCAGCAGCGACTGGACTTGGGAAAAATCATTGATCCAGATCATATCGCGGCAAAAGAGCACTGCAACAAACTGGAAGCCGGCAGGATCGCCATTCAGGAAATGGAAACCGCAATTCAAAACGGCTGGAACTTCACGCAGGAAACCACGCTTTCCGGCAGACGCACACTACAGACCATTCTTGCAGCTCGACAAAAGGACTATCAGATTCGGCTGTATTATATTGGCATCAGTTCCGCCGAAGAAAGCCTATACCGCATTGCCAACCGTGTCCGCAAAGGAGGACACAACATTGCCGAAGCAGATGTACGCCGCCGATACGAGAAGCGATTCGCAGACCTCTCCAAAATTCTGCCCTATTGTGACGAAGCCCATTTTTTCGACAACGAAAACGGGTTCACAGAAGCGGCAATTTATCAGAACGGCTCCCTGATTCCCGTCTGCGAAGTACTGCCCCAATGGCTGCAAACCTTTCGCAGCCTGTTTCTGAAATAGCCGAATCACAACAACCATACATGCAGCCTATTGAGGGGAACCCTTTTGAAGAAGGGTTCCCCTCAAACTCCCCTCCGAAAACTTCACTTTATTTTTTCTCATAGGGGCTGTAGCCCCTATGAGAAAAAATGGAATAAAAGTCTTTGAAAAGGGGTCTGGGGAGAAACTTTCCTCAGAAAGTTTCTCCCCAGTAAGATTGCATCTATGACTGCGGTGATTTGGTTATATCAGTTCTGCTAAAATGGTGTTGGATACGAGGAAGCCCTTGGGCGTGAATGCGATGCGTTCGCCGACTTTTTGCAGAAAGCCCAGCTTGCAGTAACGTTCTGCCGCCGCTTGCTTTTCTGCCAGCCACGAAGCCGGAACACCCTCTGTCAACCGCATGCCCAGCAGCAGCTTTTCCTCTGGTGTGCAGGGCGTTTCGTCTTCGGTTTCGACTGGCTGCACCGGCTGCTCCAGAAAATCCGACACGGCAGACGGCACAAAAAACCGCTTGCCGTTCCAGCAGGAATGTGCAGACGGTCCGATGCCCAGATAGGGTTCGCAGTGCCAGTACTTGCAGTTGTGCCGGCTCTCGAAACCGGCTTTGGCAAAGTTGGAGATCTCGTATTGCAAAAAGCCAGCTGCTCCCAGCTGCTCCACCGCCTGCAAGTAGAGGTCTGCCGCGGTGTCATCGTCGGGACAGCATTCCGCCACGTGCTGCACGGCAAAGGGCGTTCCCTGCTCTACCTTTAATAAGTAGGCAGACACGTGCGTAATGGGCAGCTGCACCAGCCGGGAAATGGTCTGCTCCAGTTCGTCCGCCGTCTGCTCCGGCAGTGCCAGCATCAGGTCACAGGACAGGTTCCGGAAGCCCGCTTCTGCGGCAGCGTATACCGTTTCCACAGCCTCCTGTGCCGTGTGCAGCCGTCCCAGCCGTTTCAGCTGGGCATCGGACAGGGACTGCACCCCCAGAGAAAGCCGGTTGATGCCTGCGTGGCGAAGTTCCCGCAGCTGCTCCGGTGTCACAGTGGCAGGATTTGCCTCCAGTGTGATCTCCGCATCTGCGGACAGGGCAAACTGTTCCGCCGCCGTTTCCAGAATCTGTGCGATCTGTGCAGGCAGCAGCAGCGAGGGCGTTCCGCCGCCGAAATAGACCGTGTCCACGCGTTCCGGCTGAGCAGCGTTTCCGTAATGCCGCAAGTTCCGGCAGACTGCCGCAGTGTAGGCGGTCAGCAGTTCCGGCTGTGCCGGCACGGAATAGAAGTTGCAGTAGGGACACTTCCGGCGGCAAAACGGCACGTGCAGATAAAGTCCGGCACCCATCAGTTTAACACATCGTTCCGGATCGGCTTCACCAGCGGACCGAAAAATGCATCAAAGAGCCGGCACAGCACGAACGCTGCCGCAACAGCACCCACCATGTAGACGTAGTCCCAGTTGGAATTGCCCTTGAAGTAGACCAGCAGGACGACCACGAGGGCAGCGATATAGACTACTGCACTGAAGATCATCGATGCAACGCCGTTGACGCAGTGCTGTCCGCATTCCATGCAGACTTTTCCTTTGGTACGCAGTCCGCCGGCGAACGCCTTTTTCCACGGGTTAAACGATTTTGCTCCGCAATAGGGGCAGGTATAGATCGATTTCATAAATCAGATTCCTTTCAAAAAGTTTCCGGCGAGGCTGAAGCTGCCGGATAAATTTATTGGATAAATTTATTATAGTGTGTTCCGGACAAAATGTCAAGGCGACAAAAAACCGACTTTCACAAAGAAAGTCGGTTTTTCGTTCAGCAAGGAAAACAGCATTTACTTCGCGAGGACTTCTTCCCAAGAAGTGTCATATCCTGCTCCGCGGAGAGCCACGTAGTACATGATATAGAAGCTGTCGGTGGAATCCACTGTGCCGTTGCCGTCTACATCAGCGGCAGCGATTTGTTCTGGTGTCAGTCCGCCGTCATTGCCTACGGCAACGTTGGCGATGTAGAGCATAGTGTAGAAGATGTCGGTGGAGTCCAGCGTGTCGTTGCCGTCCAGGTCGCCTTTGGAGATGGTGGGTTCACTTCCAATCAGAGCAAATTTGATGTTGTTTTTGGCTGCGTATTTCTGGGCGTAAGAACCGGCGTTGCCGTAGATGGTCAGGTTGTTGCAGCCGGAAAAAGCATCCTCTTCAATGCTGGTCACGCTGTCGGGGATTGTGATTTTGGTCAGGTTGGTGCATTCAACAAAAGCCTTACTTTCAATATTTGTCACACTATTTGGAATAATGACTTTTGTTAAATTGATACAACTATCAAAAACACAATATCCGATGTTCGTTACACTGTTCGGTATTATAATTTCACTTAAACTGCTACAGTGGAAAAACAATTCATCTTCAATAACTGTCACACTATCCGGTATTGTAATTGTAATCAAACTGGTACAGCCAAAAAACGCTTCTCTTCCAATTCTCGTCACGCTATCTGGTATCGTAATTTTAGTTAAAATGCTACAATTAGAAAAAGCACAATCCCCAATATTTGTTACATTATTAGATATCATGATTTCGGTCAAATTAGTACAGTCAGAAAAAGCCAATGCTCCAATGCTCGTTACACTGTCCGATATCGTGATTTCAGTTAAACTACTACAGCCAGAAAAAGCACTAACACCAATATTTGTCACATTGTCAGGTATCACAACACTACCAGTACAAGTTGTTCCATCAATCAAAATATGATTGATAATTACCAGTGGATTCTCCGATTGTTTTGCTGTCAGCCATGGCGTACCAGAAAAGGCAAGTCCTCCAATACTCATCACACTGTCTGGTATCGTGATTTCAGTTAGACTGCTACAATCCACAAATGCACAATCTCCAATGGTCGTCACACTGTCTGACATCATAATTTTGGTTAAACTAGTACAATTACTGAATGCGTACATTTCAATACTCGTCACACTATCCGGTATTGTGATTTCAATCAAACTGTTACATTCCTGAAATGCCTGCACCCCAATACTCGTTACTCTATCCGGTATCGTGATTTCGGTCAGACTGCTACAGCTAAAAAAAGCACAATCTCCAATACTCGTCACCGGTTTCCTGTCAATTTCCGCCGGAATTTCTAGCTCTCCAGCTGCGTCGTTATCACAATTTGTGATCCCAACTGTATCATCGTTATACACTTCATATTCCAATTGTGTCGTTCCAGTTCCCACACGAACGGTAGTCGTTCCCGTTCCCACAGGGACTCTTTCTGTTTCAGCCGTTTCCTCTGCACTCGCTGACAGCACTGTCCCTACGCTTTTCAGCACGTTTTCCACCCCGGAAAGCCCCACGCTCCCCAGGCAAAGCATCCCGGCGGTCATAGCTGCCACGACTTTTTTCCATATTTTCATTTTGAACGCCCTCCTAAATTTGTTATAATAAAAGGTTTCCCTTTCCATTATATCATATCTGCGAAGAAAATGCAAGAAAAAATTCAAAAAACACAAAAAGCACCCTGCAGAACCGTTTTTCCGTTCTGTAGAGTGCCTATTCACATGGCTTATTTTGCGAGGACTTCTTCCCAAGAAGTGTCATATCCTGCTCCGTGAAGAGCCACGTAGTACATGATATAGAAGCTGTCGGTGGAATCCACTGTGCCGTTGCCGTCTACATCAGCGGCGGCGATTTGTTCCGGTGTCAGTCCGCCGTCATTGCCTACGGCAACGTTGGCAATGTAGAGCATAGTGTAGAAGATGTCGGTGGAGTCGATATTGTCGCTGCCGTCGAGGTCGCCGCAAGTATAAGTTGCATTTACATCTGCAAATCGAATATTATGTTCCCTTGCGTAAGTTTCGGCGAAAGAGCCGGTATAGCCACGAATGATCAGATTATTGCAGTTATCAAAAGTACCATTTCCAATGCTTGTCACACTTTCCGGAATGGTGATTGTCTTTAAGCCGGTACAGCCGTCAAAAGCATGATCTCCAATACTCGTTACGCTGTCTGGAATGGTGATTTCCGTCAGACCAGTACAGCCGGAAAAAGCATTTTCTCCAACAGTTGTCACACTTTCCGGAATAGTAATTGTCTTTAAGCCAGTGCAGCCGCGAAAGGCATAATCGCTAATACTCGTTATGCTGTCCGGAATGGTAATTTTCGTCAAGTTGGTGCAACTATCAAAAGCATAATTGCCGATGCTTGTTACACTTTCTGGAATGGCGATTTCCGTCAAGCCGGTACATCTGTAACAAGCACTATCTCCAATGCTTGTTACACTTTCCGGAATGGTAATTGCCGTCAGACCAGTACAGCTACCAAAAGCTCCTCCTGCAATACTTGTCACGCTGTCTGGTATGGTAACACTCCCAGTACAAGTTGTTCCATCAATCAAAGTTCCATTGATGATCACAAGTGGATTTTCCTCTTGCTTGGCTATAAGCCATGGTGTATTCGTAAAAACAAATCCTTCAATATTCGTCACACCGTCTGGAATGGTAACTTCCGTTAAGCTGGTACAGCTGTAAAAGGCACTGTCACCAATACTCGTCACACTGTCCGGAATCGTGATTTTCGTCAAGCTGGAACAGCCTCGAAAAGTACTGCTCCAAATATTCGTCACACTGTCTGGTATGGTGATTTCCGTCAAACTGGTACAGCCGTAAAAAGTACTGCCTCCAATACTCGTTACACTATCTGGAACAACAATTTTTTTCAAATTGGCACAGCCGCAAAAAGCACACTCTCCAATATACGTTACACTGTCCGGAATAGTCATTTCTATTAGACTGGTACATTTGTAAAAAGCCCCGCTGTAAATACGCGTCACACTGTTTGGAATGACGACTTCCGTCAAGCTGGCACAACCGTAAAAAGCGTTATTTTCAATGCTTTTTACGCTGTCTGGTAAGGCGATTTCCTTTAAGCTGATACAGCCGGAAAAGGTCTGAAATCCAACACTTGTTACGCCGTCCGGTATTGTGATCCCTGTCAAGCTGGTACAGCCGTAAAAAGCATAATCTCCAATATTTATCACGCTGTCTGGTATCTTGACCTCTGTCAAACTGGTGCAGTCGCGAAAAGCATTATTTCCAATACTCGTCACAGGTTTTCTGTCAATCTCAGCCGGAATTTCAACGGAAGTAACGCCCATATTGCACCCCGTAATTTCAATTTCACCTGCATTGGTTACACCATAGGACAAATTTCCATAAGTACCTTCTTCCGCACTCGCTGTCAGCATCGTTCCCGCAGATTCCAGCACACCCTGCAAGTCTGTCACGCCAACGCTTCCCACGCAAAGCACCCCCGCAGTCACCGCGGCAAGCACTTTTTTCCACAACTTCATCTTCATTCCTCCGTTTCTTTTTCGTTGCAAAATACTTTCAATTACAATATACCATATTTTTCGAAAAAAGTCAACTCTTTCACAAAAAAACATGGAAAGGAATTTTCAAAAATATGTTGATTTAAATTGTGCCAAATTATGAAGTTTGACAAGTG
>ERZ838577.498-NODE-498-length-61377-cov-8.140292_pt1 | contig 61377 bp, 45 predicted proteins | sample MGYA00519682_ERZ838577 | MGnify/ENA primary metagenome ERZ838577 (study PRJEB31850, sample SAMEA3708838) | human gut metagenome | biome: human gut; feature: human-associated habitat; material: faeces | place: China | collected 2014 ...
GGCTTCTTCCCGGCGAGGCGGCGGAGCTGATCGAGAAGGGCTACACGAACATCATCTGCGCGCAGCCGTTCGGGTGTCTTCCCAACCACATCGTCGGCAAGGGCACAATCCGGCGTCTGCGCGAGCTCTACCCCAAGGCAAACATCTTCCCCGTCGACTATGACTCCGGCGCGTCGAAGGTCAACCAGGAAAACCGCATCAAGCTGATGCTGGCGATGGCAAAGGAGGAACGGCATGAAACAGCTCGGGCTTGATATCGGTTCTACAACGCTCAAATACGTTCTGCTGGACGAACAAAACCAGCTTTTATCCTGCAAGTATCAGCGCCACGGTGCAAAGATCGGCGAAAAATTAGACGAAATTCTCTGCCAATTTGAAACAGATTATCCCGGCGAAGAGCTGATTCTCACCGTCTCCGGCTCAGCAGGTCTCGGCTTGTCGGAAAGCCTGGACCTTCCGTTCGTGCAGGAGGTCTTCGCCGAAAAAATCGCCGCGCAGCGCTTCTGTCCGGGAACGGACGTGGTCATCGAACTCGGCGGCGAGGATGCAAAAATTCTCTTTCTTACCGGCGGCTTTGAAATGCGCATGAACGGCACCTGTGCCGGCGGCACCGGCGCATTCATCGACCAGATGGCGTCGCTCATGCAGATCACGCCGCTGGAACTGAACGCGCTTGCCGCCAAAGCCCAGACCATTCCGCCCATTGCCTCGCGCTGCGGCGTGTTTGCCAAATCCGACATTCAGCCGCTTCTCAATCAGGGCGCAAGGCGTGAGGATGTCGCGGCAGGCATTTTGCGCGCGGTGGTCAACCAGACCGTCGCAGGGCTTGCGCAGGGGCGAGAAATCAAGGGAAAGCTTCTCTATCTCGGAGGTCCCCTGACGTTCCTTCCGGAGCTGCGCCGAAGCTTCGACGAGGTTCTGAACACCACGGGGCTTTGCCCGGAAAACTCTTTGTATTTTGTCGCATACGGCTGCGCCCTGGCAAACGTCGGGCAAATCGTCTCGCCCGCAGTTGTCCGCGAACGGCTCGCTCTGCGCGCCAAAACCAGCACCTACCGTCACCAGCCGCCGCTGTTTGCCTCGAAATCGGACTACGAGGCGTTCTCCGCGCGCCATCAGAAAAATTCCGAGGGTATCGAAACGCTTACCAAGCCAAACGGTCCCATGTACCTCGGCATCGACGCCGGCTCCACAACCGTCAAGGCTGTGCTCTGCGACCAGTCGGGAAACCTCTTTTACCCGACCTACCAGCCGAACCGCGGCGACCCCGTGCGCATCATCCGTGCATACCTTCTGGACCTCTATCACGCCTACCCGGATATCCAGATTGCAGGCAGCGCCGTCACCGGCTACGGCGAAAAGCTGATGCAGACCGCCCTCAGCGTGGACCACGGCATCGTCGAAACGCTGGCGCACTACACAGCGGCAAAAAAATTCCGCCCGGACGTCGACTTTATCATCGACATCGGCGGGCAGGACATCAAGTGTTTCCAGATCAAAAACGGGCTCATTGACAGCCTGTACTTGAATGAAGCGTGCTCGTCCGGCTGCGGCTCGTTCCTGCAGACCTTTGCCGATACGTTAGGGCTAACGAGCGCGGAATTTGCAAAGCTCGGCTTATTTGCCGACGCGCCTGCCGATCTCGGCAGCCGCTGCACGGTCTTCATGAACAGCTCCGTCAAGCAGGCGCAGAAAGACGGCGCCAGCATCGAAAACATCGCGGCAGGTCTTTCCGTCAGCGTGGTCAAAAACGCACTCTACAAGGTCATCCGCTGCGCCGACGCGCAGAAATTAGGACGGCACATCATCGTCCAGGGCGGTACCTTTTATAACGACTGCGTCCTGCGTGCTTTTGAGATGGAAACCGGCCGCGAGGTTATCCGCCCGAGGTTTGCCGGTCTCATGGGTGCCTACGGCGCAGCACTTTACGCGGCAAACCATCCGGGTCACGGCGTTCTCAGCCGCGAAGAACTCGAACGCTTCGAGCACAAGGTCAACCGTACCGTCTGTCAGGGCTGCCAGAACCACTGCAACCTGACTGTCAATCTCTTCCCTGGCGGCAGGCGTTTTCTCGCCGGGAACCGCTGCTCGAAGCCCGTGCGCACAGAAGCCGCCAAAGCGCCAAGGAATTTGTACGCAGACAAGCTTTCTCTTCTGGATAACTACCGGCTGGACGCGCCGGACGAAGGAAAACAAACCATCGGCATTCCGATGGGACTGAACTTCTACGACCTGCTGCCCTTCTGGTATGCCTTTTTCCATGCGCTCGGCTTCCGCGTGCTGGTCTCCCCCAATTCCACGCGCGAGCTGTATGCCGCCGGACAGCACACCATCCCGTCCGACACCGCCTGTTACCCTGCGAAGCTCCTGCACGGGCACATCGAGTGGCTGCTAAGCCGGAACCCCGATGCCATTTTCTACCCCGACATGAGCTATAATGTAGACGAGCGCCTCGGAGACGACCACTTCAACTGCCCCGTCGTTGCCTATTACCCGCAGGTATTAAAGCTCAACATCCCCGGACTCTCCCAAACCCGCTTCCTCTCCGACTTTGTCGGTCTTCACAGCAAAAAGCAGTTTTGCAGGCGGATGCAGGAAATTCTGGCACAATATTTTGCGCCGTTCTCCAAACAGCAAGTCGCAGAAGCTGCCGATGCCGCTTACGCCGAATATGAAGCGTATCACAGCGCCGTGCAGCAAAAGGCGCAGGAATACCTTGCTGCGGCAAAACAGGAGCATCAGCCCGTCGTCGTTCTGTGCGGCAGACCCTATCACGTCGACCCCGAGGTCAGCCATGGCATTGATAAGCTCCTGTGTGACCTCGGCGCAGCGGTCATCACCGAAGACAGCCTCAGCCCGTTTGCGGAGAAATTCCGCGCAGGCGTGCGCAACCAGTGGACGTATCACGCAAGAATGTACGCGGCAGCAAAATACGTTGCCGAAAGCCCTGACGATCTTCACGTCGTGCAGCTGGTGTCCTTCGGCTGCGGCGTAGACGCGGTCACAACGGACGAGGTGCGAGCCATCCTGGAAGCCGCCGGAAAAGACTACACCCAGCTCAAGATCGACGAGATTACCAACATGGGCGCGGCATCCATCCGTCTGCGAAGCCTGTTTGCGATGCTCAACGAAAAAAACAGGAAGAGGTCTTAACCTCTTCCTGTTTTGTGCATTTATGCCAGCACGCCGAGATCCTGCAGCAGAATCACAAGCCCGATGACGATCAGCACGATGCCGCCCGTCAGCTCCGCCTTGGACTTATACTTTGCGCCGAAGCGGTTGCCGATCCAGACGCCTGCCGCCGAGAACAGAAACGTCGTCAGACCGATCACCGGAACCGACGGCACCAGCGGCACCTGCCGGAAGGCAAATGTTACGCCGACAGCCAGAGCGTCAATCGAGTCCGCAATTGCCAGTGGGAACATGACCTTCGGCGAGAACGACGCATCGAGCTTTTCGATCTTTCCCATCGACTCGCGGATCATATTAACGCCGATAAGCAGCAGCAGCGCAAACGACAGCCAGTGGTCGACGCTCTGAATCGCCTCATAAAAGCTTCCGCCCACAAAATAGCCGATGATCGGCATTGCCATCTGCGAGCCGCCGAACCAGAGACCCGTAATGACCATGTGCCTTTTTTCGAGCTTTTCCACGGACAATCCCTTACAGATGGATATCGCGAACGCATCCATCGAAAGACCGATTGCCAGCACAATCAGTTCCGCAAAATTCATAGTTTTCCTGCAACCCTTCTGTTTGATTTGCCGGCATACAGACAAAAAAACAGACCTATCTGCCCCTCTTTGCAGATAAGTCTCGTCATTTCAGGCGCGACCAGAGGAAACCCTCAGCCTGTTGACCGCGCCGCACAAGGTGCCGACTACTCCCTTATTGACCTCCATTATACAAAGCGTCCGCGCAATTTTCAACCGGAATTTCCAAAAAAGTTCCGGTCATTTTGCCCCGAATGTCCAAATTTGCGGGCGCTTTCCGGACGCCAAGACTCTCGTTTTCGTTTGCCGTCATTTTGCACAGTTTTACACGTTTTGTGTTATCTATTTTCACTAATTCCAGTCGTGGATTTCTCTTGACTTTTTTCCCATGTAAAGACTATAATTGCTCGGAACTTGAAACCGATTACTTTTCTGATTGCCAGAAAGGACGCTGTTTATGCCGAAAAACACTGCCCCGAAGGGGCTTCCTGCGCTGTTCCAGCCGATTGACCTGACAGAAGGTCCGTGCTGGAAAACCATTCTGCGCTTTTCCTTCCCGATCATTCTTTCGTATCTTCTCCAGCAGGTCTATTCCATCAGCGACGCTGCCATCGTCGGGCAGACGCTCTCCGGCGAGCAGGTCGCAGGTGTCAACGACATTGCCCCGATCGTCAACATCTTTCTGCAGTTTGCCTTCGGCGTGTCGGCAGGCTTCTGCGTCATTACCTCCTGCAATGTTGGCTCTCATAACCAGCCCGGCGTTCGCCGCTCGCTTGCCGCGCAGATCGTCCTCTCTGCCGTTCTGACGGTGCTCCTGACAGCGCTTGCGCTGGCAGTCCTGGACCCCATGCTCGCCTGGATCAACGTCACACCCGACAGCGGCGCGGTCTACACAGCGGCGCATACCTATTGCGCGCTCATCTTTGCCGGCATCGGCGCGCAGCTGTTCTATAACTTCATCTGCTCGTTCCTGCGCGCGATGGGCGACTCGGTGACGCCGCTGGCATTTTTGCTGTTCTCCACGGTTCTGAATGTCGGGCTGGATCTTCTGTTCATTCTGTCGTTCGGCTGGGGCGTCGCGGGCGCGGCGATTGCAACGGTTCTCGCGCAGCTCATCAGCACCGTGGCATGCTTCATCTACGCCTTTTCCAGATATCCCGAGCTGCGGCTTCACCGGGAGGACTTCGCCATCACGAAAAGCGACCTCACCCAGCACATCGCGCAGGGCGTTCCGCTGGGGCTTCAGTTTTCGGTCCTTTCTGTCGGTATTATCACGATGCAAAGCGTCGTCGTCCAGTTTGACATGCAGGCAGGTCTTATTGTTTCAAATGCCGCGCAAAACGGCTTCGGTGCAGCAAACAAGCTCCACATGCTGACCATGACGCCGCTCAACGCCTTCGGCACGGCACTGACCAGCTTCACTGCGCAGAATCTCGGCGCGGGCAAGCACGAGCGCATCCGCCGCGGCGCTATACAGGCTTCCATCATCATGGCGCTTCTCGCCGCACTCAGTGCAGGCGCAGGTCTTCTGATGACGATCGGCGATACCTATTTCCACGTTTTCCTCAGCGCCGACAAGGTGACGCCGGAAACCATCCGCTACGGCAATGCGTTTTTATACGTCGACTACGCGATGTATCTGCTGCTGGGCGGCATTTTCCTGATGCGCAACTGCGATCAGGGCATCGGCAGATCGCAGTTCACTCTGGCAGGCGGCGCGGCGGAGCTGGTAGCAAGAATCGCGGTCAGCTCTACGCTCCCGGCAGCCATTGCAGGAGGCGTTGTGAGCGCGTCCGCACCCTCCCTTGCCTTCTATGCGCTCTGCGCGGCAGATCCCGCAGCGTGGCTGGCAACCGATATCATCCTTGCCATTCCGTTCATCAAAAACATTCTCCGGCAGGATTACCGGTATCTCTACGGCGAGCATCACCGCCGCAAGGCAGAAAAAGCGTTGTGAGCATCCGAACAGGAGGACTTATGAAACAGCCATCCTTTTTTCAGCGTGTCTACTCCCTCGTCCGGCAAATTCCGGCAGGCGCCTGCGCCAGCTATTCGCAGCTGGCATATTTGCTGGGCGCGCCCCGCGCGGCGCGGCAGGTCGGCTGGGCGATGCGGACGTGCCCGGATGATCTTCCGTGGCAGCGCGTGGTCAAAGCCGACGGCTCGATTGCGGGCGGCGGCTACGCCGATCTGAGAAGGGCGCTTCTGGAGGCAGAGGGCGTCCCCTTCCTGCCCGACGGCAGAGTCGACCTTCGCGCCTGCCAGTGGCAGGGTCCGAAAGCAGTCTGAAAATCAAGCAAAAGCCCCCGTGCGCCAATCGCTGCGCACGGAGGCTTCCATTATTTTCGGCCCGGACCTAATGTCCGCAGCCACCATGGCAGAAACAGCAACTCCTTGCATTACAGCATATTTCAAGCGAAAATGTACTAATAATGTACTAATAAACGGAATCTACAATCTATTTTATTTTTTCGATTTCATCTTTCAGCCATTGATTGGTTCGCTGTGTATAGACTTTTTCTGTTATGTCGTCTATTGTGTGGCCTACGATATATTTTATAGCATATTCATCAACGCCAGCATCTTTAGCCATAGTCACGAATTGTTTTCTTGGATCATGCGCCCGATGCTCCGGATTTAAATTGAGTCTGTTGATGATTTTTATAAAGCGCTGTCTATATTTCTCATAGGTCATTTTAAGGTTACCTCTACGTGTGTAAGAATCGACACAATTTATTAAAAATGGACTTCCAATGGTAACGGCTTCATTATATCTCGCTTCGACAAGTGGGAAAATCTTCGAATGAATTGGGACAACCCTATTTGTTCCGGCATCTGTTTTCATGCCACCTATCATTATTTTTTCGTCTAATTTGACATTTTCCAGCTCGATCAGGCCAAGCTCCTGCGGTCGCCAACCAGAATAACATTGTATCAGAAGCACATCAACATAGTTTACTTGACCCAAAGCAGCCCATAGTTTATCCATTTCTTCAGTGGAAAAAGCTATGTGACTTTGTTTTTCAGCTTCGATATTTTTTATAACATCATCTGATAGCTCAAAGGTTCTAGCATAATTTTTAGAAACTATGTCTCGCTCTAGTGCATAATCCAGCATCATATTAAAGATCGATTTGATTCGCACTTTTATATTTGGAGTTACACTTTTCTCGACACCTTTTACGGTTGCCTTTCCTTCTTCCAAGCACGCTTTCAGGTGATAGGGACGAAGATCCTTCACACACATGCGATAAATGCTGGAGCAATACGCCCAAGCTGCTGTAACAGTCCGCTTGCCAGACTCGCTTTTTAGAGTTTTAAAATATTCATCGACCCATTCACTATATAGTTCTTTCACCGTAATATCCGGCTCCAGACTATACGGATCTTTGTTGTACCGTAATAATGCCTCATACGCTTCATTATATGTGGCAAAATATGCGTCCGGTTTTAGAAGTTTTCCTATCATTCGGCCAGATTCGTCCTTTTCTACTGTAACCATTGCTCTGAATGGCTTCCTGAGATTCTGTCCTTTGATCTCTGTAATTCTTCCAAAACCATTCGGTAATTTCTTTCTCTTGTTGCGTCTGGTCCGTTTTGGCGTCATACTGGTATTTTTACCAACCGGACACCCGCAATGTGGGCAGGCCAGTGCCTTATCACTGACTTGTAAATCGCATTCTTTGCATTTTACAAGCATGACATTAGCGGCAATCGGACTTTTAGCCACAGCATACGGTTTTTATATGTGGAAGAGCAAGAATGAAAACCGCGCAAAGTATGCTCAGAAATTTGTTCTAGACTTTGCAGACAAATACGGCATAGACGCGGCAATAAGAATTGCAGAAGTTGTACTAAAAGACTGAAAGGAGGAGTATATATGAACGAAATGCTTCAGGTTTTAGTCAAACGAGTCGGAAACCTTTTCAGTGTGAAGAGCATTGTCACCATCAGTCTGACGATTGTCTTCGCCATTTTGTCTCTTCGTGGTGTGATCGAAGGCAAAGACTTTCTGACGATCTTCTTCTCTATCATTGCGTTCTATTTTGGTTCGCAGAAAGCAAAGGAGACAAAAAATGATACTACAGATTAACACAAGCCTTAGAGCATCGAAGATTGGTGGTAAAAGACCGCTCTCTGCAATCAAAGCGATCGTCTTTCATTACACGGCAAACACCGGAACGAATGCTTCTGCACTCGGCAATGCTCGATATTTTGCAAACGGCAGTGAAGGACGAGCCGCTTCCGCACATTATTGCATCGATGAAAAGAACATTGTCTACGAGTGTGTTCCACTCGATACTGTTGCTTGGAGTGTTGGCGATGGGCAAAGCGGCAAATACGGCAAAGTATATAGCAACTACAACACCGTATCCATCGAAATGGTCAGCCACACAGACTCTGCCGGAAGATATTACATTCCGGAAGAAACGATGCGCAATGCAGCACGGCTCTATCAGATGCTGCTGAAAAAGCTTCCAAATGTCGAAGCAGCTGTACGGCACTATGATATTTCCATGAAGCTGTGTCCCCTGCCGCTGATTGACGAGGGCAAATGGAGTGATTTCAAGAAACTTCTTGTGGAGGTGGATGAAGTGGTTGAAAAGAGCAAAATTATCGTGAACGGTAAGGAGTGTCCAGTCGATCGGATTCTCAAAGACGGCACGAACTACATCAAGATCCGAGACCTTGCAGCAGCGCTCGATCTTGAGGTCAGCAACAAGGGCAACATTGCCGTACTGAATACCAAATAAAAAATCCTGCCGCAGACGAATCTACGACAGGATATTTAGACGTTAAGAAAGCACCCCGCTGTAGCAAATCGTCACTACGGCGGGGTGTACTAATGCGGTGTACTAATAGTGTACTAATAATGTACTAATGCGCACCTTTTAGTCACTATTATTCACCTTCAAGAATCCCGAGAAACCATTGAAAATTCTAGATTTTCGGAATTCTAGCCGACCCGTTGCTTCCATGGCACGAACCGTGCATGGAGCAATGGCCGCAGTCACATCCGCAGGAGTTCTTTCCGTCACGCTTCTGCCGGATCAGATACTTGATAATGGAGATTACAATTACGATTAAGAGGGAGGAGATCAGAATAGTTGCAAGGTTTGCCATAATCCAGCTTATCATAACGTTCACACTCCTTTGGATGACACTGGGTAAGAGGAAATTTGCTTAAACCTTGGTGGAGAGCTTGGTTGCTTCCTTGTAGGGCTTGACGAGCATGTAGATGATAAAGCCCAGGCAGAGGGCAGCCGCAATCAGACCGAGAACATTGACATTGTCGGTGAACAGACCGCCGAACTGGTTGATCATCAGCGCGATGACATATGCAAAGCCGCACTGATAGCCGATGGCGAACCAGGTCCACTTGGCGTTGTTCATCTCACGCTTGATCGCGCCGATTGCTGCAAAGCACGGAGCGCAAAGCAGGTTAAACACCAGGAACGAATAGCCGGTGATGCCGTTGAAGGCATTGCCGATTGCCTGATAGACCGTACCGTCGCCGCCGCCGTAGAGGATGCCCATCGTGCCGACGATGTTCTCCTTTGCGACAAGACCGGTGATGGACGCAACGACTGCCTGCCAGTTGCCCCAGCCGAGCGGTGCAAAGATCCACGCAATCGCGGAGCCGATGTGACCGAGGATGGAGTAGTCGATTTCGCTTTCGTCAAGCATCCGGAATGCGCCGTCAACCCAGCCGAAGTAGGTGGTGAACCAGACAAAGATCGTCGACAGCAGGATGATCGTACCTGCCTTCTTGATGAACGACCAGCCGCGCTCCCACATGGAGCGAAGGACGTTGCCGAGGGTGGGCCAGTGGTATGCCGGCAGCTCCATAACAAACGGAGCCGGCTCGCCGGAGAACATCCTGGTCTTCTTCAGCATGATGCCGGAAATGATGATTGCAGCCATGCCGATAAAGTATGCAGAGGTCGAGACCCATGCGCTGCCGCCGAACAGGGCGCCTGCGATCATCGCGATGAACGGCACCTTTGCGCCGCAGGGGATAAAGGTGGTGGTCATGATCGTCATACGGCGGTCACGTTCGTTTTCGATGGTACGGGAAGCCATAACGCCAGGGATGCCGCAGCCGGTGCCAATTAACATTGGGATGAAGGACTTACCGGACAGACCGAACTTGCGGAAGATACGGTCCAGAACGAAGGCGATACGGGCCATGTAGCCGCAGGCCTCCAGGAACGCCAGAAGCAGGAACAGCACGAGCATCTGCGGCACGAAGCCGAGAACCGCGCCGACACCGGCGACGATACCGTCAAGGATCAAGCCCTGCAGCCAGTCCGCTGCGCCGGCAGCTTCCAGTGCATTGCCGACCAGAACCGGAACACCGGGGACCCAGACACCGTAGTTCGCGGGATCGGGCTCGTCAAAGCCGTTTTCTTCAAAGTAGCTCACAGCGTCGAGATAGGACATCTGCACAACAGCTTCGTTTTCTTCTTCGCTGGCGGGAACTTCGGAGTAGTAGACCGTCATATCGTTGATGGCAAGGGTCTCTTCGTCTTCAACTTCAATGGTCGCGGTCTCAGCGTCGGGCGTAACAGCCTTCATGTCAGCCAGAGCTGCGTCGGCGTCGAAGTCTTCGGCTTCGGTGTCGAGTTCATAGTAGCCGCTGACAGCGTCGCTTGCTGCTGCATATTCATCGGACGTGTCTGCGTAAGCGGAAGAACCGATGCCAAGCAGGTGCCAGCCATCACCGAACAGACCGTCGTTTGCCCAGTCGGTCGCGGCCGAGCCAACGGTAACCATGGAAATGTAGTAAACGAGGAACATGACGGCTGCGAAGATCGGAAGACCCAGCCAGCGGTTGGTGACGACCTTATCGATCTTATCGGAAGCGGAAAGACCGCCCGCGTTCTTTTTCTTGTAGCAGTTCTTGATCAGCTGCGCAATGTAGACATAGCGCTCGTTGGTAATGATGGACTCCGCGTCGTCGTCCAGCTCTGTCTCCGCCGCCTTGATGTCCTGCTCGACATGCGCCATGACGTCTGCCGGAACCTTGATTCTCTCGAGAACCTTGTCGTCGCGCTCAAAGATCTTGATCGCGTACCAGCGCTGCTGCTCTTCGGGCTTGTCGTGGACGACAGCCTCTTCGATATGCGCAATCGCATGCTCGACCGGACCGGAGAACGTGTGCATCGGGACGGTCTTCGTGCCCTTTGCCGCGCGGATTGCCGCCTCGGCAGCTTCCATGATGCCGGTGCCCTTCAGCGCGGAGATCTCGACGATCTCGCAGCCCAGCTCACGGCTCAGCTCAGCGGTGTTGATCTTGTCGCCGTTCTTGCGGACGACGTCCATCATGTTGATGGCGATGACGACCGGAATGCCAAGCTCGGTCAGCTGCGTCGTTAAGTACAGGTTGCGCTCCAGGTTCGTGCCGTCGATGATGTTCAGAATCGCATCGGGGCGCTCGGTAATCAGATAGTTACGCGCAACGACTTCTTCCAGCGTATACGGGGAAAGGGAGTAGATGCCGGGAAGGTCCATGATGACGACGTCGTCATGCTTCTTGAGCTTGCCTTCCTTCTTTTCGACCGTGACGCCCGGCCAGTTGCCGACGAACTGGTTCGAACCCGTCAGCGCATTGAACAGCGTTGTTTTGCCGCAGTTCGGGTTGCCCGCAAGGGCAATTTTGATTTGCTTTTCCATATCACTTCTCCTCCTTGTTTCATCTCTCTAATTAAAATTAGAGTCATCAAACAAGCATTCAAAAAAATTTAATACGATGTAATTACTGAACCTCAATCATTTCCGTATCCGCTTTGCGGAGCGAAAGCTCATAGCCGCGGACGGTGACCTCCATGGGGTCTCCGAGGGGCGCAACTTTCCGGACGAACACTTCCGTGCCCTTCGTAATGCCCATGTCCATGATGCGGCGCTTGACAGGACCCTCGCCCGTCAGCTTCACAACCTTGACGGTTTCGCCGATTTTGGCGTCTTTCAATGTTTTCATACCTCTGTCTCCTTTTTCTTACGCCGTTTCCGGCGCATGATCGATTAAACCATGATTTTGCGCGCCATTTCCTCGCTGATTGCCACGCGCGCTTCCTTGACCTTGACGATGACGTTGCCATTCAGGGACGAAACGACAGTGACCAGTCCTCCGGCGACAAAGCCCATATCCTCGAGGTGCTTTTTCACCTCCGGCGAGCCGCCCACCTTATGAATCATCTGTTCTTCTCCGATATTTGCCAGTGTCAACGGCAGCATATCCAACACCTCGCTGTCTCGGTTAGTCACAGCTAACCGCTGTTCTGAAAAAATGGTTTGGAGGACGATACGGCATCTCGGCCATGGTTAAGCCTCCCTAACCAGCCCATAGTTTAGCACCTCTAACCATGGTTGTCAAGACCTTTTTCCGTACTTTTTTCCTTTTGTTTTCCATGTTGACAGCCCCTCTTGACTTCTGCCTACCTTCGCGGTATGATATGAACAAATCAAAGCCCCCGGCAGGCTGTTTTTTCAGCCGTTCGGTTAGTCTCGTCTAACCATCTGCTTTATATCGCCTGCCGCCGCGCATCAGGAGGTATTTTTATGTATCAGATCACGCTTTCCATCGACGGCATGGCGTGCAGCATGTGCGAAAGCCACGTCTGCGACACCATCCGCAGCAAGTTCTCCGTCAAGAAGGTCACCGCATCCCATTCCAAGGGCGAGGCAGTGATCCTGAGCGAAACGCAGATTCCGGAAGCCGAGCTGAAAGCCGCGCTCGACCCCACGGGCTACCGTCTGCTCCGCTGCAGCTGCGAGCCGTATGAGAAAAAGGGCGGACTGTTCTCCTTTTTGAAAAAGTAACGCCTTCCCCTCCCGCGCCCGGCATGGACCTCCATGCCGGGCATTTTCTGCGCTTTTGCGGTTTTACACCGATTTTACAAAACCTCGCTTTTCCATTTTACGTGCCGGACGTATGCTGATAGGCGTAAGGACAAGAGATCCAAAGAAAAAGAAAACACGAAATGAAAGGAGATTTCAAATCATGAAAAAGCTTATCAGCATTGCACTTGCAGTTTTATGCGTTGCGGCGCTGTTCACCGGCTGCGCAAAGCAGGTCCAGGGACAGGTTGCCACCGACGGCTCGACGTCCATGGAAAAGGTCATCGGCGCGCTCGGCGAATCGTTCATGTCGGCAAACGCTGGCGTCACCTTTACCTATAACCCCACCGGCTCTGGCTCCGGTATCCAGGCAGTCTCTGAGGGGCGCTGTGACATCGGTCTTTCCAGCCGCGCGCTGAAGGACGAGGAAAAGGCTTCCGGTCTTGTCGGCACCACGGTTGCACTCGACGGCATCGCCATCATCGTAAACCCCGAAACCCCCGTCTCCGATCTGTCCGTTGATCAGATTGCTGCCATCTACACCGGCGAAATCACCAACTGGAGCGAGGTCGGCGGCAACGATGCAGAAATCGTTCTGATCGGTCGTGAAGCAGGCTCCGGTACAAGAGACGGCTTTGAGTCCATCACGAAGACCACCGACAAGTGCCAATACCGTCAGGAGCTGACCTCCACCGGCGACGTGATCACCACGGTCTCCCAGAACCCCGACGCCATCGGCTACGCTTCCCTCTCCTCCGTCAAAGACAGCGTCAAGGCGCTGACCGTCGGCGGCGTTGCTCCCACCGAAGACACCGTCAAGGACGGCAGCTACGTCATCCAGCGTCCGTTCGTTCTGGTCACCAAGGACGGCACGAAGCTCTCCGAAGCCGCACAGAAGTTCTTCGACTACGCCCTGTCTGCAGACGCAGCCCCCATCATCGCAGCTGCCGGCGCAGTTGCTGCCAACTGAAAACCCACGGCAAGGGCGGTCGGGCATCCCGACCGCTTCTTTCCGGTCTGTCATGAGGACAACATTTATGAAACAATATCAGAAAAAGCAGGCGCTTGAAACCGCCATCGGCGGGGTGTTCCTGCTGCTGGGACTGGTGAGCGTCGGCTGCGTGCTTCTCATCTGTACCTACCTCGTCATCTCCGGCATTCCTGCCATCCGAAAAATCGGGCTTGTTCCGTTCCTGTTCGGAAAGGTCTGGGCGTCAACCGCGAAAGCAAATCCGCAATACGGCATTCTGCCGTTCATCCTGACCAGCGTCTACGGCACGGCAAGTGCAATCGTCCTCGGCGTGCCAATCGGCTTTTTTACCGCGGTGTATCTGGCAAAGCTTGCCCCGCCGCGCATCAAAACGCTGCTTTCCTCCGCGGTGAGCATGCTCTCGGGAATTCCGTCGGTTGTCTACGGTCTGGTCGGCATGCTGGTGCTGGTCCCCGGCATTCGCAAGCTCTTTCATGTACCGGACGGTGCGAGCCTTCTTGCCGCAATCATTGTGCTTGCCATCATGATTCTGCCGTCCATCATCAAGGTCTCGGTCACGGCGCTCGAAGCCGTTCCGAAGGAATACGAGGATGCTTCCCTTGCGCTCGGCGCAACACCGGTAGAGACCTATCTGCGCGTGTCGGTTCCCGCGGCAAAAAGCGGCATCGCGGCAGCGGTCGTCCTCGGCGTAGGCAGGGCAATCGGCGAGGCAATGGCAGTCATGATGGTCTCCGGCAACGCCTGCAACATGCCCTCGCTCTTTGAAAGCGTGCGCTTTCTCACCACCGCCGTCGCCAGCGAAATGTCCTATTCCTCCGGACTTCAGCGGCAGGCGCTGTTCTCGATTGCGCTGGTGCTGTTTCTTTTCATCATGCTGCTGAACGCAACGCTCAATTTCTTCCTGAAACGGAACAAGGAGGGTTAATATGAAGGGTTCCGCGCTTTCCTCCTCCCGCAAAATCTGGATTTCCTGCATGAAGGCGCTCCTGTATCTCTGCTCGGGTCTGACGGGTGCGCTGGTGCTGTTTCTGATGGGCTATGTTCTCATCAAGGGCATCCCCAACATCAGCTGGGAGCTTCTTTCCACCTCCCCGAGCTATCTGTCCGATCGCATCGGCATTCTGCCGGATCTGATGAACACACTCTATATCGTCCTGGCGACCATCGTCATCGTCCTGCCGCTCGGCGTGGGCGCGGCGATCTATCTCACCGAATACGCCAAAAACAAGAAGCTCGTCGCCGTCATGGAATATGCCGCTGAAACACTCTCCGGTATTCCGTCGATCATCTACGGTCTGGTCGGCATGCTGGTGTTCTGCGAGGTGCTCGGCATGGGCACATCGCTTTTAGCCGGCGCGCTGACGCTTGCGATCATGAACCTTCCCACCATCCTGCGCACAACGCAGGAGAGTCTCAAAACGGTCCCCCAGAGCTACCGCGAGGGCGCGTTCGGGCTCGGCGCAGGCAAATGGCGCGTGGTGCGCACGGTGGTGCTTCCCAGCTGCATCGACGGCATCATCACCGGCTGCATCCTGAGCGTCGGGCGCATTCTCGGCGAGTCTGCCGCGCTGCTGTTCACTGCCGGCTTTGCCCACGCGCTGCACGGCATTTTCGACGGGCTTTCCAGCCCCGGCGCAACGCTCACCGTCGCGCTCTATGTCTACGCCAAAGAAGAGGGCGAGTTTGACGTTGCCTTTGCTATCGCGGCAATTCTGATGGTCCTGGCGCTCGTCATCCACCTCGCCGCCGAGCTTGTCTCGCGTCACTTCCAGAAGAAAAAGGCGCAGTAAGCGCCGCAAATTCCGATATTTTTTCCGCCGCTCTTGCCATGACGGCAGATTTTTGACATAATAGAAGAAAGGAACGCAATATGCCAGCTATTTTATCTGCGCAATCGCTGAACCTCTGGTACGGCGCACATCAGGCGCTGCACGATATCAGCATCGACATTCCCGAAAAAAGCATCACCGCGCTCATCGGTCCGTCGGGCTGCGGCAAATCCACTTTTTTGAAAACGCTCAACCGGATGAACGATCTGATTGACGGCGTGAAAATCACCGGCTCCGTGACCTACGAGGGCGCCAACATCTACGACCCTTCGACGGATGTGAACGAACTGCGCCGCTCAATCGGCATGGTCTTTCAGAAGCCGAACCCCTTCCCCATGAGCATCTACGACAACATCGCCTACGGACCGAGAACGCACGGCATCAAAAACAAGGCTAAGCTCGACGAAATCGTCGAGCAGTCCCTGCGCGGCGCTGCCATCTGGGACGAGGTCAAAGACCGGCTCAAGAAAAACGCGCTCGGTCTTTCCGGCGGGCAGCAGCAGCGGCTGTGCATCGCGCGGGCGCTTGCGGTAAAGCCGAAGGTACTTCTCATGGACGAGCCGACCAGCGCGCTCGACCCCATCTCCACTTCCCGCATCGAAGACCTTGCCATGCAGCTGCGCGAGCAGTACACCATCGTCATTGTCACGCACAACATGCAGCAGGCAGTCCGTATTTCAGACAACACCGCGTTTTTCCTCCTCGGCGAGCTGGTCGAGGTCGGGCAGACCGAGAAAATTTTCTCCCAGCCGCAGGACAAACGCACCGAGGATTACATCACGGGGAGGTTCGGATGATGAGAAACCGGTTTGACGAGCAGCTCAACGAGCTGAACAGTGAAATGATCCGCATGGGCGCTTTGTGCGAGGAAGTCATTGCCCTCGCGGCAAAGGCGCTCGACGAGGGCGACCGCGCGCTTGCAAAGAAGGTCGCGCCGCTCGACACGCAGATCGATCAGAAAGAGCGCACCATTGAAACGCTCTGCCTGCGGCTTTTGCTCCAGCAGCAGCCCGTTGCACGCGATCTGCGCCAGATTTCCGCCGCGCTCAAAATGATCACCGACATGGAGCGCATCGGAGACCAGGCGGAAGACATCGCCGAGATTGTCCTCTTCCTCGACGGAAGACCCAGCGAACACAACGGGCTTCTGCAGCAGATGGCGCGCGCTGCCATCACGATGGTCACGAACAGCGTCGACGCCTTTGTCAAGCGCGACACACACCTTGCCACGCAGGTTGTGCGCTCGGACGATACGGTCGACCGCTATTTTTCCGACATCAAGCAGTCGCTCATTACGAAAATTTCCGAGAACCCGGCAGACGGGGCGTATTTCCTCGACTGCCTGATGATTGCCAAATACTTTGAACGCATTGCCGACCACGCCGTGAACATTGCCCAATGGGTCATTTTCTCGGTGACCGGCGTCCATGAGGAGGGAGCAACATGATCTGGTGCGTGGAAGACGACGCCAGCATCCGCGACATTGAGGTTTACGCCCTGCAGTCCACCGGCTTCGAGGCAAAGGGCTTTGAAGACGGGCAGGTCTTCTGGGACGCGCTTCAGAAAGAAGCGCCCGAGCTTGTCATTCTCGACGTGATGCTGCCGGGGCTCGACGGCATCGAGCTGCTGCGGCGCATGAAGTCCTCGTCCGCCTTTTCTGCCATCCCCGTCGTCATGGCGACGGCAAAGGGCGCAGAATATGACAAGATTCAGGGGCTGGATCTCGGCGCGGACTACTATCTCGTCAAGCCCTTCGGCGTCATGGAGCTGGTCTCCTGCGTCAAGGCGGTGCTGCGCCGCTGCCAGCCGCAGAAGGCGTCTTCCCTGCTGCAAAGCGGCGGTATCAGCCTGAACCCCGACGAGCACATTGTCACCGCGAACGGTGCGCGCGTGGAGCTGACCTATAAGGAATACGAGCTGCTGCGGCTGTTTCTGCTGCATCCCGGCATGGCGTTCACCCGCGACCAGCTCATGGAAAAGGTCTGGGGCACCGATTATTACGGCGAAACGCGCACCATCGACATGCACATCCGCACGCTGCGGCAGAAGCTCGGCGCCTGCGGCGAACAAATCGGCACCGTGCGCGGCGTCGGCTACCGATTGGAGGCTTCGAAATGACGAAAAAAATCTTCCGCTCGATTGTTCTTGTCGCCGTGTGCGCGCTGCTGGCAAGCCTGCTTCTGATTATGGGCTGCCTGTACGATTATTTTACGGGTCTGCAGTCGCAGGCGCTGCGCGACGAGCTGACGTTTGCCGCCTCCGGCGTGTCGCAGAGCGGCGAAGGCTATCTCGATACGCTCTCTTCCAGCCAGTACCGCCTGACGTGGATTGCCGCCGACGGCACGGTGCTTTATGACACGCAGGCAGACGCCGCGTCCATGGAAAACCACGCCTCGCGCGAAGAAGTCCAGCAGGCGTTAGCCACCGGCGAAGGCGAAAGCTCTCGCTATTCTCAGACGCTTCTGGAAAAGACGATCTACGTGGCAAAGCGCCTGCCGGACGGCACAGTGCTTCGCATCAGCGTTCTGCGCCAGACGCTGGCGGTCCTGCTTCTGGGCATGCTCCAGCCGGTTCTGGTTGTTGCGCTTGCCGCCGTAATTCTCAGCGCGCTTCTTGCCCGGCGCCTTGCCCGCCGCATCGTCGAGCCGCTCAACGCCATCGATCTGGACCACCCGCTCGATGCAAACGCCTACGACGAGGTCGCGCCCCTTCTGCGCCGCATCGAGCGCCAGCACCGCCAGATTGACGATCAGCTTCTGGAGCTGCAGCGCAAAACCGACGAATTCACCCACATCACGCAGAGTATGCCCGAGGGGCTTGTCTTGCTTGACAACAAGGGCGCGGTTCTGAGCATCAACTCCGCTGCCAGAAAGCTCTTCGGCGCGGAAGACAGCTGCGTAGGGCAGGATTTTCTCACGCTCGACCGGAGTCTGGACGTTACGCAGGCAATTGCCCGCGCGAAGGACGCCGGACACAGCGAAACGCGCGCCGAGCTTTCCGGGCGTATCTATCAGTTTGACATCAGCCGCATCGACTCCGGCGGCGAGACCATCGGCGCGGTGCTTCTGTGCTTTGACATCACCGAGCGTGAGACCGCCGAGCAGGCACGCCGCGAATTTACGGCAAATGTATCGCACGAGCTCAAAACGCCGCTGCAGGGCATCATCGGCAGCGCCGAGCTGATTGAAAACGGCATGGTCAAGCCCGAGGATATGCCGCGCTTCATCGGGCACATCCGCACCGAGGCGCAGCGTCTCGTCGCGCTGATTGCAGACATCATCCGCCTGTCCCAGCTCGACGAGGGCGTAGAGATGCCGAAGGAAAATGTGGAGCTTCTGTCTCTGGCAGGAGAGGTCGCAGAGGACCTTCGTCCGGCGGCAGACAAGCGCTCGCTTACCATCAGCGTCGACGGTCAGACCGCCGTCGTGTTTGGCGTACGCCGGCTGCTATACGAGATGCTTTACAACCTCTGCGACAACGCCATCAAGTATAACCGCCCCGACGGAAGCGTGCGCATCCACGTCGAAAGCCGCGCGCAGGACGCCGTCGTCTCGGTCCTCGACACCGGCATCGGCATCGCGTCCGAGCACCAGAGCCGGATCTTTGAGCGTTTCTACCGCGTCGACAAGAGCCACTCCAAAGCCTCCGGCGGCACCGGGCTGGGTCTTTCCATCGTCAAGCACGCCGCCATGTACCACGGCGGCAAGGTCGAGCTGGAAAGCCAGGTCGGCAGCGGCACGGAAATCCGCGTCACGCTTCCGCTCCCCCGCTGAGTTTTCTCTTTGAAATGCGCATCCTGCGGACTGTAAAATCACGGTCCGCAGGATTTTTCTGCATTTTACATAGATTTTACATATTCCCGCTTTTCCGTTTTACAATTCCCTGTTATGATACAGACTGTAAAGAGAAACAAAACTTAAGAAAAAGAAAGAACAAAAGGAGGAATGATATGGATACGAATAACACAAACAATATGGAAAGCAAGGAACTTTTACAGAGCGGACTTGAGACGCTGCGCGCCAAGCAGGGCTTCATCTGCGATATGGACGGCGTGATCTACCACGGAAACCGGCTGCTGCCGGGAGTCAAGGAATTTGTCGACTGGCTGTACCGGGAAAACAAGCACTTCCTGTTTCTGACCAACTCGTCGGAGCGCTCTCCGAAGGAGCTGCAGCAGAAGCTGGCGCGTATGGGACTGGATGTGGATGAGAGCCATTTCTACACAAGCGCGCTGGCAACGGCAAGATTCATCAGCTCCCAGGCGCCCGGATGCAGCGCATACGTCATCGGCGGCGCGGGGCTGATCATGGCTCTTCACGACGAGGGCATCACGATGAACGATGTCGACCCCGACTACGTGATCATCGGCGAGGGCAATTCCTACAACTACGAGAACATTTTAAAGGCAGTGCGGCTGGTGCTCAAGGGTGCAAAGCTCATCGGCACGAACAGCGACCTCACAGGTCCTGCCGAAGACGGCATCATTCCGGCGTGCCGGGCAATGATCGCACCGATTGAAATGGCGACCGGACAGACCGCCTACTTTGTCGGAAAGCCCAATCCGCTGATGATGCGTACCGGGCTCCGGATTCTGGGCGTACACTCGGAAGACGCCGTCATGATCGGCGACCGCATGGACACCGACATGGTAGCCGGCATTGAAACGGGTCTTTACACCGCGCTGGTTCTCTCCGGTGTGACCGACCGCACGGATATCAAGAAGTTCCCGTATCGCCCGCAGCTGGTTCTCAATGGCGTCGGCGATATTCCGGACGTGCCTGCAAAGTAACCCAAACAAACCACAGATACATAATCCACGGAAAAGCCTGCGGCAATGCGCCTACAGGCGTGTTTTTGTATGTCCAGGCAGCTTTTTTGCGGGCTCTTTTTGTGGAAGATTACCGAAATCCACGCAATCCAACGTTTTTTACAGGCGCAAAACTTGCCATGCCGGTCCATACGTATTATAATGTCCGGGAGATAAACATTCTTCCGGGAATTGCGCTGCCCGCGCACTTCCGGGGGAAACGGAGGTATTATGATGGAACAGCTTTATCACTTTTCCGCACCCGGCCGCACCGAAATCAGCGGCAACCATACCGACCATCAGCACGGCTGCGTGCTTGCCGCAGCTGTTGACATGCAGACGGAAGCCGAGGTCCGCCTCAACGGCACACACCTGATTCTGATCGACTCCGAGGGCTTCGCACCCGTTACGGTCGATCTGGACGATCTATCGGTCCATGAATCTGAAAAGAATACGACCGCCGCTCTTGTGCGCGGCGTTGCCGCAGCATTCCAGGCACGCGGCTGTAAGCTCTGCGGCTTCGACGCGAAGGTCCGCTCCACAGTTCTCCCCGGCTCTGGTCTTTCCAGCTCCGCCGCTTTCGAGGTTCTGATCGGCAGAATCCTCAACGGTCTGTTCTTTGAAAATAAGCTCTCTGCCATCGAAATTGCCCAGATCGGACAGTACGCCGAAAACGTCTACTTCGGAAAGCCCTCGGGTCTGATGGACCAGATGGCGTCGTCGGTCGGAGGTCTGGTCTTTATCGACTTTGCAGACCCCAGAGCGCCGATTGTGGAAAAGGTCGACTTTGACTTTTCCCACTGCGGTCACACCCTGTGCATCATCGACTCCCATGCCAGCCACGCAGACCTCACCGACGAGTATGCCGCCATTCCGACGGAGATGAAGCAGGTTGCAGCGTTCTTCGGCAAGGAGGTCCTCAACGACGTCGACGAGCAGGCGTTCTATGCCTCCCTTCCCGCCCTGCGCGAAAGCTGCGGCGACCGCGCCGTACTGCGCGCGATGCACTTCTTCGAGGAAAACCAGCGCGTCAAGTTCCAGGTCCGCGCGCTGCACAACGACAATTTCAGCGCCTTCCTGACCTATGTCAACGACTCGGGTCGTTCGTCGTGGCTGAAACTTCAGAACGTGACTGCGCTCGGCGCGGCAAAGCATCAGGAGATGGCATTTACGCTCGCGCTGTGCAAGAAGCTCTTAAACGGCGAGGGCGCCGTGAGAGTTCACGGCGGCGGCTTCGCCGGCACCGCGCTTGCTTTCGTCCCCAATGACCGTTTTGCAGAGTTCAAGGCGGGCGTCGAGCAGGCGCTTGGCGAAGGCTCCTGCCACGCGCTGAAAATCATGGACTGAGCGTTTCTCCCCCCCCACGCAATACAAAAGCCGCATTCCGACCGGAATGCGGCTTTTCGCGTCTTTACAGATTAAAAGAAGAATTTTCGGTGCAGCGATTTTCTCAGAGGCTTGCAGATCGCGATGACGAGCAGCATACCGCCCAGAATCACGCCCGCTGCCAGCGGGTAGATCGACCACAAAAGCGCCTTATGGATGCCGAAGGTCACATTGATCAGGAACTCAATGAGAACCGCAAGACCGCCCGAGAGCAGCAGCGCGCCGCCGAAGATATACAGATACCCCGCATGGACATAGCGCACCAGCGCCACCACCGCCGTTAACAGCAGCCCGATTGCCCCCGTGACCGGAAACGCAAACGACAAAAACCAGCCGCCCTTCGTCACCAGATCGATATACAGAAGATACAGCCCGATTGCCGCAAAATCCACCGGCACAAAGACGACCGGATTGGGGTGACTGAACCACATCGGCAGCACAATCAGCACATATAAAAGCCCAATTGCGCCCGCGGCGTAGCCGGACCAGACAATCCCGCCGTTGATGCGCCAGTCGCACAGCAGGCAGATCACCGCCGGCAGCAGCGCCAGCATCGTCATCACAAACAGAATTCCCGACCGGTTGACCTCCTCCGGCTTTCCGTGCGGGTCCGCCGGATAGGGAGAAGGCGCCTGTTTTCTTGGAAGATCGGGGTGGAACACCCGCGTCCCGCAAAGCGGACAGACCGTTTCGCTGTCGGCAAGCTCCACACCGCAATTGACACAATACATATCCCGTGTTCCTTTCTCTCTGGGTAAGTTACCTGGCGTTGCTCTCCACGGTTACGTGAAGCCCGAGGCTCTGCAGCACCCGGTAAAAATGCAGCTCCAGCTCCAGCTCTTTGATGTTGCGCACGCAGCTGACATACATCGTATCGCCCCAGGTTGCGATGCCGCAGTTGTGCGGTGCGTTTGCCTGCGGACCGATGACAAAATCAATCCGCCGGATATAGGGGCGCATGATCTGCGGCACCTGCACCACGCCGAGATTCGACAGGCAAAGGCACGCCTTGCACTCGCCCACGGCATCAAAAACCGCCTTCATCGCGATATTTTTGACAAACAGCGGCATCACGCGCAGCACCGGTGATTTTTCGCTTGCCACGTTCGTCGCAATTTTGGCGCGCATGGCCTTCGCATCGTTGCCGAGTCCCATCGTGTGGTGGACCAGCTGGCAGATTTCCTCGAACGTGTAGCTTCCGAGCCGCGGGTCAATCTCCACATTCACATAGGAAGCGAAATTGCGCAGCGTATGGCTCGGGAACAGATTCCGCAGATTCACCGGCACCGTCACCTTGACGGGCTTTCTGTGCTGCCGGAGCCGAACCTTTTCCGCCTGCAGATTGTCCAGCGCCTGCATCATTGCCGCGCACAGAAGCTCCGTCACCGAAACGCCGTGCTCTTTTGCGCACGCCTTCACCTCCGGCACGCGCAGCATCATCGTAATCAGATTCACATAGCCATCTGGCTCCGGCGTGCCGCTCAGGTGCCAGGCGGTCGCCTCCCGGCGGCTTGCCTTGACATCTCCGGCATAGCGCAGGAAGCTGTCTTCCAGTTCCTCCTCGTCCGGCTCTTCGAGTCTTCCGAGCACGCCCTTTTCCGCCGGAACGTTGATGCCGTATTTTTCGCTCAGATATTCCGCCAGCAGCGTCTTAAGGAAAATGAGTCCGCCCGTGCCGTCGGTGACGGCGTGGAAAAACTCGACCGCAATCCGGTCTTTGTATACCAGCACCCGGAACGCACATTTTCGGACGCTGTCGAACGGCACGTGCTGCAGCGGGCAGCTTTTCTCCGCCTGAATCTCCGGCGCTTTGGGAATCTGCTCTAAATAATACCAGAACGCCCCCCGGCGCAGCCGCACCGCCATCGACGGAAAGCGCCGCACGGTCACATCGAGCGCCGCGCGCAGCACCGGAAGATCGATTGGCTCGGAAAGATTCGCAGACAGCCTGAAATAATTGGTCCAGGTGCGCCGCTTTGCCGCCGGATAGATTTTTGCCGCGTTGTCGAGTTTCATCCACCGCAGACTCTTTGCCGGCGAGAGCGTTTTGTCCAGGAACTGATTGATTGATTCAAAATCGTCCTGCATGTTTTCTGTCAGGCAGTACAGCACATAGGCATGCCAGCGCTCGGGCGCGATGTGAAGCCGACTTTTGCAGCCGGACGCCAGCAGCTTTTCGTGAAGCCGTCTCGCGTCGTCGAGCAAAATCTCGTCTCCGCCCGCAAACAGCAGCGACGGCGGAAGATCCGACAGATCGCCGAACAGCGGCGAGCAGAGGGGATTTTTTGCGTCGTCCGTGTAGCAGGCGGCATAGAAGTTCAGAAGCTCCTCGGAAAGAGACGGATCGTTGTCGCGATTTTCTGCAAAGGTTTTCCCCGACTGCGTCAGATCGGTCCACGGGGAAATGCCGACAAGACCGCACGGCAGCGGCAGCTTCAGCGCTTTAAGCTTCAGGCACAGCGCGTAAATCAGTCCCCCGCCTGCCGACTCGCCGCAAAGAAGAATCTGATTCGGCGCATAGCCCTTGGAAAGCAGGTACTGATAGCTCACCACTGCATCGTCCAGCGCCGCCGGGAACCGGCTTTCCGGCGCCAGCCGGTATGCCGCGCAGAACACGCGCACGCCGCACTCGTCTGCCAGCGTCGCGGCAAAGCCCTTGGCGTATTCCAGATTGCCGCAGGTGTAGCCGCCGCCGTGCAGGTATAAAACAACGCCCGTGCGCCGCTTGTCCTTCGGCGTCAGCCACGCGCCCTGAAAGCCCCCGAAATCATGCTCGCGGACATAGACCTCCCGCTTGTGAATCGCCGTCATCAGCTCGCCCAGCTTGTCCTGCCCCTTGCGGGTGACCTCCAGCGAGCAATTGGCGACGAAAGGCTTGAAAAAATTCAGCTGGGCGCGAACCAGTTTTGCGTGCAGCTCCATGAAAACCCGTTCCTTTCTGCGTTTCGCCGGTTTACCGGCGTTGAATTTATATTATAGCATTTCCCCCATCGCCCTGTAAAGAGGCGCAGCCGGAATTGGCGCAGCAAGAGGGCTGGAAACGATGTTTCCAGCCCTTGCGCTTTCACAAATGCTTTCCCAAATTTCCGGGTTCTTGACGTTTCAGATTACGTGATACGCTTTGAGAAGCTTTTCGATATCTGTGCCTTCGATTTTCTCCAGCGCCTTCTTGACCGCCAGCTTCTCGGCAAGAGACATCTTCATATCCGTCGCCTTCTTGCCGTCGCGGAGCTTGACCGTTGCATCCAGCAGCGCGCGCACATCATAGACGCTGCCCCAGACCTCCGGCACGCCGCGGTCGACGTTGCAAAGCGTATACACCGCTTCCATGCCGGTACGCATGGAATACTCCGTGGTAAAGATGGTATCGCGCGGGGTCTCGGCAAACTGACCGAGGAAGGCAAAGTTCACAGACCCGTCGGGCACGACCTTCGGACGGTCGCCGTAAGCGCGCGGCATGAAGAATGCGTCGATATACGGCATCATGACGGGTACCGTATTGGCGCTGTTCGTCGCCAGCTCCTCAATTTCGCTCTCCGGCACACCGATGTGATACAGCCACTCCATGCAGATTTCCTTGCCGGTACATTCGCGCATGGGCTTTTTGACAAAATCGCCGGGCTTGTCGGTGAAGAGCGAATAGACCCAGACGAGGCAGTGGTCCTTCGGCTGCTCGCGGAACTGCGGCTGGCGGTTGATGGTCCAGCTCATAAGCCACGAAGAGTCCTTCACGGAGACGATGCCTCCCGTGACGACCTTACCGGTAAACGGGTCTCGCTTGCAGATTTTCTTGATATACGGAATGATGCGCTGATCGAGCGTTTCGACCGTCGCGCTCATCCAGTTGGTCTTTTCGGGGTCGGAGCAGAACTTGTCGGGGTGACCGAAAGCGGGGTCCTGCGCGGCAATTTTGCGCCACATGTCCCAGCCGCCGCCGGGCTTGAGCTCGGTGTTGTACGTTGCCGGCATGTTCTGGCTGCCCATCGAGGAGTTCTCCACGCAGCCGCCGTTTGTGATGAACACCAGATCGTTTTCCGTCAGATCGATGCCGTCTTCCCTACCGTCGTGAATCATCTCAATGCGCTTTGCGACCTTCTTTCCATCGCGGCAGTCAAACAGAACATTCGTCACCTGTGTATTGAAATGGAACTGCACGCCGTAGCTTTCCAGATACTTGACCATCGGCAGAATCATCGACTCATACTGATTGTACTTGGTAAAGCGCAGCGCCTTGAAATCGGGAAGCCCCCCGATGTGGTGGATATAGCGCTGGATATAGAGCTTCATCTCGAGCGCGCTGTGCCAGTTTTCAAAGGCAAACATCGTGCGCCAGTAGAGCCAGAAGTTCGAGTTCAAAACCTCGTCGTCAAAGAAGTCGGTGATCTTCTTGTCCTGCAGCTGCTCGTTCGGCGTGAAGAACAGCTTCATGATCTGCATCGCGCCCTTGTCGGAGACGTCGAACTTGCCGTCGGTGTGCGCGTCCTGCCCGCGGTTCACAGTCGCACGGCACAGAGAATAGTTGGGGTCCTCCTTGTTGAGCCAGTAATACTCGTCGAGAACGCTCACGCCTTCGGTCTCGATCGACGGAATCGAGTGGAACAGGTCCCACATGACCTCGAAGTGGTTGTCCATCTCGCGCCCGCCGCGCATGACATAGCCGAGATTTTCAAATTTGTATCCGTCGCACGCGCCGCCGGCAAGATTTCCCTTTTCCAGAATATGCACCCGTTCGCCCTTCATCTGCGCGTCACGCACCAGATAGCAGGCGGCGGTCAACGCGGCAAGACCGCTGCCGACAATATATGCAGATTTCTTGTCGATGCCCTCGGGCTTTTTGGGTCTTGCAAACGCTTCATAGTTGCCGCTGGAATAATACATAAGATAACCTCCGTTCAAAATCAAAGCCAATGCCGGAAACACTCCCACGGCGTTTTCTCTGTCAGCCACATCGCGCCGCGTTTCTATGTTTCCCTTTCGATGGTATGAGCATACCACTGCCTCCAAAAAAGCGCCATGGACAAAAAAGCCTGCCGTGATGGATTTTCCATCACGGCAGGCACAGCTGCATAATTTTTGGTCATCGGCGGGCAATTGCCCAGATTTATTTCTTGAAGCTGTCTTTGAGCAGCACGCTCCGGTTGAAGACGAGATGCTCTGCCAAGCAATCCTTCGAGTCCATGCAGAAGTAACCCACGCGCATGAACTGGTAGCAGGGCGCGGTATGCGCCGTGCGGCTTTCGCCCTCTTCGTCGTACTTCTTCGCTTCACCGACGAGCGCAGACTCGACCTTGCAGCCGGTAAGCACTGTCAGAGATTCCGGGTTCATGCACTCCAAAAAGTCCTTGTCCGCGCCGTCGGGCTGGGCATCCAGGAACAGATTGTCATACAGCCGGACCTCCGCGTCCACGCACGTTTCGGCATCGACCCAGTGAATCGTTGCGCCCTTGACCTTGCGTCCGTCGGCAGGGTCGCCGCCGCGCGAAGCCGGGTCATACTCGGCGTAGACCTCGACGACGTTCCCGGCTTCATCACGCTTGCAGCCCGTGCAGCGAATGAGGTATGCGCTCTTGAGACGGCACTCGGGTCCTTCGGGGTAAAGCCGCTTATACTTGGGAACCGGCTCCGGCAGGAAATCGTCCGCTTCAATCCACAGGTTCCGCGAAAAGGTTACGGTGTGGGTCCCCTGCTCGGGATGGACGGGGTTGTTTTCGACCTCGAAGGTTTCGCTCTTTCCTTCCGGGTAGTTCGTGATGACGAGCTTCACCGGGCGAAGAACCGCCATGGTGCGCTCGGCGGTATCGTTGAGGTCTTCTCTGAGGCAGTGCTCCAGAAGCGCATATTCCACCGTATTCGCAGACTTTGCAACGCCGATGCGCTCGCAGAAGTCGCGGATGGAGTGGCTCGTGTAGCCGCGGCGGCGCAAGCCGCAGAGCGTCGGCATGCGCGGGTCGTCCCAGCCGGAAACGCGCCCGGTCTCGACCAGCAAGCGGAGCTTGCGCTTGGACATGACGGTGTGGTCAATGCCGAGTCTGGCAAACTCGATCTGGCGCGGCTTGTGATAAGGAATGGAAATATTGCTGACCACCCAGTCATAAAGCGGGCGATGCGCCTCAAATTCCAGCGAGCACAGCGAGTGCGTAATGCCCTCGAGCGCGTCTTGAATCGGGTGAGCAAAGTCGTACATCGGATAGATGCACCACTTGTCGCCCTGGCGGTGATGGTGCATGTAGCGGATGCGGTAGATGACAGGGTCTCGCATGTTGAAGTTGCCGGAGGCAAGGTCAATCTTTGCGCGGAGCGTCTTGGACCCCTCCGGGAATTCGCCGTTTTTCATGCGCTCGAAAAGATCGAGGTTTTCTTCGACCGACCGGTCGCGGTACGGAGAGACCGCGGGCTTTCCGATGTCGCCGCGATACTCGCGGAACTGCTCCGCCGTCAGATCGCAGACATAGGCAAGTCCCTTTTTGATCAGCTCGACGGCGTATTCGTAGTCCTTTTCAAAATAATCCGAGCCATAGAAGAACCGGTCTCCCCAGTCAAAGCCCAGCCAGTGGATGTCCTGCTGGATGGCGTCGACATACTCGGCGTCCTCCTTGGTCGGGTTCGTGTCGTCCATACGCAGATTGCACAGACCGCCGAACTTTTCCGCCGTGCCGAAATCGATGGTCAGCGCCTTGCAGTGACCGATGTGCAGATATCCGTTCGGCTCCGGCGGGAAGCGCGTATGGACCTTCAGCCCTTCAAACTGACCGCCTGGCGCGATGTCTTCTTCGATGAAGGCGTCGATGAAGTTTCTCGACTCCAATGGCTTTCTTTCTTCTTCCATGGTGATACATCCTCTCTGTGTGAATCCTGATTCTAAGTATTATATACGATTTTATGCCGCAACGCAACGATGAAATATGCTTTCCCGGCAGATTCTGCTAAATGTATGAAATGACTGTAAAAAATACAAATTGCCTCTTTTCAATTCCCCGAAGATATTATAGAATAGACAAAGCTACAAATAAGGAGAGGTATGGCATGAGCGAACCAAAATATCATCGGGTGCTGCTGAAAATCAGCGGCGAGGCACTGGCGGGCGACGCGCACCGCGGGCTGGACTTTGACGTGATCGGCGGCGTGTGCGACGTGGTCAAAAAGTGCGTCGAAGCCGGCGTGCAAATCGGCATCGTCGTCGGCGGCGGCAACTTCTGGCGCGGCGTGAAAGACGGCGGCGACCGTATGGAGCGCACCAGAGCCGACCACATGGGCATGCTTGCGACCTGCATCAACGCCCTTGCCGTTGCAGACTGCCTCGAGCAGCGCGGCGTTGAGGTCCGCGTGCAGACCGCCATCGCCATGAACCAGATCGCCGAGCCCTATATCCGCAGCAAGGCAATCCGCCATCTGGAGAAAAACCGCGTGGTGATCTTCGGCTGCGGCACCGGCAACCCGTTCTTCTCGACCGATACCGGCGCGGTGCTGCGCGCGGCAGAGATCAATGCCGACGCGATTCTGCTGGCGAAGAACATCGACGGCGTCTATTCGGCAGACCCCGCAAAGGACCCGACAGCGGTCAAGTACGACGAAATCTCCTACGACGAGGTGCTGGCAAAGCATCTGGCGGTCATGGACTCGACCGCAACATCCCTTTCCATGGACAACCATATTCCCGTGCAGGTCTTCGCGCTGAAGGACCCGGAAAACATTCTGCGCGTGGTCATGGGCGAAAAAATCGGAACGATTGTGAAGGAGGAACTTTGATATGGCAGATCTCAAGCAGTTTGAACGCAAAATGGAAAAGACCCTGGAGGTTCTCGCCTCCGATTTCGGCGCAGTCCGCGCAGGCAGAGCCAACGCGCAGGTCCTCGACCGGATTACGGTAGAATACTACGGCACGCCCACACCCATCGGTCAGGTCGGCACAATTTCTTCGCCCGACCCCCGCACGCTCGTCATCCAGCCGTGGGATGGTTCGCTTCTGAAGACCATTGAAAAGGCGATTCAGGTCTCCGACCTCGGCATCAACCCGCAGAACGACGGCAGAGTCATCCGCCTGGTTTTCCCGCAGCTGACCGAGGAGCGCAGAAAAGAGCTGACCAAACAGGTCAAAAAATACGGCGAAGACGCCAAGGTTGCCATCCGCAATGTCCGCCGCGACGCGGTCGACTTTGTCAAGAAGGCGCAGAAGAAGGGTGAGCTGACCGAAGACGACCAGAAGAAGGCGGAAAAGGACATTCAGGACCTCACCGACAAATACATCAAAAAGGTCGACGAGATGTGCGGCAAGAAGGACAAGGAACTGATGGAAATCTGACCGCGTACCCTGTGAGACTGATTTGGAATGATTGACAAGAGCCGCCGCCCGGCGGCTTTTGTTTTGAAAGGGAACACTATGGCGACACTGAAACAAACGCAGCCCGCTTTGGACCCTGCGCGCATGCCGCGCCACATTGCCATCATCATGGACGGCAACGGGCGCTGGGCGCAGAAGCGCGGGCTTCCCCGCACAGCGGGGCATAAAGTCGGCGCGGAGACCTTCCGCCGCATCGCAACCTGCTGCAAAAATCTCGGGCTGGACTACCTGACCGTCTACGCCTTTTCCACCGAGAACTGGAAACGCTCGGAAGACGAGATCTCGACGATCATGCGCCTTTTCGAGGCGTATCTGCACGAGGCGATCGACACCATGGAGCGCGACCAGATCCGCCTGAAAATTCTCGGCGAGCAGTCGCGCATCAGCCCGGAGCTGCGGCGGCTCATTGCAAAAACCGACGAAATTTCCGCGCGCTACGACGGCTTTCAGGCAAACGTCTGCATCAACTACGGCGGGCGCGATGAAATTGTCCGCGCCGCACGGCGCTTTGCCGCGCTGTGCATGGAAGGAAGCTGCCGCCCGGAGGAGCTGACCGAGGGTCTTTTCTCGGGTCTTCTCGACACGGCGGGCATTCCGGACCCGGAGCTGATCATTCGCCCCTCGGGCGAAATCCGCACGTCCAACTTCCTGCTGTGGCAGTCGGCATATGCCGAGTATTATTTCACAGACGTGCTTTGGCCCGATTTTGACGAGGCAGAGCTGACCCGTGCCATTTTGTCCTATCAGAGTCGCAGCCGTCGCTTTGGAGGTGTCAAATGAAACAGAGATTACTTGTCGCCGCCGTCGGTGTTCCGGCGCTGCTGGTGATTCTGCTGGCGCTGCCGCCGTTTGCCACGACGGTGCTGGTGTGCCTGATTGCCGGCATTGCGGCATATGAGCTGCTGCACACCGCTGCTAAGCAGCCCCGTCCCATCGTCTATGTTCTCACGATCGCCTGCGCGCTTGTGTGCGTATGGAATGCTGAGCTATCTGAGATCGTCTTCCCCATCGCGGCGTTTCTGCTGCTGACGGCGCTGTGCCTGATTGCCGTTCTGACGCACGGAAAAGAAAACGCCATGCCGTTTTCGGACGTTTCTTTGTGCATGCTTGCGGGCGTTGTGTTCCCGGTTATGTACAGCTGCATCGCGTATCTGCGCCAGACCGGAAGGGTTCTGGTGCTGATGCCGTTTGTCATCGCCTTTGTGGGAGATTCCGCGTCGATGCTCGGCGGCATGGCGTTCGGCGGCAAAAAGCTCTCGCCCTACGTTTCGCCCAATAAGACCGTCTCCGGCTTTGTCTGCGGTCCCATCGGAAGCGCGCTCGGCATGGTGATTCTCGGGCTCATTGAAAAAGCGGTGTGGTCCTTTACCATTCCGCTGTGGTATCTTGCCGTCATCGGCGTGGTCGCCAATCTCTTCGGGCAGCTCGGAGACCTCACGACGAGCCTGATCAAGCGCGAGGTCGGCGTGAAGGACTACAGCCACCTGTTTCTGACCCACGGCGGCATGCTCGACCGGTTCGACTCGACGCTTTTTATCGCCCCGGTCGTGTACGCCATGATGTTCCTTGCGGAGGCGATTGTATGAGCATCTGTATTTCGATTTTGGGCTCCACCGGCTCCATCGGCAGACAGACGCTGGACGTTGTGGACAAACTGAACCTGCGCGTCGCCGCGCTCACCGCGAACCGCGATGTGGACCGGCTCGAGGCGCAGTGCCGCAAATACCGCCCGCGCCTTGCGGCAATGATGGACGAACGCGCATATCAGGAATTAAAGGCGCGTCTTTCGGATATGAATATAACAGTCGTGCTGGGACTTGAGGGTCTCGTGACCGCGGCAAGTCTTCCCGAGGCAGACACTGTCGTTACGGCAGTGTCCGGCATGGTCGGGCTCAAGCCCACGCTTGCCGCCATCCGGGAGAAAAAGCGCATTGCCCTTGCCAACAAGGAAACCCTGGTCTGCGCGGGCGAGCTTGTCATGGAGCAGGCAAAAAAATACGGCGCGGAAATCATTCCCGTCGACTCCGAGCACTCGGCAATCTTCCAGTGCCTGATGGGAAACCACGACAAATCGCAGATCAGGCGCCTGCTTCTCACCTGTTCCGGAGGTCCGTTTTACGGCATGGACCGCGCACAGCTTTCCGGCATGAAAAAAGAAGACGCCCTGCGCCATCCGAACTGGAAAATGGGTCCCAAAATCACCATCGACTGCGCAACGCTTATGAACAAGGGCTTAGAGATCATTGAGGCAATGCGCCTGTATGATCTTCCTCTGGAGCAGGTCACGGCTCTCATCCACCGCCAGTCGATCGTCCACTCGATGGTGGAGTTCAAAGACGGCGCTGTGATGGCGCAGCTCGGCGCGCCCGATATGCGCATCCCGATCGGGCTTGCAATGACCTATCCCGCGCGCAAAGAAAATCCCGCGTCCGCTTTGGACCTTCTGTCCTGCCCGCCGCTGACCTTCGCGGAAATTGATGAAGAGAGCTTCGACTGCTTCCGCCTTGCAAAAGAAGCAGCCCGGCGCGGCGGCACGGTCTGCGCGTCCATGAACGCAGCAAACGAGGAAGCGGTTGCCCTGTATCTGCAGGACAAAATCAGCTTTTACGACATTTCCGAGCTGGTCGCGCGCGCGATGGAGCTGCCGTCGGTCCAAAAGCCCGCGCTGCGGGACATTCTTGCCGCCGACAAAGCCGCGCGCGAGCTGGTCCGGGCAAGCTTCAGGGTTTAACTTCGCATTTTATAGTTGCAGGTGATGCTGTTTTTATGTATATTCTGATCGCAATTCTGATGTTCGGCTTTCTGATCTTCATCCACGAGCTGGGGCATTTCATCTCCGCAAAGCTTCTGGATGTGCAGGTCAACGAGTTTGCCATCTGCATGGGACCCGTCCTGTGGCAGAAGAAAAAGGGCGAGACAACCTATTCTCTGCGCGCCATTCCCATCGGCGGCTTCTGCGCGATGGAAGGGGAAGACGAGGAGTCCGACAATCCCAGAGCCTTCCCGCAGAAAAGCTGGTGGCGCAGGCTCGTCATCCTGGCTGCCGGTTCGTTCATGAACTATCTGGCGGGCTTTCTCGCCATTGTCATCCTCTACACCGGCGCAAGCTCGTATTCTGCGCCCATCATCACCGACTTTTTTGAAGGCTGCCCGTTAGAGGCTTCCGACGGCTTGCAGGTCGGAGACGAGCTTTATAAAATTGACGGACGGCGCGTGTATCTCTACTCCGACGTCGGCACGCTTCTCTCGCGCAACAAAACCGGCGTCTATGATGTTGTGGTAAAGCGAAACGGCGAGCTGGTCGAGCTCCCGGATTTCTCCATGAAGCCGCAGCTCTACGACGTGGACGGCGTGCAGGAATACAAATACGGGCTGTATTTCGGCTCTGTGCCCGGAAATTTTGGAACCTGCCTCAAATACAGCTGGTACACGAGTCTGGACTTTGCGCGCATGGTCTGGATGAGCCTGCAGGATCTTCTGTCCGGGCTTGTCTCCGTGAGCGATATGTCCGGTCCGGTCGGCATCGTCTCGACCATCTCCGAGGTCGGCAATCAGGCGCAAACCGTGCGCGATGGACTGGAGAGCGTCGCCTATCTCGGCGCATTCATTGCCATCAACCTTGCCGTCATGAACATGCTGCCGCTTCCCGCTCTGGACGGCGGGCGGATCTTCCTGCTGCTGGTGAATACGCTCTTCACCGCCGTCACCAAAAAGAAAATCCCTGCCAAATATGAAGCGTATATCCACGCAGCCGGTATGGTGCTGCTGCTGAGCTTCATGGCGTTCGTCACGTTCAAGGATATCTGGAAACTTTTCACATAACAGGTGATACAAATGACAAAACAAATTACCGTAGGTCCGGTAAAAATCGGAGGCGGCGCGCCGGTCTCCATCCAGTCGATGCTCAACACCCGCACAACGGATATCGAGGGCTCTTTGCGGCAAATCCGGGAGCTGGCGGCTGCTGGGTGCGAAATTGCGCGCCTTGCCGTCTATGACCAGGATGCAGCCGCTGCCTTCGGCAAAATCTGCGACGCTTCTCCCCTGCCCTTAGTTGCCGACATTCACTTTGACTACCGCCTTGCCATCCTCGCTGCCGAGGCGGGCGCTGCCAAAATCCGCATCAACCCCGGAAACATCGGCTCGGAGGACCGGGTCAAGGCGGTCGCTGACTGCTGCCGGGCGCACCATATTCCAATCCGCATCGGCGTCAACGGCGGAAGTCTGGAAAAAGACCTCCTGCAGAAATACGGGCACCCCACGCCGGAGGCTCTGGTCGAAAGCGCATTTTCCCACATCCGGCTGCTGGAAAAATTCGGCTTCGATGATATCTGCGTGTCGATGAAATCAAGCTCGGTACCTCTGATGATGAAGGCGTACCAGCTTTTCTCCGCGCAGTCTGACTACCCCCTGCACGTCGGCGTGACCGAAACCGGCACCGAGCACATGGGCGTGATCAAATCCGCCATGGGCATCGGGGGGCTTTTGTGCATGGGCATCGGCGACACCATCCGCGTCTCTCTGACTGCCGACCCGGTGCGCGAGGTCTATGCCGCACACGATATTTTAAAGGCGGCAGGACTCCGCCATGACGGGGTCAACATCGTCGCCTGCCCCACCTGCGGCAGAACCCGCATCGATCTCATTTCCCTTGCCTCCCGCGTGGAAGCCGCACTCAGAGACTGCAAAAAGCCCATCACCGTCGCGGTCATGGGCTGTGTGGTCAACGGTCCCGGAGAGGCGCGCGAGGCAGACGTCGGCATCGCGGGCGGCGACGGCGTCGGCATGCTCTTTGCCAAGGGACAGATGATCCAGAAGCTCCCCTACGACGAGCTGCTGCCCGCCCTTCTTTCCTACATCGACACGCTTTAACCAGTCTATCCTGAAGGAGTTTTCATGCAGAATCTTCCGTTTGACCATCTTTTCTGCAATTTCATACCGGGTGAAGATCTTTCCGGAAAGCTCGACACGCTTGTCATTGAGCATGCCGAGCTTTCGCGCGAGGTCCGCTGTCTCACGCTGTGGCTGTTCAGCGAAACCTATCTCACACAAAAAGACGAGCAGTCACTGCAAGCCGCGCTCACCGCGCAGTACGGTCTTCGGCGCGCGGAGCTGCATCTGCACTTTCCTGAAGCGCTTTTGCCGCAGATGGACTTCCGCGATCTCGCGCAGGTCTTCATCCGCGCCTACTCTCCTGCCGCCGGAAGCCTTGCCGGAGCAACGTACGAGCTGGCCGGCGGCAAGCTCTCCATTCACCTTCCTGCCAACGGCAAAGCAGAGCTGGAGCCGCACATTCCGAAAGCGCAGAACTTTCTCAAATCACGCTTCGGCGTCGCGCCGGAGATTGAAATTACGGCGCACAGCGCCTTAGAGGGCAGAGCGCTCTTTGACGAGACGGCAAGAATCCGCCGCGAGGCGATGGCGCAGGCGCCTGCCGTGCAGGTCAGGGAAGCGGCAAAAAAGGCGTCCTCGTCCGCTTCCTCCGCGCAGGCGCCCACGGGCGATATGATCTTCGGTCGACCGTTCGGCGGCGAGGTCGTAAAGATGAAGGACCTGAATCTCGATATGTACCGCGTGGTCGTTGCCGGCAAGGTCTTCGCCGTCAATCACAAGGAGCTCAAAAAGCGCAACGCCTGGGTCGTGAGCTTCGACGTGACCGACTACACCAGCTCCGTGCGCATCAACCAGTTCATGGAGAACGACAAGGCAAAGCCCATCTTAACCGGTATTTCCCCCGGCATGTGGGTCAAAATTCAAGGCAAAATGACCTTCGACCGGTACGACAACGAAATGGTCATGCAGCCAAACGCGATTGTAAAAATTGCCGCGCCTGTCCGGACCGACACGGCGCCGGAAAAGCGTGTGGAGCTGCATCTGCACACCAACATGTCCTCCATGGACGCGCTGACCTCCGTTTTCCCGAAGGCAGGGCCCGACCGCAACGTCATCAAGCGGGCTGAAAGCTGGGGCCACAAGGCAATTGCGATTACCGACCACGGCGGCGCGCAGTCGTTCCCGAACGCGATGCATTCGGCAAAAAACATCAAGATTCTCTACGGCTGCGAGGGCTACTACGTCAACGACGTTGATGACCGCATCGCCGTCCACGGCAGTCTGGATGCAAGCTTCGATGACGAGTACGTCGCCTTTGATCTGGAAACAACGGGTCTATCGTCTCAGCACGACACGATCATTGAAATCGGCGCGGCAATCATGAAGCGCGATCAGGTGATCGATACCTTCCAGACCTTTGTTGCCCCCGGAAGACGCCTGCTTCCCAAGATCATCGAGCTGACCGGCATCACCGACCAGATGCTGGAAGGCGCGCCGTCCATCGAAGAGGTGCTGCCGAAATTTCTGGACTTTGTCGGCGGCAGACCGCTCTGCGCGCACAACGCCGATTTTGACATCGGCTTCATCACTGCCGCATGCGAGCGCCTCGAGCTTCCGTTCCAGCCGACCTATGTCGACACGCTCATTCTGGCACAAAACCTGATGCCGGACCTGGGCAAATACAAGCTCAACATTGTAGCCGATGCTCTGAGTCTTCCGGAATTCAACCATCACCGGGCATCCGACGACGCCATCACCTGCGGCTACCTCATGATGCGCTTCTGGAAAATGCTCGATGAACAAGGCATCCACACTCTCTCCGCCGTCAATCCCCGCATGGCAGAGCTTCGCGCGGGCGGCAGAATTTTCGACCGGCGTGCCAAACACATCATTGTTCTGGCGAAAAACTCCATCGGTCTTCGCAACCTCTACCGGCTCATCTCCTACGGCAACCTCAAGTATTTCAAGCGCGTGCCCATCATGCCGAAGTCCGAGCTTTTACGTTGGCGCGAGGGCTTGATCATCGGCTCGGCGTGCGAGGCAGGAGAGCTGTTTCAGGCAGTCGTGAACCACAAGAGCTGGGCAGAGCTCAAGCGCATCGCAGAATTTTACGACTATCTTGAAATCCAGCCCATCTGCAACAACCGCTTCATGCTGGAAAAGGGCATGGCAGAGGATGAAGAAGAACTCAGAAGCTTCAACCGCACGATTGTAAAGCTGGGCGACGAGCTGGGAAAGCCCGTCGTTGCCACCGGAGACGTGCACTTCCTCGACCCCGAGGACGAAATTTACCGCCACATCCTGCTGGCGACAAAGCAGATGCCCGACGCGGACAAGCCGCTTCCGATCTACTTCAAAACGACCGACGAGATGCTCGAAGAGTTTTCCTATCTCGGCGCAGAAAAGGCATATGAGGTCGTGGTCAAAAATACCAACATGATTGCCGACTGGTGCGAGACGGTCCGTCCGGTGCCGCACAATCTGTTTGCCCCGAAGATCGAAAACTCCGTCGAAGACCTCAAGGCGCTCGTCTACGGCAAGCTCCACCGGCTCTACGGCGAAAACCCGCCGGAACTGATTCAAAAGCGTGTGGACACCGAGATGCACGATATTATCTCGTGCCACTACGATGTCATTTACATGTCGGCGCAGAAGCTGGTCCAGAACTCTCTGGAGCACGGGTACCTGGTCGGCTCGCGTGGTTCGGTCGGCTCTTCAATCGTTGCGTTCATGTCCGGCATCACAGAGGTCAACTCCTTCCCGCCGCACTACCGGTGCCCGAAGTGCCAGTTTACCACCTTCGAAGTCCCGGACGACTGCGCCTGCGGCGCGGACCTTCCCGACGCGGTGTGCCCGAAATGCGGCGCGCAGCTCGATAAGGACGGATTCAATATCCCGTTTGAAACCTTCCTCGGCTTCGGCGGCGACAAGGTCCCCGATATCGACCTCAACTTCTCGGGCGAATATCAGGCGCGGGCTCATGCCTACTGCGTCGAGATGTTCGGCTCCGACCATGTCTTCCGCGCCGGCACCATCGGCACGGTCGCCGAAAAAACCGCTTACGGCTACGTCAAAAAATATCTCTCCGAGCGCGACATGACCGTCAGCAAGGCGGAAGAAAACCGGCTTGCCTCCGGCTGCGTCGACGTCAAGCGCACCACCGGGCAGCACCCGGGCGGTCTGGTCGTCATTCCGCAGGAAAACGAAATCTGGGACTTCTGCCCCGTCCAGCATCCGGCGGACGATAAGGACTCCGAGTGGATTACGACGCACTTTGAATACCACTCGATGGAAGAAAATCTTCTCAAGCTTGACATGCTCGGTCACGATGACCCGACCATGATCCGCATGCTTGAGGACCTCACCGGCGTGGACGCACAGAAAATCCCGCTGGACGATAAGGACACGATGTCCATCTTCACCTCCAGCAAGATCCTCGGCTTTGAAAACGACCCGATCCTCGGTCCCGTCGGCTCATGCGCCATCCCGGAATTCGGCACGGGCTTTACCCGCGGCATGCTGCAGGAGACGCAGCCGACGAAATTCGACACGCTCATTCGCCTCTCCGGCTTCTCGCACGGCACGGACGTGTGGCTCGGCAATGCGCGCGACCTGATTTTGTCCAAGACTGCCTCCGTCAACGACGCCATCGGCTGCCGCGACGATATCATGCTGTACTTAATCAAATGTGGTATGCCCGAAAAGCGTTCGTTCAAGATCATGGAGGCTGTCCGAAAAGGGCGCGGTCTTCCCGAGGGCGCGGAGGACGAAATGAAGGCAGCAGGCGTACCGGAATGGTACATCGGCTCGTGTAAAAAGATCAAATACCTCTTCCCGAAGGCGCACGCCACGGCGTATGTCATGATGGCGTTCCGTATCGCGTGGTTCAAGGTCCATGAGCCCCTGGCGTTCTATGCGGCGTATTTTTACCGCAGAAGCCAGAAGGGCGGCTTTGACGCGGCGATGATGACCCACGGCATCGAACTGGTCAAGCAAAAGCTGCAGGAAATCGACGAAGCGGAGGATGCGACGGCAAAGGACGACGACCTCTTTACAACGCTCGAGGTCTGCTATGAATTTTATCTGCGCGGCTTTACCTTCGCGCCCATCGACCTCTACCGCTCGCACGCCACACGCTTTGTAATCGAAGACGGCAAGCTTCTTCCGCCGTTCGTCTCCGTCTCGGGTCTCGGCGAAACCGCCGCCTGGGACATCATGGACGGGCGCGAGGGCAAGACATTTTTGTCCATCGAGGAGTTTTCCCTCGCCTGCCCGAAGGTTTCGAAGACGCACATTGAAAACCTCAAGGCAGCCGGCGCATTCGGGGACCTCCCGGAAACCAGCCAGATTACCCTGTTTTAACCTCAAAAGCCGGAGGCAGACCGCCTCCGGCTTTCGTTTCGACACACAGATTGGCGCGCAAAAAAGAAAAGACACGCATACGCGTGTCTTTTCTGGCGCGGAAGGAGAGATTCGAACTCTCGCTCGCTTTTTAGACGACTACTCCCTTAGCAGGGGAGCCCCTTCGGCCTCTTGGGTACTTCCGCAGGTCGAACTCTGGTATCATATAAGGGAAAGAATTGGCGGAGAGAGTGGGATTCGAACCCACGGCACATTGCTGTGTCACTGGTTTTCAAGACCAGCTCCTTAAACCGCTCGGACATCTCTCCGAATACCGACTCTAAAGCCGGGTATTATCTTACCATACGCTGCCCGCTTTGTCAATCGATTTTCGCCGGAATTTGAAATCCCGCACGTAAAATTGCTTGCGGGCGCTTGACAGAGGTGCTATACTTATGTTCGGAAAAATAAAAACAGAAGGTGTTTTTTGTATGACAAAAATTGATATTTTCTCCGGTTTTCTCGGCGCCGGCAAAACGACGCTCATCAAGAAAATGATCAAGGAAGCGTACCACGGGCAGAAGCTCGTTCTGATCGAAAATGAGTTCGGTGAAATCGGCATTGACGGCGGTTTCCTGCAGGAAGCCGGCATCAACATCACCGAGATGAACTCCGGCTGCATCTGCTGCTCGCTGGTGGGCGATTTCGGAAGAGCGCTCAAAAAGGTCATCTCCGAGTATCACCCCGACCGCATCCTCATCGAGCCGTCGGGTGTCGGCAAGCTCTCCGACGTCATCGGCGCCGTGCGCAAGGTCACGACCGACGATGTGACCCTCGGCAACTTCGTCACCGTTGCCGACGCCACGAAGTGCAAGATGTATATGAAGAACTTCGGCGAGTTCTACAACAACCAGATTGAAACCGCCAACACCATCATTCTCTCGCGCACGCAGAATGTAGATGAAAAGAAGCTCGACGAGTGCGTCAAGCTCCTCCGTGACCACAACCCCAACGCCGTGCTTGTCACCACCCCGTGGGATCAGCTGACCGGTGAGCAGCTGATGGAGGCGATGGAGCAGAAAACCTCCATCGCGATGGAGCTGGAGGAGCTGGAAAAAGAAGCGCACGAGCATCACCATCATGACCACGACGAGGACGATGCGTGCGACGATCCGGACTGCACCTGCCACCACCATCACGACAACGAAGACGGCGAGCATGAGCATCATCACCATCACCACCATGACGATGATGACGAAGACGAGGAGCATGAGCATCATCACCACCATCACGACCATGATGACGACGACGAATGCGACGATCCGGACTGCGCCTGCCATCACCATCATGACGACGAGGACGACGAGCACGAGCATCACCACCATCACCACGGGCACGACGCCGACGAGGTCTTCGTCAGCTGGGGCGTGGAGACGCACAAGAAGTTCACAACCGAGCAGATCGAGGGTATCCTGAAGCAGCTGGAAGACGCCGCGCAGTACGGCATGGTTCTGCGTGCCAAGGGCTACGTTGCATCCAACGATTCTGACCGCTGGATTCACTTCGACTACGTGCCCGGCGAGAGCGATATCCGCGAGGGCGGTGCCATGGTCACGGGCCGTGTGTGCGTAATCGGCTCGAAGCTGAACGAAAGCGCCATCGCTTCGCTCTTCGGAGCTTAAGGAGGAGCTATGCCGAGCAACATTCCGATGTACGTCTTCACGGGCTTTCTGGAGTCCGGCAAGACGAAATTCATTCAGGAGACGCTGGAAGACGAGCGCTTCAACGCAGGCGAAAAGACGCTGCTGCTGGTCTTCGAGGAGGGCGAGGAGGAATACGACATCTCCACCTACCCCTCTCAGAACGTCTATATTGAAACCCCGTCATATGAAGAGCTGAGCGAAGAGTTTCTGGAGAATCTTCGCAAAAAGCACCATGCCGAGCGCGTGATTGTCGAACTCAACGGCATGCATCAGGCTGCGGACTTCTATCTCAAAACGCCCGACACCTGGCAGATTGCACAGGAGGTCATGTTTGCTGACGCCAATACGTTTTTGTCCTACAACCAGAACATGCGCCAGCTGACGGTCGACAAACTTGCAGGCGCGGAGCTTGTGGTCTTCAACCGGATGGCGCCCGGCACGGACGTGATGCCCTTCCATAAAATCGCGCGCGCGGTCAACCGCCGGATTGACATTCTCTATGAGTTCACCGACGGCACGACAAAGCAGGACGATATCGAAGACCCGCTGCCGTTCGATCTGAACGCGCCGGTTGTGAAGATCGAGGACGAGGACTACGCGCTGTTCTACCGCGACATCACCGAGGAGCCGGACAAATACAAGGGCAAGACCGTCGAATTCAAGGGTCAGGTTGCAAAGCTCCGTCGGGAAAAAGAGGGCATGTTTGCCCCCGGTCGGTTCGTCATGACCTGCTGCGAAGCGGATATCACGTTCATGGGCATTCCGTGCCGCTTTGTCGGTGCGGATGGTCTCAAGCCGAGATCGTGGGTCACGGTCAGAGCCGAGGTCGAGGTGCGCTACCACAATCTCTACCACGGCGTGGGACCGATTCTGAACGCCATCTCCATCGCCCCCGCAGAACCTGCGCAGCAGCAGGTGGCAACCTTCTGATACTGTAACAAAAGCACCTCCGACTTACGGTCGGAGGTGCTTTTTTGTCTTTGTCGGGAATCGATCAGCTTATCTCAGGAAAGCTTCTGCGCAAACGCCGCCAGCGCGGATAAGCCGTCTTCGAGTGTCTTTTTGTCGCAGGCGTAGCCGATGCGCATGCACTTCGGCTGCTCGAAGCAGTCGCCCGGCGTGACGAATGCACCCGTCTCGTCATACAGCCGCTCGCAGAATTCATACGACGGCACATCAAAATCATAGTACACCAGCGCCGTCGTGCCAGCCTGCGGCTTTGTATAGTAAAAATGCGGATTTTCCGCAATCCAGCCGTCCAGCACCGCAAGATTCTCGCGGACAATCGCCCGGTTGCGCCGCAGCAGCGCATCCGCGTGATGAAGCGCCAGCGCGGAAACCGCGTCGTCAAACATGCCGCAGCTGATCAAATTATAGTCGCGGTGCGACAAAAAGGCGCGCAGCGCAGCTTTGTCGTGCGTGGCAATCCAGCCCATGCGAAGCCCCGCCAGAGAGAAAACCTTCTACATGCTGCTGACCGAAATGCCCTTGTCATACAGATCGACAATCGACTCGCACCAGCCGTCGACCTGCGTCAGATTGCGGTAGACCTCGTCGCAAAGGACATACGCATCGACGCTTTTTGCGATTTCCACAATCTGCCGCAAAAGCGCCCCGGACATCAGCGCGCCCGTGGGATTGTTGGGGTTGTTGACGCAGATCAGCTTTGTGTTCACATCCACCAGCGACCGCAGCTCCGCCAGATCCGGCAGGTATCCGTTTTCCTGCCGCAGGTGCATGAGCCGCACGTCTGCGCCGATTGCCTCCGGGATGGAATACATCTGCTGATACGCCGGCATAATGCTTACAACGCCGTCTCCGGGCGAGACGAGCGAGCAGAATACATGGTAATTCGCGCCTGCCGCGCCGTGCGTCGGAACAACTTCCGAAGGGGTCAGGCTTTGATACAGCCCACACACGCCCTCGCGCAGCGCCTCGCTTCCGACGATATCGCCGTAGGTCAGCCGGCGCGCGCAGAAGTGCTCCAGAAACGCCTGCCGGTCTTCGCTGCAAAGCGCGAACAGCTCGTCCAGACTCACCGAGTCCACGCACGTCTCGGCGATATTGTACCGCGCGCCGTCTTCATAGGCGTTCATCCATTCTTCTACTGCAAAGGGCTTGATGTTCATCGTGTCGCTCCTCGTTGAAACAAAAGATGGTTCCTGTTTTACATCCCTTTCTCCGGAAAGTCAAGTCTTTTTCCCGTTTCGCGTGCCATCTTGCCGTTCTTTGCTTTGCACCGGTTTTTTTGCTTTGTGCAGATGTACCTGAATTTTTTTGTGGATTCTCCCGTTTTTTCCAATTTGCACAATTTATAGTTGACAGCGGGACTGGTTTTATATTATATTGGACAGGTAGAAACCACCTGCGCAGCCAAGACTCTTTTATCTGGCACAGCAAGTGCATATCGCCGGATGAAGCGTTCAGGAGAGCGCGCACAGCGTTGGTGCGCCACCGAAGGGGCTCGCGCAAGGAACTCTCAGGTAAATGAACTGATCGTGGACGGGACTCTGGAAAGCTGCATCGCAGCACCGAAGAAGCAATCCCTCCGGGGAGAATCTTTCAGGTTACACAACAGAGCGCGCCTTACGTTGGCGCGCTCTGTTTTGCTTTCTGTCTCCAAACGCAGCAGAACGGGCTGCCCGCCGCGCGATCAACGCAAGAAGTTTTTCCCTCGCAGATACCAACGCAACTTTATATCATAAGGAGGAAACTATGAGCGAACTGAAACGGACGATTTTGTATCAGGCACATCTCGACGCAGGCGCGACAATGGTCGACTTTGGCGGCTGGGATATGCCCATCCAGTACCCGGAAGGCATCATCGCAGAGCATCTCTACTGTCGCCGTCACTGCGGCATCTTCGACGTCTCCCACATGGGCCGTATCGATGTTGAGGGTCCCGACCAGGTGGCATTCCTGCAGCACGTTCTGTCCAGCAACGTTCTGGCGCTGGATCTCAATCAGGCGCAGTACTGCATCATCCCCGATGAAAACGGCTACGCCATCGACGACGCTTACCTCTACCGCTTTGAAGAAGGGAAATATTTCCTCGTCATCAACGCCGGCAACATCGACAAAGACTGGGCGCATCTGACGAAGCAGGCGGAAAAGTTTGATGTCAAGCTCACCAACGTCTCCGACAAGTACGCGGCAATTGCCGTGCAGGGTCCGGAGTCGAAGGAAATGCTCATGAAGCTCGCAGGCGGCAAGCAGCTGACCCCTGAGAACGTCAAGAACGCGCTGAATACGCTCACCATGGAAGGCAAGCCAGTTCGTATCGCGAAGACCGGCTACACCGGCGAGCCCATCGGCTACGAGCTGTACTGCAACTCGGAAGACGCCCGGTACTTCTGGGACCGTCTGATCGAGCTCGGCGCAAAGCCCACCGCGCTCGGCGCGCGCGACACCACCCGTATGGAAGCGTCGCTGCCGCTCTACGGTCATGAGATGGGCGAGTGCGAGATGGGCGGCGAGATTCAGATCTACGCTGTGCCTCTTGCAAAATTTGCCGTTTCGTTCGCACCGGAAAAAGGCGACTTCATCGGTCGCGAGCCGCTCAAGAAGCAGTTCGAGGCAATGAAGAAAATCATGAATCGCGACTATTCCTCGATCGAGGACCTGCCGTACCGCATCCAGCCCATCTATCTCGAGGGCAAGGGCGTTCTGCGTAAGGGCTTCCCGATCTACTGCAAGGACGCATGGGCAGAGGGCAAGCAGATCGGCTATGTCACCTCCGGCACCATGATTCCGTACTACAAAACCCGCGGCGAGGGTCTGGAGACCGTCTTCACCGAGGAGACCGGCAAGCGCTCGATCGGTCTTGCCTACATGGACAGCCGCATCTGCCAGGACTTCGACATTGAAATCGATATCCGCGGCAAGCGTCAGCCCGCCAAGGTCGTCGGCTACCACATCCGTCAGGACGCGGCGCCCTATGTCCGCCCGATTCTGCCCGATGTGAAGCTCGAAACCGCCGCTCCCAGCGCAGATTCCTATCCGGAGAAGATGAAGAACCTCATTGCTGCCGCAAAGAAGAACCATCTGTGGCGCCAGACCGAGTGTGTCAACCTGATTCCGTCGGAAAACACGCAGTCCAGAGCCGTCCGGATGCTCTCCGCGTCCGACCCCTCCAACCGCTACGCCGAGCATAAGAAGCAGAAAGCGTTCTACGACGCAGAGATCTTCTACTATCAGGGCACCGGCTTCATCGCCTCCGTCGAGGCAATGCTGGTCGAGGAAATGAAGAAGTTCCTCGGCGCATCGCAGGTTGAAACCCGCGTCACCTCCGGTCAGATGTCCAACACCGCGGTCTTCTCGGCGATGATGGACTTCAAGAACCGTGTCGACCGCAAGCGCACGCCGCAGCGTCTCGGCTGGGTCATGAACAACCACATTGTCCGCGGCGGTCACCTCTCCGCGCAGCCCATGGGCGCATTCCACGACTACGTCGCCATCGATCCTGTGACCGAAAAGCAGATGGTCGTCAACTTCCCGGTCTGCGAGGATAACCCCTACAAGATCGACGTGGAAAAGACAAAGCTCCTGCTTGCGCAGTACAAGCCCGAGTTCATCATCTTCGGCAAGTCCATGGTCCTTTACAAAGAGCCGGTCGCCGAAATCCGCAAGTTTGTCGACGAGCAGGGCATTAAGACCACCATCATGTACGATATGGCGCACGTTCTGGGTCTGATCGGCGATCACTTCCAGAAGCCGTTTGAAGAGGGCGCGGAAATCGTCACCGGTTCGACGCACAAGACCTTCTTCGGCGCGCAGCGCGGCGTCATCGGCGTCAACTACAAGCCCGAGGACCTCAAGTGGGGTCTGTGGGAGACCATTGAAACGCGCACCTTCCCCGGCAGTGTTTCGAACCACCATCTCGGCACCCTGCTCGGTCAGCTGATGGCAGCATACGAAATGAACGCTTTCAAGGACGAGTACCAGAAGGCAGTCGTCGAAAACGCGAAGCACTTTGCCAAGAGCCTTGCCGCAGAAGGACTCGACGTCGCGGGCGACCCTGCCATGGACTACACCGAGACCCATCAGGTCATCGTCAAGGTCGGCTATGCGCACGGTCCTGAGGTTGCCGATCGTCTGGAAGCGAACAACATCATCTGCAACTATCAGGCAACGCCCGAGGAGGAAGGCTTCTCCGCATCCGGCGCGCTGCGCATGGGCGTGAACGAAATGACGCGCTTCGGCTTCGGTAAGGAAGACTTTGCAAGACTTGCCCACCTGATCGCTGACTGCGTGCTTCATAACGCCAATGTCAAGGACGAAGTCGCAAAGCTGCGTGCAGAGCATCTGGAGATGAAGTACTGCTTCTCCGACAAGGACACCGAAGAGCTTCTCAACGGCTTTGCCTCTGCCACCGGCATCTGAATTTTACGGAATCCCTGACCCGATTGTGAGGGCAGTCGGGTCAGGTTACCCCCGGGAAAACCCGGCATTTGATTCAAACCACAGCAACAAGATTTTAAGGAGGAACACATTATGAATTACCCGACTGATCTGAAATACTCCAAAACCCACGAGTGGGTCAAGGAAGACGACGGTCTGACCGTCGTTGGCATCTCCGACTTCGCGCAGGACTCCCTGGGCGACATCGTGTTCATCGGTCTTCCGTCCGTCGGCGACACTGTCACCATGGGCGAGGCACTCGGCGACGTGGAATCTGTCAAGGCAGTTTCCGACATCGTCTGCCCGGTGACCGGCGTTGTTGCAGAAGTCAACGACGATCTGGCTGACGCTCCCGAGAACCTGAACTCCGATCCGTACGGCTCCTGGATCATCAAGGTCAAGGACGTCGAGGCAACCGAAGAACTGCTCGATGCCGCGGCATACGAAGCATTCTGCGCAACTGAGGAGGCGTAATATGGGCTCTTATGTTCCTACCACTGCGGCGGAACGAGAGCAAATGCTGGCTCAGGTCGGCGTCAAGTCGCTGAACGATCTCTACGCGGCAGTGCCGCAGGAGATGTTCCTGCATGACGGCTTGAACCTGCCCGAAGGTCTGAGCGAGCTGGAAGTGCGCGAAAAGGTTACCGGTCTTGCTGAGAAGAACAAGGTCTTCAAGACCGTCCTTCGCGGTGCAGGCAGCTACCGCCACTTCATCCCCGCCGTTGTCAAATCCATTACCTCGCGTGAGGAGCTTGTCACCTGCTACACCCCCTACCAGGCGGAAATCAGCCAGGGCGTTCTGCAGGGCACGTTTGAATTCCAGACCATGATCTGCGAGCTGACCGGCATGGACGTCTCGAATGCGTCCCACTACGACGGTGCAACCGCCGCCGCGGAGACCATTCCGATGTGCAAGGACCGCAAGCGCACCGTCGCTTACGTCTCCGAAACCACCAATCCGCAGGTCATCGAGGTCATGAAGACCTACTGCTTCGCTTCCAACACGGAGCTGCACGTCGTCCCGGCAAAGGACGGCAAGACCGATCCGGAGGCTCTGAAGGCAGCGCTCGGCGACAACGCCGCGTGTTTCTATGTCCAGCAGCCGAACTTCTTCGGTCAGATCGAAGATACCGTAGCGCTCGGTGAAATCACCCATGCTGCGGGCGCAAAGTTCGTCATGGGCGTCAACCCCATCGCCTGCGCGCTGCTGCCCACCCCGCGTGAGGTCGGCGCAGACGTTGCTGTCGGCGACGGTCAGCCGCTCGGTCTGGACATCGCGTTCGGCGGTCCGTACCTCGGCTTCATGGCGACCACCAGCGCCATGACCCGCAAGCTCCCCGGCAGAATCGTCGGCGAGACGAAGGACGTCGACGGCAAGACCGGCTACGTGCTGACGCTCTCGGCACGTGAGCAGCACATCCGCCGTGAAAAGGCGTCGTCCAATATCTGCTCGAACCAGGCGCTGTGCGCCTTCACCGCCGGCATCTACATGACGGCTATGGGCGAAGGCGGCATGAAGCAGTGCGCCAGACTCTGCACCTCGAAGGCGCATTACCTCGCCTCCGAGCTGGAGAAGATTGGCTGCAAGCTGAAATACACCGGCGAGTTCTTCCACGAATTCGTCACCGAGACCGCCTGCCCGAACTGCCGCAAGAAGATTCTCGATGCGCTGGCAGGAAAGAACATTCTCGGCGGCGCCGAGGTCGACGGCGGCATCCTGTGGTGCGTCACGGAGCTCGTCTCCAAAGAAAAGCTCGACGAAGTGGTCGCGATCGTAAAGGAGGTGCTTGGCAAATGAAGCTGATTTTTGAACAGGGCGCACAGGGTCATTGCCTGCATCTTCTCCCCGCATGCGACGTTCCGGAGTACACCCTCCCGACTGAGCGCACCACCCCGCTTCACCTGCCGCATGTGAGTGAAAACGAGCTGACCCGCCACTACACCGCGCTTTGCAAGCGCATCCACGGTGTGAACGACGGCTTCTATCCGCTCGGCTCGTGCACGATGAAGTATAACCCGAAGATCGACGAGGACATGGCAGCGCTGCCCGGCTTTACGCAGCTGCACCCGCTGCAGCCTGTCGAGACCACGCAGGGCGCGCTGGAAGCGCTCCACACGCTCGGCTCCGAGCTCGGCGAGGTGTTCGGCATGGACGCCGTCACCTTCCAGCCCGCAGCAGGCGCGCACGGCGAATTTACCGGCGTTCTGCTGATCAAGGCATATCACACCGACCGCGGTGACACGGCAAGAACGAAGATCATCGTTCCCGACTCCGCCCACGGCACCAACCCCGCAACGGCAGCAATGTGCGGCTATCAGGTCGTGAACATCGCCTCCAACGACAAGGGCGGCGTTGACCTGGACGCGCTGCGCGCGGCTGTCGGTCCCGATACCGCAGGCTTGATGCTCACCAACCCCAACACCGTCGGCATCTTCGACCCGAACATCCTTGAGATCACGAAGATTGTCCACGACGCAGGCGGTCTGTGCTACTACGACGGCGCAAACCTCAACGCCGTTATGGGCGTCGTCCGTCCGGGCGACATGGGCTTCGACTGCATCCACTCCAACCTCCACAAGACCTTCGCAACGCCGCACGGCGGCGGCGGTCCCGGTGCAGGTGCGGTCGGCTGCAAGGCGTTCCTGCGCAAGTACATGCCGGGTCCGCTGGTGGTCGAGAAGGACGGCGCGTTTGCCTTTGACTATCCCGAGAAGTCCATCGGCCGCGTGAAGATGTTCTACGGCAACTTCGATGTGTGCATCAAGGCGCTGACCTACGTCCTCACACTCGGCAAGACCGGCATCTCCGAAGCAGCAAAGAACGCCGTTCTCAATGCCAACTACATGATGGCGCGCCTGAAGTCCAAATTCGACATGGCGTATGACGAGATCTGCATGCACGAGTTCGTCATGAACCTGACGCGGCTTCATAAAGAAACCGGTGTTTCCGCGCTGGATATGGCAAAGGGGATGCTCGACTTCGATCTGCATCCGCCCACAATGTATTTCCCGCTCATCGTTCACGAAGCGCTCATGGTCGAGCCCTGCGAGACCGAGTCGAAGCAGCTCATGGACGAGGTCTGCGACATCTACTGCAAGCTCTATGACATGGCGTACACGGATCCCGAGGCGCTTCACACCGCGCCGCACAACACCCCGGTCCGCCGTCTGGACGAAGTAGGCGCAGCGAGAAATATGATTCTCCGGTATCATTTCGAGGCATGATCAAACACTTACAGGCTTTCATCGGTGCGGGTACCAACCCGCACCGAAACCTCGCCATTGAGGAATATTTAACGGATACGGTGCCGGAGGATACGCTGATTGTCTACCTCTGGCAGAACCGTCACACCGTCGTCATCGGCCGCAACCAGAACGCCTGGGCGGAATGCCGCACGGCTGAGCTCGAGCGCGACGGCGGAACGCTGGCGCGTCGTCTTTCCGGCGGCGGCGCCGTGTACCACGACATGGGAAACCTCAACTTCACATTCTCTCTTCGCACGCAGGACTATGACCTGCGCCGCCAGCAGAGCGTGATTGTCGAGGCGTGCCGGTCGCTTGGCATTCCTGCCGAAATTTCCGGCAGGAACGACATTCTGACCAACGGCTGCAAGTTTTCCGGCAACTCGTTCTACAGCCACAACGGCTGCTCGTTCCACAACGGAACGCTGCTGCTTTCCGTCGACATGGCAAACCTCGGCAAATACCTCACGCCATCGAAGGTGAAGCTTGAGAGCAAGGGCGTCGCGTCCGTCCGTTCGCGCGTCATCAACCTCACCGAGCTTCGCCCGTCGCTTACCGTCGCCGAAATGGCAGACGCGATGGTAAAAGCCGCGGAAACAGTCTACGGTCTGAAAGCTTCCATGCTTTCCGAGGCGGATTTTGACGAAGCGGAGATTGAAAAACGCTACCAGCGCTTTTCGAGCTTCGACTGGAACTACGGCAAGAGCGTTCCGTGCACCTTCGAGTGCGCCCGGCGCTTCTCCTGGGGCGAAGTAACCGTGCAGCTGCTTGTGAAAAACGGCTGCTGCGAGGACGCTGCCGTCTACTCCGACGCGATGGACGCCGAATTCGCCGCGCCATTGGCAGCCGCCTTCCGCAGCTGCCGCTTCACGCCGGACGAGCTGTGCGCGCGCGTGCGCCAGACACCGCAGTGCGCTGCCGTGGCAGAGGATCTGTGTGAGCTTCTGCAATCGCAGGCGCTCTGAGCGCCAGAGGCACTCTCATTTTCAGGAAAAACCCGGATGGCAGACGCCTTCCGGGTTTTTTATGCGTTGTATCCGTATAATATTCATCCAGCATTTGCATGTATTCCCAACTTCTTCCTTTCCGTTTTGCATGCTATCATTCATTTTGAATCACTTTCTTCGTGATATTTGCATATTGAGTCTCATTTTTATAGTTTTTTGAATTTTGCAGGAATATTTTTTTCAAAATTCACTTTTTTAGCTCTTGCAAAATGCAGTCTCATCCTGTATAGTAGATGCCAGAAAAAGAAAGCTGTGCGCCCTGCGCACACACAGGAGGAATATTCATGAAAAAACTGATCGCATTGCTGCTTGCAGTTCTCATGCTGCTCACGCTTGCCGCCTGCGGCGGCACGGAAACCGCGGCTCCTGCCGAATCCGGCTCGACCGCATCCAGCGCCTCTTCCGGCGCGAAGCTCCGCTTCGTCACCGGCGGTGAATCCGGCACCTACTACGCCTTCGGCTCCGTCATCGCTCAGCACGCCACGAACAACGCCGGCGTCAACGTTGTCGGTCTCGTCGGCAACGGCTCGCAGGCAAATGTCATGGAGCTTCAGGACGGCAACGCCGAGCTTGCATTCTGCCAGTCCGACGTCATGGCATACGCCTACAACGGCACAAACCTGTTTGAAGAAACCGGCAAGGTCGACTGCTTCTCCACCGTCGCAGCGCTCTACATGGAGCAGGTCCAGATCGTGACCACCGACTCCAGCATCAAGACCGTAGAAGATCTCAAGGGCAAGCGCGTCTCCATCGGCGCAGCAGGCTCCGGCGTTTACTTCAACGCCATCGACATTCTCGGCGCTTACGGCTTGACCGAGGCGGATATCACCCCGACCTATCAGTCCTTCGGCGACAGCGCCAACGACATCAAGGATGGCAAGATTGACGCTGCGTTCATTGTCGCCGGCGCTCCCACGACTGCCATCACCGACCTTGCCACCACCAAGGATATTTACCTCGTCTCTCTGGACGACGAGCATATCGAAAAGCTCTGCTCCACCTCTGACTACTACACCAAAAACGTCATTCCCGCCGACGTCTACGGCACCGACGGCGATGTGACCACGGTTGCGGTCGGCGCAGTCATTCTCGCACGCGACGATGTCTCCGAGGACGCCATCTACAACTTCACGAAGGATCTGTTCGACAACGCCGAGGCGGAGGTTTCCAGCCACGCAAAATACGGCGAACTGAATCTGGACTTTGCCGCTTCCGTCACCTCCGTCCCGTATCATCCGGGCGCTGCGAAGTATTTCGCAGAAAAGGGCTATACGGTCCCGACCAAATAAGTTTAACGCATCCTTCACGCGAAACACTGATTTTCCAGCTACGGCAGGGCTTCCTGCCGTAGCTGGCGCTGTCCAAACGCATATTTCCCCTGCCGCGGCAGCAGCCGTGAGTCCGAATTCAAAGGAGAAATCGTATGTCCACCACAAAAAAAGATCCCAACGACGCCGTTAAAATGACTTCCGGTCTCGACGATCAGATGCAGGCTGACCTCGACGAGGTCATGCGCAAATATGACCGTGAGTCCAACACCCGCGTCTGGGAGGGCTGGCAGCGCTGGGTTGTCGGCATCCTCATGGTTGCATTCAGCCTGTACTGCATCGGCATGACGCTGTTCTTCTCCGGTCTGCCCGAGACGCGCCTTGCCGCGTTCCTTGCCATGATCGTCTTCATCGGTTTTCTGACCTATCCCGTCAAAAAAGGACACGTAAAGGTCAACTCCATGCCGTGGTACGATATCGTTCTGATGCTGGTCGGCACGGCATGTTTTCTGTACTTTGCCTTCAACGCCCTGCCCATCATCAAGCTTGCTACCCGCATCCAGACCCACCACGTGATCATCGGCGCGATCGGCATTCTGGTTCTGATCGAATTGTGCCGCCGCTGTGTGGGCGTCCCGATTCTCTGCGTCCTTGGCGCGCTGCTCGTCTACACGTTCTATAACCAGCTGAGCTACAACCCGAGCCTCTATCAGGCGCTCAAGAACGTCGTCTATAAGCTCTTCTACACCACAAACGGCGTCATCGGCACCCCGATCAACGTCTGCTACACCTATATCGTCCTGTTCATCATCTTCGGCGCGTTCCTGGAGCGCACGGGCATCGCGAACTTCTTTATCGCGTTTGCAAACCGTCTTGCCGGTTGGTCGGCAGGCGGTCCGGCAAAGGTAGCGGTCATCTCCTCGGCGCTGTGCGGCATGGTCTCCGGCTCTTCCGTCGGCAACACCGTTACCACCGGCTCCGTTACCATCCCCATGATGAAAAAGACCGGCTACCATCCGGACTTCGCTGGCGCGGTCGAAGCTGCCGCCTCCACCGGCGGTCAGATCATGCCGCCCATCATGGGCGCGGCAGCGTTCCTGATGGCGGAATACATGGACCTCCCCTACGCAACCGTTGCCGTCAAGGCAATTCTGCCGGCAGTTCTCTATTTCACGGGCATCTTCATTGCCGTCCATCTGGAAGCCAAGAAGCTCGGGCTCAAGGGTCTTTCGAAAGACGAAATGCCCAAGTGGGCAGACCTCGGCAAAAAGATCTATCTGCTTGCGCCGCTGGTGCTTCTGGTCTGGCTCGTCTCCTCGGGCGCAAAGACCATGCAGTTCTCCGCAGCTGTTTCCATCCTCGCAGCTGTCATCGTAGGCTTTTTGAACAAGGACGAGCGCCTCACCTTCAAAAAGATCTTTGAAGCATTAGAGGCTGGTGCAAAGGGCGCCATCACCGTCGCCGTTGCCTGCGCGATTGCAGGCATGATTGCCGGCTGCATCACCGTCACAGGTCTCGCTTCGATCCTCATTAACACCATCGTCCAGCTCGCAGGCTCTGCAACCTTCATCGGCTTGATTCTGACCATGGTCTGCTGCATCGTTCTCGGCATGGGCGTCCCCACCACCGCGAACTACTGCATCATGGCATCCACCTGCGCGCCGATTCTCATTAAGATGGGCTTCCCGCTGGTCGCGGCGCACTTCTTCGTGTTCTATTTCGGCATCGTTGCCGACATCACGCCTCCTGTCGCGCTGGCTGCCTATGCGGGCTCTGCGATTGCCAAGGGCAACCCCATGAAGACCGGCATCAACGCAACCAAGCTTGCCATTGCCGCGTTCATTGTCCCGTATATCTTCGCCTACAGCCCCGCGATGCTCTTTGTCAACGTCACGAGCGTCTGGGAGGTTATCCAGATCGTCCTGTCGGCGCTTCTGGGCATCTTCGGTGTTGCAGCGGGTCTGGAGGGCTTCGTGCTGCGCAAAATGAACTGGCTGTACCGCATTGTCTGCCTCGTCGGCGGTCTGGGTCTGATGATTCCGGGCGCCATCTCCGACCTGGTCGGTTTGGTCCTGATTGGCGGCGTGTTCGTCATTCAGTATCTGCAGAACAAGAAAGAACGCGAGATCGCCTGATTTCCTGAAGCATAAAAAAATCCGGATGCAAAGCATCCGGATTTTTTCTGTCTGTATTGGTTTACTGCACCAGCTCGCACACAAGGTCGGTGTACTCGCCGGGGTTTTCCAGCGGCAGGTCCGCCATCAGCAGCGCCTGCGCATAGAGAATCTTCGCAATCTTCTTTGCCTTTTCCTCGTCCTGTGCAACAGCAACCTGCAGCAGACCGAACAGTCTGTGGTTCGGGTTGAGTTCCAGAATTCTGCCCGCCTTCATGCCCATCTCGGGGTTCAGGCGCTGGAAGTATTTCTCCATCTCAAACGTCATACCCTCTTCGGGCACCATGCACACCGGGTGCGTACCGAGGTTGTCGCTCAGACGGACCTCTTTGACCGCATCACCGAGCGTCGTCTTGACAAACTCCAGCGTCGCCTTCGACTTTTCTGCCTGCTCGGCAGCCTCTTTCTTCTCCTCGTCTGTGGAAAGACCAAGGTCCTCCTGCGTCACCGAGCGGAAATCCTTGTCTGCATATTTTCCGAGCGTCTGCGGCACGAAGCTGTCGACCTCGTCGGTCATCAGCAGCACATCAAAGCCCTTTTCCGTGAGCTTTTCCAGCTGCGGCAGCTGAGACAGGCGCTGCCGGTTTTCGCCGCTGGCAAAGTAAATGTACTTCTGCTCCTCCGGCATTGCGTCCGCGTATTCCTTGAAGGAAACGAGCTTGTTCTGCTTATGCGACCAGTACAGAAGCAGGTCCTGCAGCAGCTCCTTCTTCGCGCCGTAGTCGTTCAGCACACCATATTTGATCTGCATGCCGAATGCCGCGTAGAACTTTTCGTATTTCTCACGGTCGGATTCCATGAGCTTTGCAAGCTCTGCTTTGATCTTCTTTTCGAGGTTCGCTGCGATGAACTTGAGCTGGCGGTCATGCTGGAGCATTTCACGCGAAATGTTGAGGCTCAGATCCTGCGAATCGACGACGCCGCGTACAAAGCGGAAGCAGTCCGGCAGCAGCTCCTCGCAGTTTTCCATGATCATGACGCCCGAAGAATACAGCTGCAAGCCCTTCTTGAAATCCTTCGTGTAGAAATCATACGGCGCTCTGGCAGGGATATACAGCAGCGCCTTATACGTCACCGCGCCCTCGACGCTCACATGAATCGTCGCAATCGGGTCTTCAAAGTCGAAGAACTTCTCCTTGTAGAAATTGTTGTATTCCTCGGGGGTGATGTCCTTCTTCGCCCGCTGCCAGAGCGGCACCATCGAGTTGAGCGTCTCGTTCTCCGTGTAGGTCTCATACTCGGGCTTCTCGGAGTCTTTCGTCTCCTCCTTCACCCGCGACTTTTCCATTTCGAGCTTGATCGGGTAGCGGATGTAGTCCGAATACTTCTTGACCAGCTTCTGAAGCTCCCACGTCTTTAAGAAGCGTGAATACTGCTCGTCCTCGGCATCTGCCTTGAGCGTCATAATCACGTCCGTACCGGCGCCTTCGCGCTCGGCAGGCTCCATCGTGTAGCCGTCTGCGCCGGAGGAGGTCCACTTCCACGCTTCCTCGGAGCCGTACTTCTTCGAGATCACCGTCACCGTGTCTGCCACCATGAATGCCGAGTAGAAGCCCACGCCGAACTGACCGATGATGTCGATGTCCTCCTGCTTTTCCATGTCCTTCTTGAACTGGAGGCTGCCGGACTTGCAGATCGTGCCGAGGTTGTTTTCCATCTCGTCTTTGTCCATGCCGATACCGTTGTCGCTCACGGTGAGCGTCCGGCTGGGCTCGTCAACCTTCAGCTGGATTGCAAAATCGCTGCGGTTCAGACCGACCTTTTCGTCTGTCAGCGCCTGATACGCCAGCTTATCGATGGCGTCGGAAGCGTTCGAGATAATCTCCCGCAGGAAAATCTCCTGATGGGTATAGATCGAGTTGATCATCAAATCCAGAAGCCGCTTCGACTCCGCCTTGAACTGTTTCTTTGCCATATATCTTCACGTCCCGTATTGGTAGTATTAGCACTCCATTCCATCGAGTGCTAAGCTTATTATACCGCGCCCTTCCGATTTTGCAACCCCTTTGCGCAAAATTCACAAAGCGTTAAAAAACGAAGAGCGCTTTTTCCGCGCTCTTCGTCTGCATGTATTTAGAAGCGCCAGCTTCTTTAAAAATTTAGCCGATGGCATCCTTCACGACACGCTGGAAGTTCAGCCGTGCGATCTTCTCCATCTCTTCCTTGCTCATGCCCATCTTCTCAAAGCAGGCAAAGAGGTTCGGAATTTCGGAGCAGTTTGCAAGACCCTTCGTGCAGGGGCTGCCGGTGTCGGTCATGGTGCCCATGGTGTCGGGGTTGTCGATGAACTCGAAGAAGTCGAAGCCGCAGCCGACGTGGTCGATGCCCATGACGTCGATCATATGCGCCGCATGCTCGGCAAGGCGCTGAACCGTCTGGTTCTTGGGATCGTCGTCAATGAACAGGTTGAACGCATTCAGACCCACGACGCCGTTGACATCGCGAATCGCGCGCAGCTGATCGTCGGTCAGATTGCGCGGTGCGCTGCAAAGCGCGCGGCTGTTGGAGTGGGACGCAACGAAGGGTTTCTGCGTGATCTTGACCAGATCCCAGAAGCCGTTGTCGTTCAGGTGGGAAACGTCGAGCAGCATGCCCTTTTCCTGCATGCGGCGAACTGCCTCCTTGCCCACGTCGGTCAGACCGTAGTCCTTGCCGGACAGTGCGCCCGCGCCGAGATCGTTTGCCTCGTTCCAGGTCAGAATGCCGTGACGGCAGCCGAAGTCGTAGTAGCGGTCAATCCAGCTCAGGTCCTTGCCCATCGTTGCCATGCCCTCGATGCCGATGAAGATGTAGATCTTGCCGTCGGCATTTGCCTGCATCATTTCGTCATAGGTATGGACAATCCGGAACGACTGGCACTCGGCGATCTCCGCCTTTGCCGCAGCCATGATCTGCTCGGTGCGCTTGACATAGTCCACGTCATACGGGGGGTCAACCCAGATGACGAAGATGCTGCCTTCCACGCCGCCCTTGCGCATGCGCTCGAGGTGGCAGCGGTCAAATACGTTCGTCTCGCCGTTGAGCCGGCGGGTCGTCACGTCACACCAGATATCGGAATGTGCATCAAAATACATAATTTTCCTCCCGTCGAAAAGTAACCGGCGTGCCTCCGGTAAGAGGCACGCCGGAGCGAATCATTGCAGCTGGCAGCCATGCTGCCGTTTGTTATGCGCCGAGGATGATACCGACAATCGTGCCGGCGTAGTTGCCGATGACATAGCCGAGAACGCCGACCAGCATAGCCGGACCAACCAGTCTCGTCCAGCCCTGGGAGATTGCCATACCTGCAGCAGTCGTCGGACCGCCGATGTTGGCGTTGGAAGCGATGATGGAGTCTTCGAGGGAAGCCTTGAAGATCTTCGCACCGACGAAGCAGAACAGCATGTTCACGAGGACCATGATTGCCGTCAGGACGAGCAGCAGCGGGGACTTCGTGAGAACGGTCATGATGTTTGCCGGAACGCCGATGACGAACAGGAACAGGTAAATGAGGTAGGTGCCGATTTCCTGCGAGCCGTGCATCTTTTCAACCTGCTTGTGGCAGAAGGTCGCAACGATGACAGAGATCGTGGTGATCCAGACGTACTGGCTGCCAAGGAACTTGCCGATGAAGTCCAGGAACGCATTGCCTGCGAAGCCGGAGAACAGACCTGCAATGATGCGGGAAACCCAGACGACAACGATGGCGTATGCGAAGTTATAAGCGATGTCCTTCAGGGAGATGTCCTTGCGGGACCAGAACGCAGCAGCCTGCGTCTGCGCAGCTTCCTTGGAAGTGCCCGCCTCGACCTCTTCGATGTGCGGATGACGGAAGTGCTTGCGGAAGAACTTGGAGCCCGCGCAAGCGATCAGGACGAAGAAGTATGCAGCCATCAGCAGGTTATCTGCAACGGTTGCAGCCGCGGTGAGATCGTCACCGGCAGCATACTGAGAAGCCATAGCCGCAAAGTTGACGCCGCCGCCGATGTAGGAGCCGGTCATCATGGAAGCGACCTTTGCAAGACCCTGTGCGTCGCCGAACGGACCGCGCAGGACATAATATGCGATGAAAGCGCCGACAATCGTGCCGACTGCGCCGATCAGGAAGACGATCAGCATACGGCCCGTGTCTTTCCAGACGCGGCTGAGGTTGCACTGCAGAAGCAGCAGCGGAATTGCCATCGGAACGATGACGCCCCAGACGATATCGTCATAAAGCGCAGAGTTGGTGGGGATAACGCCGAGGTTCGCGAGCACCATAGCCATGATCAGCGCGATGATAGCGCCGGAGACCTTGGATGCCCACTGATATTTCTGCTCGAGGAAGATGGACAGCGCGACGCCGATACACATGACACCCATCAGACCCCAGATGTTGTCTGCTGTAATCAGGGTATGGCCCAGAAGCTTTTCGAATAACGTCATAAAGTTTTCCTCCGATTCCTTTTCCCAATTCAATTGTTTCTAAAAAACTTTTGCTGGGGAATGTGTCGTTCTGACGGAGCCGGCTTTCCATCTGAACCACATTTTTATTCTAGCGACTTTGTGTCTGAAAATCAATATTTTTCCGTAAGCTGTCCTCATTTTTTACAAACAGAGCAATTTTTGGAAACGTATCTTGTACAGTTTCTACAAATCTGTACTTTTTCCCTGATTGTTCATCCATGTTTGCCCTATCCAGACGGTTTTGCCGGACAAGTGACCAAAAAATTGTACCCTAAAAATTTTTTAGGTGATTTAAAGCGTAAAAGTGTCGTTAAAAAACCGCTGTCCGGTGCAAAGCGGCTTTGCACAATTTCCCGCCCATACGCGGCAAAAAGCGGCAGAAGGTCCCTGCCCTCTGCCGCCTCTTTTCTCCGTTACAGCTCCAATGTCTCCAGATCATCCGGCACAACGAGATTGCCGTGGTAATACGCTTTCCCCTCTTCGGTATAAAGCGCCTTCCGATTTTCGATATTCTTGTCCTCCGTGTGATAGAGCACGAGGTTTGGAACGCCCAGTTTCTCTGCAAGCTCGCAGGCATCCTTGACCGTGGAATGGTTTTTCTTGTACGGCTCAAAAATATCGCGCTGGGAATACAGGCAGAACGCCTCATGCAGCATCAGCGTGCTTCCCTTGACGTACTCGTATTCCTGCTCGCAGTACGGCTCGTCGCCGCAGCAGGCGATCTTCCGCCCGTCCGCGAGCGTCATGGTAAAGCCGAACTGCTTTGCTTTCGTCGAATGAATATCGAAAAACTGCACGGGTCTGCCGATAATCTCGCGCTTTTCGCCATCTTTGACCTCGATGAAGAAGAAGCGCTCGTCGACAAATTTCAGCTCCTTCGGCGTCAGAAGCATCTCGGCAAGCTGATGCAGAATCCGGATGACCTCCTCGTGGGCATAGAGCCGCGCTTCTCCGTCATATTTGCCGCGCGCCATGTTCTGGCAGATCATGCGCTGCATCCAGACGATGCCGAGCAGATGATCGATGTGCTTGTGTGTGACGATGATATCGCGCATATCCTGCCACTTGTAGCCTGCGTCCTGCAGCCTGCGCAGCAGCAGATTGCCGCCGCCGCCGTCGACCAGAAGGCAGCGCCCCGCCTCCTCCATGACAAAGCAGGTGTTGTAGCAGGCGGTTGCCTGCGCGTTTCCCGTACCGAGGAATGTGATCTTCATAGCTTTGTTCCTTTCCTGCCGCCGGAAGCGCGGCTTTTTCAGCGCCATCATAGCAGATTTTCCCCTGCCCTTCAAGAGCTTTTCCGCATCCTCTTCCTTTCCGCGCCGTTTTGTGGTAAACTATCGGAAATAAGAATTGTTCGAAGGAGAAACCGCATGATTACCATTTCCAATCTTGCCATGCAGTTTGGCGGCAGCGTTCTTTTTAAGCAGGTCGACCTGCAGTTTACCCCCGGCAACTGCTACGGCGTCATCGGCGCAAACGGCGCGGGCAAGTCGACGTTTCTGAAAATTCTCTCCGGCGAGCTGGAGCCGACCTCCGGCGAGGTGTTTTTCAAGCCCGGCGCGCGCCTTTCCGTTCTGAAGCAGGACCAGAACCAGTATGACGCCTATCCGATTCTCGATACTGTCATCATGGGCAACCAGCACCTGTACGATATTATGAAGGAAAAGGACGCCCTCTACGAAAAGGACGATTTTACCGAGGAAGACGGCATGAAGGCCAGCGAGCTGGAAACCGAGTTTGCAGAGCTCGATGGCTGGGAGGCAGAGTCCGACGCTTCTCGCCTTCTGCAGGGTCTTGGCATCCCCGTGGAGCTGCACTACGACCTGATGGGAAATACCGACCCCCGGCTCAAGGTCAAGGTTCTGCTCGCGCAGGCGCTGTTCGGAAAGCCCGACATTATCATGCTCGACGAGCCAACCAACAACCTGGATATTGAAGCGATCAACTGGCTGGAAAACTTCATTCTGGATTATGAGGACAACGGTCTTGTCATCGTCGTCAGCCATGACCGCCACTTCCTCAACACCGTCTGCACGCATATCGTCGATATTGACTACGGCAAGATCAAGATGTACGTCGGCAACTACGACTTCTGGTACGAATCCTCGCAGCTCATCCAGCAGCTGATCCGCAACAAGAATAAACGCAACGAGGAAAAGATCGCAGAGCTTCAGACCTTCATTGCCCGCTTCGCTGCCAACAAGGCAAAGAGCAAGCAGGCAACCTCCCGCCGGCGGCTTCTCGATAAGCTCTCCGTCGAGGAAATGCCCGCCTCCTCCCGCCGGTATCCGTTCGTCGGCTTTGAGCGCGAGCGCGAGGTCGGCAAAGACATTCTCTTTGTCACCGACGTCTCCAAAACCATCGACGGCGTGAAGCTTCTCGACAAGGTTTCCTTCATCGTCGGCAAGAACGACAAGATTGCCTTCGTCGGCGAAAACGAGCTGGCGCAGACGACCATGTTCAAAATTCTCATGGGCGAGTTAGAACCGGACGAGGGCAGCGTCAAATGGGGGCAGACTGTCACGACGAGCTACCTGCCGAAGGATAATTCGGCCTATTTTGACGGGCAGAGCGAGAGCCTCGTCGACTGGATTCGCCAGTTCTCCGCCAGAAAAGACGATGTGTATCTGCGCGGCTTCCTCGGCCGGATGCTCTTTTCCGGTGAAGAGGTCTTCAAGCCCGTAAACGTCCTGTCCGGCGGCGAGAAGGTCCGATGCATGCTCTCGCGCATGATGCTCTCGGGCGCGAACGTGATTCTTCTGGATCAGCCGACCAACCATCTGGATATGGAAGCCATCCAGGCAGTCAACAAAGGACTCGACGCTTTCCCGGGAAATATCCTGCTGGCGTCTCATGACCATGAGCTGCTGCAGACGACGTGCAACCGGATTATCGAGTTCCAGCCGGACGGCAAGATCATTGACCGGCTCGGGACGTATGATGAATATCTGGAGTGGAAGCTTTCCAAATGAGCCACTTGCCAGTGGCAGGGTTTTGCCGTGGCGACAGGGTCAAACTGGCAGAGACCTGCCAGCCGGGTAATTCGACCCCACGCTTCTTAGCTGCGCAAAGAAGCGC
>ERZ838577.513-NODE-513-length-60280-cov-9.075567_pt1 | contig 60280 bp, 54 predicted proteins | sample MGYA00519682_ERZ838577 | MGnify/ENA primary metagenome ERZ838577 (study PRJEB31850, sample SAMEA3708838) | human gut metagenome | biome: human gut; feature: human-associated habitat; material: faeces | place: China | collected 2014 ...
CGAAATCGGCGATGTTCCGAACACCACGCAGAATGGCGGTGGCTTCGATCCTTTTCACGAATTCGGCGGTCAGGCCGGAATAGGAAGTGACTTCCACGCGGCTGTTATCGCGGAATGCACGTCTTATTGCCTCGATACGTCGGGTAGTGTCGTCGCCGGGCTTGTCGATGTTATGGCCGACGGCCACCACCACGCGATCGAAAATGCCGAGTGCGCGGTCCACAATGGATTTGTGGCCGATGGTGAAAGGATTGAACGATCCGGGGAAAACTGCGGTTGTATGCATTGACTGAAATATTGATGAACAGAGTGCGGCGGACGGAATTTAAATCTGAGAGTCGTCTTCGATCACGAGGTTGTCGATGATGAAGTTCTGACGCTCCATCGTGTTCTTGCCCATATAGAACTCCAGCAGTTTCTCCACCGTGTCCTCGCGTTTGAGCTTCACGCGTTCGAGTCTCATATCCGGGCCGATGAATTCGGCGAATTCCACATCGTTGATTTCCCCGAGACCTTTGAATCTGGTTATCTCCGCGTTGGCGCCGAGTCGGGCGATTGCGTTTTCCCGCTCTTCGTCGGTGTAACAATAGAATGTGTCTTTCTCTTTCTCCGCGTTCTCCCCTTTGCGGCGGCTACCGCGTCCTTTTCGGCGCACGGCGTTTTTATCCCGCACGCGGAAAAGCGGAGTCTGGAGTATGTAGACGTGCCCTTTCTTCACCAGGTCGGGGAAGAACATGAGGAAGAAAGTGATGGTGAGCAGGCGGATGTGCATGCCGTCGACATCGGCATCTGTGGCGATGATCACTTTGTTATATCGCAATCCCTCGATTCCTTCTTCGATATTCAGGGCTGCCTGAAGCAGGTTGAACTCATCGTTTTTGTAGACAACCTCCTGAGTCATGCCATAGGAGTTGAGCGGTTTGCCCCGTAGGGAGAATACGGCCTGCGTCAGGGCGTTGCGGACTTTGGTGATGGTTCCGGAGGCGGAATCTCCCTCAGTGATGAAAATAGCCGATTCCTCGCGGAGGTCTGTCTTGGCGTTTTTGGGGAGATTGTCGTTATAATGCCAGCGGCAGTCGCGGAGCTTGCGGTTGTGGAGGCTTACTTTCTTGGCTTTTTCGCGAGCGAGCTTTGCGACGCCGGCCATTGCTTTGCGCTCCTTTTCGCTCGATGCGATCTTGGCAAGCATCACGTCGGCGATGTCGGTGTGTTTGTGGAGGTAATCGTCGAGCTCTTTCTTTATGAAATCGCCTATGAATTTGTTGACTGTGAGCTGGCTTCCCGGAGCCACTTCCTTGCTTCCGAGCTTTGTCTTCGTCTGACTCTCGAACACGGGCTCCTGAATGCGGACACTCACGGCGGCCACCAGGCCGTTGCGGATGTCGGAATACTCATAACCTTTTCCGGAAAATTCCTTTATAGTGCGGCTCACATGCTCGCGGAAGGCCGAGAGGTGCGTGCCCCCCTGAGTGGTGTGCTGACCGTTGACGAAGGAATAATATTCCTCGCCATACTGGTCGGTATGGGTGAGCACCACTTCGATGTCATCGCCCTTGAGATGTATTATAGGGTAGAGGGGATCGTTGGTCATGTTTTCGCGCAGGAGATCGAGCAGGCCATGGCGCGACAGATAGCGGCGTCCGTTGTAGTAAAGCTGCAGGCCCGTGTTGAGATAGGTGTAGTTGTTCACCATCGTCTCAACGAATTCAGTATTGAAACGGTAATTCTGAAAGAGTTCGGGGTCCGGGGTGAAACGCACGAAAGTGCCGTTGGGTTCATTGGTGTCGAAGGGTTCTGTCTGATTCACCAGGTCGCCGCGGAGGAATTCGACGGTCACTTTTTTGCCGTCGCGGACACTCGACACTTCGCATCGAGTCGAGAGCGCATTGACTGCTTTCAGGCCCACGCCGTTGAGGCCTACGGATTTCTTGAAGTTCTTGTCGTCGAATTTTCCACCGGTGTTGATGTCGGATGCTACCTGTTTAACTTTTCCGAGTGGGATTCCTCGCCCATAATCGCGCACGGTTACTTCTCCCTCCTCACTCACGGAGATGTCGATGCGTTTGCCTGCGCCCATGTTGAATTCGTCGATAGAATTATCGACCACTTCCTTTATGAGCACATAAATGCCGTCATCGGGATGTGTTCCGTCGCCGAGTTTGCCGATATACATGCCGGGTCGGCGGCGTATATGCTCGTTCCATTTCAGAGTCTGAATGGCGTTGTCGTCGTAAGAACCGGCATCGGGACCTCCGGTTCCTGTCTCCATCCCGGCGTAGAAATCGACCTCGCCGTCGGTGTCGGTTTTCTCAATTTCGAAAATATCCTCGCTCATTATCTGCACAACTGGTAAATAACATACAAATTTACAAAAAAATGAGCAATTCTGAAAATAGAGCCGTCGGGGATTTCCCGGAAGGTGAATCAGTCGGCGATGTCGGGCTCGGGGAGTTCGGCGAACTTGCGGCGACGGAGGGTCGAGAGGCGCCCTTTGGCGACTCTTGCTGACCGGAGCAGAAGGAGCGGGAGAGCGACTCCGGCGATGGAGTAGAGAATCCAGAAAAGGCCGCTTTTGTGGTCGTGGATCACCATGTGGCATCCGATCTGCCCGAAGTCGAGCCCATACCACCATATTTTCAGCAAGCTCACCGGTTTGAAGCATATGATATGCAGGATGAAGATATAGAGAGTGTTCTCTCCGATGAACACGAGTGAGCGGCGAATGGCGGAGTTGCGGCTGTCGATGGCCCGCGACAAGTAATATATCATCAGGAATCCGGCCACGCCGGTAAGAGGGAGTGTGAGAATATCCTGCATTTTGGCTCCGTTGTTCATGCCGGAGAAGTGCTGCGTGGCGGCATAGCAGAGAAAGAGGAAACAGGGAATGGCGATATACCACCATTGTTTGATTTTTTCTTCGGCCGATCGGAAAATCACGCCCGCCCCGAAGAAGAATATGCCCCATGTCTCGCGCCATCCTCCGTTGGGAATAACTGTGATCTTGAGACCGAATTCGACTCGTAAGGCTATCAGCGCGAGCATCGAGAGGCAGATCACGCCGATGGCACGTGTCGGGGGGAGTTTCGTGTGCGAATCGAGCAGCCGGTAGAGCAACAGGAAGACAATGCTTGCTACAAGCAGCCCGCGGAAGAACCAGAATGCTCCCGCCATGAATTCGTCATAGCCCGACATACCTGTAACGATGAGCAGAAGCCGGGCGAGAGCCTGCCGCAGAGTGTAGGGATGGGTGACGCCGCCGGTCCAGTTGCCGAACTGCTCGTTGAGGATTCCGAAATGGAACCAGATATTGTGGAGCAGAAGGAATATTATACTCCAGCGCAGAAAGGGGAAATAGAGTCCCTTGATACGCTTTGATATAAAGCTCCACGGGTCGGCGAGGTATTTGCGGCTGAAGAAATAGCCGGCGGCCATGAAGAAGAGAGGCATGTGGAACGTATAGATGAAATTGGTGAGCAGTTCCGGAGCCTCGGCATGGCCTATTACCATCAGAATGATGGCAATTCCCTTGCAGATGGATATGATGGTGTTGCGTTTAGCGGGCGTTGCAGTGCTCATTCGGGATAGTTGAGGTTTTCATGGCGCGGAGAGGCGAGTGTTTCGTCGAGGTAACGGCGTGCGGCACGGCGAGCGCCTTCGAGGTCCATGAATGTCCAGTTGCCGCAGTCGCGTGGCGATGCTCCGGGGATGTCGGCGGTGAAACCGGCGATGAATTCCATGGTCCGGCGCATCAGCGGGAGGATGTCGACGCTCTTGTATTCGCCGGCAAGGAGGAGGTAATTACCTGTGCAGCAACCCATCGGACCCCAATAGACAACTTTATCTTTCCATTCCGGAGAATTGCGGAGGAAAGTGGCAGCGAGATGCTCCATGGCGTGAAGGGCGCGCGGTTCGAGCGCGGGTTCGCGGTTGGGGCGCGTCATGCGTATGTCGAATGTGGTGACAACATCGCCCGAAGGAGTGCGGTCGCGGCGCGAGACGAATATTCCCGGTTCGAGACGGGTATGGTCGATTGTGAAACTTGCTATCTTTTCCATGATGTTGAAAATTAGTCCGTACAACTTCGTTGCAAAATTATCAAAAGGGATTTTAAGATGCAAATGCGACTGAGAGAAGAGGTGATGAAACATGCATGAGCATGGTGGACTATAAACTTTTTTTAACATTTTGGCGTTTTTTTAACAGAATGTAAAACTACAATACCCATATTGCAGATGAAAAATATTGCATTTCTGATGTTTTTATGTGGCGCGGCGCCTTGTCTGCTCGCGGCCAATGACGCTGACGTGGACGATGATAGCGGGTCGGCAAAGATCGAATTTATAAAGACCTCTCGCCATCCGGATGTGAAAGAGCTCCTGAAGAAAGACCGACCGCAGGACGTCAATGCCATACAGGTTCCGCATTTCGCCATCCGTACGGCCGACAATAAATTCGTGATGACGCTCGGCGTACAGCTCAATCCGATAATAGGTTGCGATTTAGGCAACGACCTATATGAAATAGACGGTGCCGGCATAGGTTTCGTCACGGGTATGATACCGGTGCCGTCGGTGCGCGGACGGCGTTCCGATTTCTTTATAAATCCTTTGGGATCATGCGTGGATTTCCAGGTGGTTGGGTTCGGAGGTACCGACAATCAGGTTTCGGGATATATAAAGTTCGGAACCAACGGAGAGGATGCCCATGTTAAATTGAAAAAAGCTTATGTGAGCTGGCGTGGATTCACGGCAGGAATGAAGCATACTCTGTTCGAGGACGAGGTGGCAAGCCAACCTGCAACGATCGATCCTCAAGGTCCTTGCGGGATGGTATCCGGCACGGCATACGAGATTTCGTATGTATCGAAACCGATGAAAGGATTCCGCTTCGGTCTCGGAGTGGCGATGCCGTCGTATTATTCGGCAAGCGGGCGCTATCTGGGGCATGATTTCAAATATTGGAAAGGAGAGGAGATCGACGGTCAGCCTGTGGCCGATCCGACGGCCTACAATCAGGTTGTTCCGGATGTGCCGATGTTTGTGGAATGGGGAAAATCGGAATTCAACCGTATCCGTGTGTCGGGTATAGTGCGGAATTTCTCTTACCGCGACCTTCTCGAAGGGAAGCGCCGCTCATCCGTGGGGTGGGGCATGATGCTTAGCGGCAATCTCAATCCCGTGGAGCCTCTGATCTTTTATCTCACTGCCTGCTATGGAAAAGGCATTGGCGCCTATATCCAGGATCTCGCAGGGCAACCGCTATCTTTTATCCCCGATGATGCTCGTCCGGGGCGTATGACACCGTCGCCGATGATGGGGCTTATGTTGGGCGCCACATATAATTTCAATTCCCGGTGGCAGGTGAACGCTATGGTTTCGGATGCCGCGATATGGAAAGTAGAAGAGTATGCGCGTGCGGCTGCTACTGCTCCCGACAATATCAACAATTACCGCAACGGGTTCTATGCCGCGGGAAATGTTTTCTACAATATATCCTCCTATCTCCAGGTTGGACTCGAATATGTCTATGGTCACCGCCGTACATGGGGGGCAGGGTCGGCTTCCGACAGCCGCTTGCAGATGCAGTTTATGTTCTCGCTTTGACCTGTTAAAATGATTACAGTGTAAAATATAAGGGAACAGAGTCCTATTATATTAGTCTTATTAAATAAAGAGAGGCGGCAATCCGGTCGGATTGTCGCCTTTTACTCAGTAGTTTTAAACAGAAATTACAGGCTGAGCGGAGTGTAGGGGAGGTCGAAGGCTTCGGCCACGGCTTTGAATGTGATTTTGCCATCGACTATGTTCACGCCTTCTGCGAGTCCGGGATCTTTGCGGCATGCATCTTTCCAGCCGAGGTCGGCGATACGCAATGCATAGGGGAGAGTGGCATTGGTAAGCGCCATTGTCGAAGTGTAGGGCACTGCTCCCGGGATGTTGGCAACGGCATACTGGATGACTCCGTCGATGGTGTAAATCGGTTCGGAGTGGGTGGTGGGGTGAGTGGTCTCGAAGCATCCTCCCTGATCGACTGCAACATCGACCATAACAGAACCGGGACGCATGAGCTTTATCATATCGCGTGTGATAAGATGCGGGGCTTTGGCACCGGGAACGAGCACAGAGCCGATAACGAGATCGGATGTCGGGAGCTCCTGCTCTATATTGTGGCGCGAAGAGAAGAGAGTCTTTACGTTGCGCGGCATAGTTTCGGCGCAATGGCGCAGAGTCGGCAGCGAGATGTCAGTGATAGTGACGTCGGCACCGAGACCTGCGGCCATAAGAGCGGCATTTCGACCCACTACTCCGGCACCGAGCACGAGCACTTTTGCCGGCTTCACCCCCGGGACTCCTCCAAGGAGAACTCCGCGGCCGCCCTGCGGTTTTTCGAGGAAATGCGCACCCTCCTGCACGGACATACGGCCTGCAACTTCGCTCATGGGCACAAGTAACGGGAGACGGCGCTCACGGTCGGTGACCGTCTCGTAGGCGATACATGTGGCGCCGGAGGCAAGCATGGCGTCTGTGAGATCGCGGTCGCATGCGAAATGGAAATAGGTGAATACAACCTGACCTTTGCGGACAAGGGAATATTCCGGTTCAATCGGTTCCTTTACCTTTACAATCATGTCGGCTATGGCATACACATCTTCGATTGTGGGCAAGAGTTTGGCGCCGGCTGCCGCATATTCTTCATCACTGAAACCGCTTCCTTCTCCTGCGGTTTGCTGGACATAGACGTCATGACCGTGGGCTATGAGTTCCTTCACTCCGGCCGGTGTTGCGCCGACACGGTTCTCATTGTTCTTAATTTCTTTCGGAATTCCGATTTTCATGGCTATATACGATTAAGGATAGATGATTAGGGCTTGCGGGCTGCATTGCCGGCCGTACTAAACGGGAAATCGGGGCGGCTTCGCAAACCGATGTAAAAGTAGAAAATCGGATAAAAATATCAAATTAATTTTTTATGTTTTACGACATACCGGGATGAACAATGAAACTCGCCTGCGGTGTCAGTCAGCCAGATCAGCGGGCGGGTTCTGCTTTATGAAAGTCTCGAGCCGTATCTTTTCTTCGTCAAGGGCTTCATATTCCTTCTCCATTATGTGTTTTCGCTCCGCAACCCAGTCGGGGTCGTCGAGGCGGTCGGCCACATTCAGGGGAAAGAGTTCTCGCCGGCTCTTGATTCTCGAAGCGAGCACCGCCGATTCCTCTGCCACGCGGCGAGAGGTGTCGTCATCAAGTTTCGTGTCGCCTGGCGGCAACAGAAGAGAGGCATCATCGGCGATCGAGCTCAGCCATTCGATGTTGGCGGATTTGTAGGCTGACTCGGCGTTTCGGAGAATCGCTCCCGCGAGCAATCCGTTTTCGTTGTCGCGGAAGAAAACAGGGTGAGCCAGAAATGCGGTTTTTTCAAGGAGTTCTGTGAGTCCATCGATAAGGTTCTTATTTAGCCGTGTTTCCGCGCCGGAAATGAGGAAAGATGAGTTGCGATAGATGATGCCCCGGATGTCTTTCAGTTTCCTGCGCGCGAAAGCACGGAATCTTTCGAGATCCCGACATAGATAAACCGGTTTCCGCTTGATTCTGTCTGCCACAAGGCGAAGTTCCATCACGTCGGCTGTCGCTACCAGAACTTTAAGATGGGCAGGGCCGAGCGTTCGGATGTATTGGCGCAAGACAATTTCCCTTTCAAAGAGAGAGATCTTTTTCCATTCGGAATAGTTCTTCGACAGTTTCTCCCTTAGGGGATTTGTCTGCCTGTTGCCGCCCCGGGAGAATAAATTGTCTCTGGGTGACATTTTTTTAATAATTTTGGTTATAAAGAGGATGCAAGCCTATGCTCTACTGGGAGTGACATAAACTGCCCGTTTTTTCTATCGCAAAAATAATAAAGAGGATGGATTTTGTCAAGTTTTTTAACAAAATGAGGACTAAAAATATACAGATTTTAATAGATAACGTTTGAAATGCCAATAGATTCGTTGTATATTTAATTTAGTTTCGATATGGGAATTTCAGAGTCTTACCATCCCCATCGGCGGCGCGGAGACCCTCCGCGCCGGAAAACCTCTTCTATTCCTTTTTCAATGCGTTCGAGAGGCAGTGACAGAAATTCTTCGAGTGCATGGCTTTCGATGTAGGCTCTTGTCTCGGCGAGCAAAGCATCTGCGCGTGCGCGATGCGACAGGATATGCCGCCGCGTCGATAGCCATTCGCGATAAGAGTCGGCGGCGTAGAGCATGAGGGATGCTGTCTTTTCCGGTTCGCAGCAGAGAGTCGAGAAGAATTTAATGGCGCTGCGGATATCGGTCAGGGACGGGTTCTTGCGCGGTCGTTCGCCTCCGATGAAGAATATCTTCCGGATTGCGGAGCGATATTTCTCATCGAGCTTTTCGAGGTCGGGCTTTGCCCAGAAATCGAGATATTCCCGGGCCTGAGGCCGCGCATCGTAAAGCTCGCACAGCAATTCAACGATTCCTTTTTTATCGATGTCGCGGAGTGCCTTGCGGAGTGCTGGTTTTGACATAATTCATTTTTTTCGAGAATCTCGGGAATCTCGGTTTTATTTCCAGGATTTCGGGGAGCTCGAACATCTCGAGCATCTCGAGAATCAAATAAAGAAAATATAGGCGATAATCACGGCGGTGACAGCGCCGGTGATGTCGGCGAGGAGGGCATAGCCTGCGGCGTAGCGTGTTTTGGTGACTCCGACGGATCCGAAGTAGACGGCGAGGATATAGAATGTGGTGTCGGTGGATCCCCTGACGGCGGCGGCGAGTTTGCTGACGAATGCGTCGGGTCCGTTGGCTTTCATCACGTCGAGCATCATGGCGCAGCTGCCGCTTCCGCTTAGCGGCTTCATGAGCATAGTCGGGAGCGCTCCTACCCATTGGGTGTCGAAGCCGAGCCATGTCACTCCCGATTCAACCCATCCGGTGAAGACATCAAGAGCGCCGGATGCCCGGAACATTCCTATGGCCACGAGTATTGCCACCAGATATGGAATGATCATCACGGCAGTCTTGAAGCCCTCTTTGGCGCCTTCGATGAAGACATCGTAGACGCGCAGGCGGTGGCGGATGCCGGCCGCAAGAAAAGCGATGATCACCCCGAAGAGGATGAAGTTGGCGCCGAAAGTGCTGTAGATTCTCACTTTGTCGGCAGGCAATGATGAGAAGAACCAGGTGATTCCGGCCACGGCAAGGGCTATGCCGGCCATCCAGAGGCAGAGGACCCGGTCGATGCGTATCTTCTGCTTCACGCATAGGGCTGAGAGCCCGACGAGGGTGGCAATCGCAGTGGCTATCAGAATGGGTATGAAGACATCGGTCGGGTTGGCGGCGCCTCCCTGAGCGCGGTACATCATGATGCTTATAGGAATCAGACATAGCCCGGAACTGTTGAGCACCAGAAACATTATCATGGCGTCGGTGGCAGTGTCCTTGCGGGTGTTGAGCGACTGCATCTCCTGCATCGCCTTGAGGCCCATCGGCGTGGCGGCGTTGTCGAGGCCGAGCATATTGGCCGATATGTTCATGAAGATGGCGCCCATCGCCGGATGTCCTTTGGGAATTCCGGGAAAGAGGCGGCAGAAGAAAGGACTGATCAGCCGGCCGAAGAATTCAATCACCCCCGCGCGCTCACCGATCTTCATGATGCCGAGCCAGAGGGTGAGTACGCCTGTCAGTCCGAGGGAAATCTCGAAAGCGAAAGCCGCCTGATCGAAAGAGGCGTTCATGATGTCGCTCCACACGGCGAGATCGCCCGCAAAGATGCTTCGCCCTGCCGCCATGAGGAAGGCGATGATGAAGAAAGAAAGCCAGATCCAGTTGAGAACCAAAACCGAGGGATATTATAAGACTCTGAAATTTCTAAGTTAAAGAGACTAAAGATTTTCAGAAACGTCGGATGCCCATAATTTCGCGCACATCCTTGAGGGTTGCGGCGGCATATTCGCGGGTACGTTCGGCGCCCTGTCTAACCACTTTGGAGAGGTATTCATCGTTGCTGCGGATGTCGAGAATGCGCTCGCGGATCGGAAGCGTGATCTTGAGGATGTCTTCGGCAAGCTGTTTCTTGAGGTCGCCGTAACGGATCGAGCAATCGGCATAGGCATTGCGGTAGTGCTCTACAACGTCGGGAGTCGAAACGAGTTCGAGGAGGGTGAAGAGGTTTTTCACCGGTTCGCTGATCGGCGAATTCGGTGTCTTGGGGCCCTCGTCGGTAACGGCGCGCATCACTTTCTTGCGGAGAGTCTTCTCGTCGTCGATGAGATAGATGCAATTTCCTTCACTTTTACCCATTTTCCCTGAACCGTCGAGTCCCGGCACCTTCACGGCTTCGCCTCCGAAGTTGAAATTAACCGGTTCGCCGAAATAGTCTACTTTATAGAAAGAATTGAATCGGCGGGCGAATCGGCGGGTAAGCTCGAGGTGCTGTTCCTGATCCTTGCCTACGGGCACGAAGTCGGCATGATGGATAAGGATGTCGACGGCCATGAGGGTGGGGTAGGTGAGCAGACCGGCATTTACCCTCTGGTTTGTCTGGTTGCCTATAATCTCCTTCTCGATCTCATCGGAGTCGGAGGTTATACCGAGGGCTTTGCGGGCTTTGTCCTTGAAAGAGGCCGTGCGCATGAGTTCGCCTATTCCGACATGCATATTCATGAGCAGATACATTTCCGAGATTTCGGGCACGTCGCTCTGCACGTAAATTATATTCTTTTCAGGGTCAAGACCGGCGGCAAGATATTCGGCGAGGATGTTTTTCACGTTCTCGTGAAGAATTGCCGGGTCGGGAGCCGTGGTGAGGGCATGGAGGTCGGCCACAAAATAGCGGCAGTCGTAGTCGTCCTGCATCCTGACAAATTTGGAGAGCGCACCGAAATAGTTGCCGAGGTGCAGGTTGCCCGTGGCGCGGATGCCGCTCAATACTATCTTCTTCTTATCGTTGTTTTCTTTTTCCATCATTTTGGTAGTTTAATGCAAAATTAGTCAAAAAAAGTAATAAAAAACTAATATAGTTGCGGATTGTTTAAATAAATGAGAACCGGAGGCGTTGGATAATGAGGGGAAGCTCTCGAATTCCCCAGAGGAATAAAGTTACGAATGGTTATGAAAAAAATACAGATCAGGACATCGGGCGTGTTGTTGTCGGGCGTGTTGTGGGCAGTGTCGATGCCCGCTGCGGGAGTGGCACAGACAGCGGCCACCGACGGCAACGATACGCGGAAGATTCTCTTTATCGGCGATTCTATGACCGGCTGGCTTTCGGAGCGCCTTAATGCTTACGGACTCCAGAACGGATTTGAAGTCTCCACGCTGGTGTGGGACGGCTCTACAATAGAGAAGTGGGGAGCCGCGCCGCGCCTCAGGGAGGTGATGCAGAAGGAGAAACCTGACGCCGTGTTTGTAAGTCTTGGCCTTAACGAGCTTTTCGAGCCCAATCCTGAAAAGAGGCTGAAGCCGTCGGTCGAAAAGATAAAAAAGGCCGTTGGCGACCGTAAGCTTCTATGGGTTGGTCCCCCCTCCTGGCCCGGCCAGAAAAAGGGGGCCGTGCTCAACGACTGGCTTGAGAAGGAACTTGGCGAGAAAGCGTTTTTCCGCAGCTTCGGTATGGATATCCAGCGGCAGAGTCCGAAAAATCCGCATCCCACAAGAGCCGGAATAATCGAATGGATGGATTCGGTGATACGCTGGATTCCTGCCAATTCGGAGATACGACTTCCGGGAATCAGGAAACCGGAGGGGGTGCAGATGTCGCGAGGCAAGTCGTTTGTCTACCGCCGCATGAAAGAGAATCTTTGACAAGAGAAAATATAGAAAACTAAATTTTATACTATGGAATTCAGAGAAATGACAGTGAAGGATTATCCGGCCTTCCTGCAGTTATACAACGAAAGTTTTCCGGAGAATGAGCGGCGCCTGTATAAAAGCGCGGAACATGTGGCTGAATTTGTGAAAGAGAAAGGCGGCAAGTTCCATGCCTTTGCCATTGATGACGGCGGGGGGGATTTCCTCGGTTTCCTCTCGTATTGGGTTTTCGAAGGATATATCTATATTGAGCATTTTGCCGTGCAACCGGAACATCGCGGAAAGAATATCGGCCGCAAGCTTCTCTCTCATCTTTTCAAAACTGTTGGCGAAAACGTGCTCATCGAGGTTGAGAAGCCCGAGACCGAGGAGGCCCGTCGCCGCATACGGTTCTATGAGAGTTGCGGATTCCGCATGCGTGAGGATATCAATTATGTTCAGCCCCCTTACAGCGCCGAGCAAAGCGGAGTAGAGATGATGCTGATGACCCACGGCGACGTGAAGCTCCGCGACACGCGCGACCTGCGGGAGATGCTCACCGAGGTCTATAACGTCAATGCCGGAGTCTGATAATCAGATAATCATACAAAATATAGAATCCGGGACATGTCAGAACGATATGTCCCGGATTTTTAAATTTTATGATGTCGGGAATTTGTCAGAAATCGTAGCCGAGAGTGAAGACCCAGGCTTTGGTGTGGCCGCCGAAGTTGCGCATCATCCCTTCGCCGAGGTCGAGGTTTTTCCAGGCTCGCGTAAGGCCAGCCTGATAGTGGGCGCCGATATAGTAATGACCGAGTATACGGAGGCCGGTGCCGAACTTAAGGCCGAAGTCGACCGGTGCGGGCTTTTGCGTGAATACAGGTTCTACATTGGGGAAGGCCGTGGCTACGAGTGCTTTGTCGGAAAGCTTGGAGCCGAACGTGAAGCCGACATAGGGACCGAAGTCAAGACTCCATCTTATGTCGTCGGTGACATTGAAGCGGACGGAGGCCACCACCGGAATCGTGAATGAATAGGAGCGGAGGTGTCCGGCCTGGGTCACCGTAGTGTTGTCGAAGGGAGTGACGAAGGTGTAATCGCCCGAGCGCGACTGGAAGAAGACTCCGGGCTGGATTGCGAACCAGTCGCGGAAGTTGAGGTCGGCGGTGAAACCGATGTCGAATCCCGTGCCCCAACTCTGGCGGTTGTAGCCGGGCATGACGTCGCCCCCGAGAGTGCGGTTGGAGGTGTTGACGCCGATTCGCACACCGAGGTCGAAAAGGCTTGACGGTTTCTCAGCCGAGAAGAAATCGGCGGCGGAAGCTGTTCCCGACACTGCCGAGAGAAGGAGCGCCGCGGCGATATTGAATGATTTGATGCGTGTCATTATTATTTGCAATAAGTTTACGGCAAAGATACAAAATTTCTGAAATAATTCATTAAATTTGCCGCTTGAACGAGTCAAATAGAGTCTCAATATTCGAAGAAATGACACAATTTAAATACAACAGCCTGATGAGCAATATGAAAGATTACGTCATGATAATCTTTGGTCTGTTGGTTTACGCTCTCGGTTTTTCGGCATTCATTCTCCCTCATCAGATAGTTGTAGGCGGCATGGCCGGTCTCGGTACGCTCGTGTTTTTCGCTACTGGCGGTTTTATACCGGTATCGGTCACGATGTATGCCGTCAATATCATTCTTATACTCTGCAGTTTCCGGATGCTCGGGAAATCCTTTACGCTCCGCACGATTTTCGGGGCGACCGGAGCTTCGCTGAGCATCGGTATTTTCGAGGGCTATTTCATGTCGCATGCCCCGTTCATAGCCGACACTGCGATGAGTATAGTGCTTGGAGGCATCATGATGGGTATCGGCATCGGCACGATATTCATCCATAATGGCACGTCGGGCGGGTCGGATATCATCGCGGCGATGGTCACTAAAGTGTCGAATGTCAGCGTGGGCCGAATGATCATGACTGTGGACATGACGATTGTGGCCATGTCGTTCTTCATGCCTTTTGAAGGGACTCTCGACCAGCGCCTGCAGATGGCCGTCCCCAAGATAATCTACGGCTGGGTCACGATCTTTATTTATTCTTATATATGCGACCTGATCATCAATTCCAACCGGCAGGCCACACAGTTCATTATCTTCTCCACCAAATGGCGTGAGATCGCCGACAAGATCAACAATGACGCTCACCGCGGCGTGACCGTGATGGACGGCACGGGCTGGTATACGAAGCAGGAGGTGAAAGTGCTTATGGTATGGTGCCGCAAGATTGAATCGGTTACAATTTTCCGAATCATCAAGGGTGTCGACGAGAATGCGTTTGTATCTCAAGGCAACGTCAACGGTGTCTACGGCAAGGGTTTCGACAAGGTGAAGATAAAGATGAAAAAGCAAAAGGGCCCGGATTCCCGAACCATGAATTCATTGAATGAGAATTCAAATCCCACTCAGTTCGTAAGGCGTTCCAACAGCGAGGAATAACCATCGACGGGAATTACGTCGGGGTCGCGGCTCCACCAGGTCATCTGTTTTTTTGCATAGACGCGAGTGTTTTTCTTGATGCGTTCTATGGCGACTTCGCGGGTCATCTGCCCGTCGAAATAAGCGAACATTTCTTTCAGCCCCACAGTATTGAGGGAATTCAGATGCCGGAATGGGAACACGCGTCGCGCCTCCTCTTCAAGGCCTTCGGCCACCATGCGGTCCACTCTCAGATTTATGCGCTCGAAGAGTACGGGGCGGGGCGGGGCGAGCAGGAATTTAAGGATTCTGAAAGGGCGCTCCACGCGATTTCCGGTGATGAGGCCCGAATATGGACGTCCGGCCGTGCGGGAGATTTCCACGGCATGAAACACCCGCTTGATATTGCGAAGGTCGGCGCTGGCATGATATTGAGGGTCGAGTTTCGCTAATTCGGCGATAAGCCATTCATTACCTTTTTCTTCAACTTCGCGGGCGAGGCCGCGGCGTATATCGTCGGGCACAGTCGGAAGCAGGTCGATGCCGTTGCAAAGGGCGTCGACATACATCATCGAGCCTCCGCAGACCACGGCCGTGCCCTTCCTTTCGAACAGTTTTCCGGCAATCCGCAGGGCGTCCTGCTCGAAAAGGGAGGCGCTGTAGTAGGCGTCGGGCGGGAGCATGTCGATGAGATGATGGGGAACGGCGGCGCGTTCCTCGGGAGTGGGAAGGGCAGTGACAATGGGGATGCCGGTATAGATCTGTCGGCTGTCGGCCGATATTATATCCGTGCCGAGGCGCCGGGCCACTTCAACGGCAAGGGCCGACTTGCCCGAGGCAGTCGGCCCTGTTATGACTATGAGAGTCGGTTTATTCTCCATTGTTTGCCGCCTACTTCATTTTTTTCTGATTATTTTGCGGCTAAGATGCGGCAGATGTTCACTACCACGTCGCGTGCTTTCTCCATCGACTGAACCGGCACGAATTCATAGCGGCCGTGGAAGTTCTCGCCTCCGGCGAAGATGTTGGGGCAGGGGAGACCCTTGAATGAGAGCTGGGCGCCGTCTGTGCCGCCGCGGATGGGCTGCACGCGCGGTTCGATGCCTGCATCGCGCATGGCCTGCTCGGCAATCTCGATGATATGCATAACGGGCTCGATTTTCTCCCGCATGTTGTAATACTGGTCTTTGATCTCGACCGTGCAACATCCTGGATATTCCATGTTGGTTTTGCGCACAAGGTGTTCGATCTCGCGTTTGCGGCTTTCGAAGCGTGCGCGGTCATGGTCGCGGATAATGTAGGTGAGCACGGTTTTCTCCACGTTTCCTTCTATGCCCACAAGATGATAGAAACCTTCGTAGCCCTCGGTGTGTTCCGGAGTTTCCCAACGGGGAAGCATGGCTATGAAGTTATTGGCCACTCGAATGGAATTTATCATTTTATGCTTTGCATATCCGGGATGCACGTTGCGCCCTTTGATTGTGACTTTTGCGGAGGCGGCGTTGAAGTTCTCGAATTCGAGCTCGCCGACGGCGCCGCCGTCCATGGTGTAGGCGAATTCGCAACCGAATCGCTCCACATCGAATTTGTGGGCTCCGAGGCCGATCTCCTCATCGGGATTAAAGCCGATGCGTATTTTGCCATGCTCCACTTCGGGATGGGCCTGCAGCCATGCGATGGCGTCGATGATCTCGGCGATGCCTGCTTTGTCGTCGGCTCCGAGAAGAGTGTTGCCGTCGGTTACGATAAGATCCTGCCCGATATAATTAAGAAGTTCGGGGAACTCATCGGGGGAGAGTACGATCTCCTTTTCGGCGTTGAGCGTTATGTCTTTGCCGTCGTAGGATTTGACGATGCGTGGGTTGACATGATGGCCCGACATGTCGGGGGATGTGTCCATATGGGCGATAAAGCCGATAACGGGCACCCGGCGCGAGGTGTTGGCCGGAAGGGAGGCGAAAAGATACCCGTTGTCATCGAGTGTTATTTCTTCGAGTCCCATTTTTTCGAGTTCTCCGCGAAGGTATTTTGCGAATTCCATCTGCCCCGGGGTCGAGGGGGTCATATTTGTGAGTTCGTCGCTCTGTGTATCGAACTTCACGAAGTCGAGGAAACGATCAGTGAGTGTCATAAGTTATTAAATTCAAAGGTTGTTTTTGAATCTTAGACAGAATCTATGCAAATTTACGAAATATCTGCCAACCACAAAGCAAGTGAAGCGAAAAAATGTTTATCTTTGTATTTATGAAACTGAAAAGGCCGCAGATACGTCTTATTATAGCCCTCGGAGTAGGGCTCTATGTGATGGGTTCAGGCATTTATGCCGCAATCCGCGAGAGCCGGGAGTCCACCGCTCCTGCAGATGAAAAGAGAATCGAGGCTCGGCATCCTGCGTCTTCTCCGTCCGGTATGTCGTACGGCCTCGATGTCGTGGCTTTGCCAAATGGGACGACTTCGGAAGTGAAGGATTATGAAGGATTCAGGGTGTCGTTCAATAAAGATAACCGCACGCCCAACTGGGTGGCATGGGAACTTTTGGGCTCTGAAACCACTGGCGAGGTTGGGCGACATAACAAGTTTCTGCAGGATCCTGAAGTGGAAGGATGTCCCGAAACCGTCGACTACCGTAAATCGGGTTACGACCGCGGGCACATGTGCCCCGCCGCAGACCAGAAATGGAGCGAGAAGGCGATGGCCGACTGTTTCTTTATGACGAACATATGCCCGCAGGACCATTCGTTGAATTCCGGGGCGTGGAATACTCTCGAGAACAAAGAGCGGGCATGGGCCAGACGCGACAGCGCCCTGCTGATAGTGGCAGGCCCGCTTTATTCGGAAAACGATAAATCTGTTATCGGTAGGGGAGTCCGTGTGCCGGGCGCGTTCTTCAAGGTGTTGGCGGCTCCATATCTTGCGGAGCCACGTGGCATTGCTTTTGTATATCCCAACATGTCGTCGCCCGGCAATATGCAGAATTATGTGATGACAATCCGGGATCTCGAGAAAATTACAGGCTACGATTTCTTTCCGGCGCTTCCCGATGCCCTGGAAGAAAAAATCGAAACGACAGCTTCTTTTACGGAATGGAACAGACGATGATCAACGATGATACGATAGTGGCGGTCTCCACCGCTCCCGGAACGGGGGGAATTGCCGTGATAAGGCTTTCGGGACGCAATGCCTTCGAAATTCTCTCCAAATGCTGGCGGGGAAAAGATCCGCGCGAGATGGTGACGCATACTGCTCATCTCGGCAAAATTATCGATTCGAAGGGGGAGGCGCTCGACCAGTCGGTGGTGACGGTTTTCAAGGCTCCGCGCTCGTTCACGGGCGAGGATGTGGCGGAAATATCCTGCCATGGCTCGCGATGGATACAGCGTGAAATCGTTAACCGGCTGATAGAATGCGGTGCCCGACCAGCAGAACCCGGAGAGTTCACCCGCCGAGCCTTTATGAACGGCAAGATGGACCTTGCGCAGGCTGAGGGGGTAGCCGACCTTATCGCGTCAAACTCCCGAGCGGCCCATGCCCTCGCCATAAAACAGACCGACGGACGATTCACCGGATATCTCGAAACACTACGCGGTCAGCTTGTGGATTTCGCTTCGCTGCTTGAACTCGAGCTCGACTTCTCGGAAGAGGAGGTTGAGTTCGCCGACCGGAAACAGTTGCGCGAGCTTGCCGACCGCACTCTCCGGCTGATGGAACGTCTGGCGAACTCCTACCGCACGGGTAAAGCTTTGAAAGAGGGTGTCCCCGTAGTGATAGCCGGAGCTCCGAATTCCGGTAAATCGACGTTGCTCAACGCCCTTCTCGATGAAGATAAAGCGATAGTGAGCGACATACCCGGCACAACACGCGATATCATCGAGGATACCTGCGAAATCGACGGAATCTTGTTCCGTTTTGTCGACACGGCCGGTCTGCGCGATACCGCCGACCGCATCGAACGCATAGGGATAGACCGCGCCGAAGCGCGTCTGGAGAGGGCGCACATAGTGCTTTGGCTTGTAGATGCTTCAGATAATGGATCGTTCGAATCATCGCTTGACGATATTCGGAAGAGAATCGCCATATTGCCCGAGGCATCACATCTGATACTTCTAAACAAGACGGATCTGCCAATGGAAATATCCGACGAAGATTTGCGGCAGCCGGCTGAGAAGGGAGGGGCAGATCCGACGGATAGAATCGGGTCACTTAGAATTTCGGCACGGAAAGGCATCGGTATGGAAGAATTGCGGCGAAAGCTTGTAGATATAGCGAGCAACGATTACAATCCCGAGAGTGACATTATGCTCACTAACAGTCGCCACTATTCCGCCGTGACGAAAGGCATCGCCTCGCTGCGCAGAGCCCGAGAGGCCCTCGACACCGGCCTCTCCGCCGATTTCATCGCTCAGGACGTTCGCGAAACCCTGCATCACCTGGGCTCGCTGACCGGCGCCATCACCACCCCCGACCTTCTCGCAACCATCTTCTCACGCTTCTGCATCGGCAAATGACAGAATTGTCAGAATCCGTCACAATCCATCACAATCCGTTAGTACAGCGTGCTTTACAGCACGCTTTTTTAATGCCCTTACTGACGGATTCTAACGGATTCTGACCCCTTTTTCGGCCATTTTTGTATCCCGGTTGTATCTCGCTCGCAGCCGCGATAAAATCGTCCGAAAGGTGGTGGACAATCTTTACGCCATTTTACGCCACTTTACGGGATTTTACATATTTCGGGCGAAATAAGGCGAATTAACAATGAGCAGTAACATTGATCTAAAAAAGATTTGTGCGTTCTGTGGCAAGGAATTCATAGCCCACAAAACCACGACTACATGTTGCTCTCACCGATGTTCAAGTCTTCTCTATAAACAGAGAAAACGAGAAGCTAAAGTGAGGAAGCATGACGCGGTCACCGAAAAGGTCATCGCAGAGAAACCGATTGAGAAAATCAAGGACAAGCCCTTTATCTCAATCACAGAAGCAGCTCTCTACATGGGAGTGAGTCGTCCGACAATCTATCTGTATTTGCGCAATGGAGAAATCTCAGCAAAGCGGATGGGGTCAAAATATCTGATAGCCCGTGAGGACATCGAAAACTTGTTCAATCATCCTGACAAGTTTGAGCCTGTCAGAAATGAGAGAAAAGCAATAACCGAGTTCTATACGACTCAGGAAATACTCAAGCGCTATGGTATCTCAAACTCCGGACTATACAAGATAGCGCAGACACAGAATTTCCCGAAAACTCAAAGTCGAGGGAAAACTCTCTGGAGCAAACCTCATATCGACAAATATTTCGAGAAGAGGAATCCGTCGGAAGAGATTACCGAATGGTACACGGTCGCAGAGATACAGGAAAAATTTGGCATGACTCTATCTGCCATATATTGCCTTGTATCTAAGGAAGGAATACCTAAGATAAAAGTAGGAATTGAGGCACGCTATTCAAAAAAGCATTTTGACATAGCTAAAGGCATAGCCGAGCCTGAGGCTCCTAAAGAATACTCCATTGCCGAGGCTATGGAAAAATTCGGAATGACCAGAGACCAGCTCTACCACTATGTCAAGACCTATAACATCACCCGTACCAAGCGGGGAAAATACACCTACATATCACGCAAAGAACTGGATGATTTGCTCGCTCCACCGACGATTTGACCGAAATCGGCGATGGTGGCACAATGGTGGCGGATTCCACCATGCAAACACAACCTTACTTTGCACCAAACATTTAACTCTAAGAAAATACAATGAATACCTGCACTAAAGTATTCCTTCGCAAAAAGGAAATATCGGGCGACCGCATATCGCTCTACCTCGACTACTACCCGCCTATACGCAACCCTCACACCAACCGTCTGAGTCGTCGCGAGTCGTTGGGTATCTACCTCTACGGGCATCCGGCAAATGCCCGTGAACGTGAGTTCAACGCCTCGATGATGGAAAAGGCGGAGGCTATCCGCTGCCGCCGCTTCGAGCAGTTCCTCAACGAACAGTTCGGCTTCCTCGACAAGGAGAAACTGCGCATGGACTTTCTCGAATACTTCCGCAAGAAGTGTTTCAAGAAGTACCAGAAGTGGAAAATCGTTTACGAGCACTTCAAGGACTTCTGCAAGGGTAAATGCACCGTGGGCGAAGTGAACGAGGAGTTCTGCAAGAAGTTTCAGGCATACCTGCTTGAAGGAGGTCGCCGTGACGGTCGCAAGAGCAAACTGGCTCATAACTCAATCGCTGGATACTGGTCCACCTTCCGCACCCTGCTGAAAGAGGCGTATCAGGAGAAACTACTCCGCGAGAACATCAACGACTATCTTGACAAGATAGAATGGAAAGATACCAAAATCGAGTTCCTGACTCTTGACGAGGTCAAGAAACTGGCGGCTACCCCATGCAAGCATGAGGTCCTGCGTCAGGCTTCGCTGTTCTCATGCATGACAGGACTTCGTATCAGCGACATTCAGCAACTCCGCTGGGAGCATATCGTCAAGGCCGAGGACGGTTATGTCATGCGCATACGCACCGAGAAAACAGATGAAGAGGCGACCCTGCCTATCAGCGAGGAAGCTCTCGCTCTCTGCGGAGAGCGTGGCGAGGGTCTCGTGTTCAAGACGCTCAAACGCTCGATGATCAACTACCCGCTCCGCGCATGGATAAAGGAGGCAGGAATCAAGCGCCGAATAACTTTCCACTGTTTCCGCCACACCTACGCAACCCTGCTGACTTCGGCAGGTGTGCCCATCTACACGATTGCGAAGATGCTCACTCACCGCAATGTGAAGAACACTCAGATTTATGCCGAAGTAATGGACCCCAACAAGCGAGACGCCGCGAATGTAATCTCGCTGAAATAAGACCTGATTAAACCTGAAAGAGCCGACAAGTTGCGCACTGGCAATCTGTCGGCTCTTTGTTTATAATATACTTTTGCGGCTGCGTGTTCCCCGGCTCAACATCGCCTCCATTTCTTCAAAGGTAGGCAGGCTTGATTCCCGCTTGTTGCCCTTGACAAACTCAACAAGTTCCGTGGCTATGAATCTCCATTCCTTTTCGCCCGGAACCTTATATGCCGGCAACCTGCCCTCGCGGGCAAGACCATAAATTGTAGATTTGGCTTTACCGAGAATCCGGACAGCCTCATCTATCCCTACAAATTCTACTGACTTGCTTGGCTCTCCGGAGAGTATCCTGATCTGCTTTCGCAACTCAATCACCTCCTTTGCCAAGTCTTTTACAAGACTCGTTAGCGACTGTACTGCACCCGGCAGTTCGTCGAATGATAAAGCATTGTCTGTCATTATTAATTTCAATTCGGTCTCTACCGAATTCGGGAGCAAAGTTAGACGGTGGGATGATGGTGGAATCAACCACCAACCATCCCACCTCCAACCGAATGAGAGAATTTCAATCCTCTATAAGAGCATCTTCCAGATTGAAGCCGTCAGACATACCTTCTTCGAGCATGTCGGCAAGGGCTGCTTGTTTGGCTGAGTTTTTTACTCGGGTCTTATCCTTCTTGGTTGGTTTGATTGATGTCGGTTTATCGACCGAGCGTTCAGTCATGCCATACATATCAACATTTCTGTTGATTTTGATTCTGCCCTGCATGGGTGAAAGGCATAGCTTCTTTTCGATTGTGAATACTTCGGTATTGCGGAACACATCCGGAAAGACTTGTTTCAAAAACAGAGCCGTATGTCCGCATGGCTTTCTGAATGGTTTCGCTATATTCCAGCCGAAGTGCATCAGGTCCATCGTCGAAAGTTCGTCGGATACCTTCAGTGCATCATACTTCTGAAAATCCGGAGCCAGTTTCATGTGGAAGAACTCACATGAAAGCTCGATCAGTTTCGACATGCCGGTATCAGTCGTATATGGTGACATAGTATCTCCGATATACCTGATTACCCTGCTTTCAAGGTCTATGTATCGTTTTTCCTGCTTTCTGATTCTTTCCTCTCTCGTTGCGGCATAGTCTATGACTATTCGCTCATCCTTTGGCTCATTGTCCGTTCTGGGAGTAAAGCCCAACTTTTTGAACAGTTTGTCGAACAAAGGCTGGAACAATTTCACCGATAGCTCGTGAAACACAAGATAGATTATGCTCAGAGCTATAAAAGAAACTATGAACAGGATGTTGGCATTGAATTCCGACCATTGAAGGTCTATAGCAATTTTCCTTGCCCCGGCCGACAGGGCAAGAAAAATCGAAGCCATAAGAATCCACAGCTGCCAGTTTTCAGACAGTTGTTTTTTCATTTCTGATAAGTTTTATGGTGATTATTTTGAGCGGTTATCATCCTCGGCCGCTTCTCTTGTGATTCTCTGATGCAACCGGTTGGCGAAACGCTGCATGAACGATGCTGTGGTCTTTTCTTTATCTGAGTCGGAGCGTCTTACGCCTTGTCGGGTCTTGATGTTGGCGTAATTGGCATAGGCCTGACGCTTTGATATATTGGTCCCAAGAAATCCGTTGACTCGTTCTCTGACATCATTGATCGGGAGTTCCGGAAAGAATGTCTCAGCACTTCCATAGATAAACTCTACCGTGTCAACGACTGTAATATCAGCCTTTACTTCGGGAATTGACACTGTTCCTTCTGGTATCTCATAGGCCTCATTCTGAGGGTTTTCCGTGAAGGGACGTCGGATATTCTGCATCTTCTGCGAGTAATATTCGTTGAAATACTTTCGCATACGGCGCAGGAAGTCTATCACTTTCGACACAAGCATCTTCACTTCCTGAGCTGCTGAGGGGTGTGCTTCCATGTATATCTCGAAGGTGCTTTCGAGAGTCATGAGTTCGGCATTCTTCTCTTGCCAAGATTCGGCATCGAGACATTCATCTTTCACGAGATTGGCGAAGTCTTCAAAGTGGACATGAAGATCTTCGTGCTTGCCAGTCATGAAGTTCCTGACAAGTGAGCATTTGCGCAGAGTCTCCATCATACGCAGTGAAGGTGTTTGAGGGTTTGAACCGTGATGACTTCTTCCGCTATGAAGAAGCTGCATCGTCTGCCCGGACTGATTTCCGGGCCAATCGTGTTTGGCGGTGCTAAGTCTGTCATAATATTAATTTTTATGTTAAGCCGTTGCGTTCGTCGCCCGGCATGATGAAAATACATTTGAACAGACAATTTTGTTTTCATTTAAACCATCTCATATCCCTAAATCATAGATAAAAAGCGTTACATTTCGGCGAAAAAGTGTTACCTTTGCATCGTAATTTCAGTAACGCATTGAATCGCAATTATTATGAAAATTTCTGTAATCATCGTAATATCAGCGATAATAAAGTGTTACTTGAATTGCATCGATTTATACGTCACAAATTTTTTTTATTATTCAAGAAGAAAATGTCCGAACAGCATCAAAATACAACTGGAAAAGGCGCGCGTGATTGACCCCTTCGGGCACGCGGGACTGACCCCTTTGGGCGAAATAAGATTGACCCCTTAAAAGTCCTGGCGGCGGGGGTCAATGTTATTTTACCTTATTTGATGTGTCATCAGGCTTTTCTTGCCTTCAGTTTGCGCATGCTTTCTCCGGACAGCTCGATTGTGTGCGCCGAGTGTACTATACGGTCGAGGATGGCGTCGGCCACGGTCGGGTCACCAACCATGTCGTACCAGCTTGAGGACGGATACTGGGAGGTGATGATGATTGATTTGCGCTCGTGACGGTCTTCGATTATGTCGAGCAGGATCGGACGTTCCTTCGCATCGAGCGGCACAAGAAAGAGGTCGTCGAGGATGAGCAGCTGGCAGCGTTCGATTTTCTTGAGCTCGGACTCGAGGTTGTTCTTGACCTTTGCGACCTTGAGCTGTCCGAGCAGCTTGGAGGCGTTGGCATACAGGGTGCGTATGCCCCGTTTGCATGCCTCGTGTCCCAGGGCGCATGCCAGGAAGCTCTTGCCAGTTCCGGATGACCCTGTGATGAAGAGGTTCTGTCCGTTGCGTACAAAGTCGAGTGTCGCCAGACGTTCCGTCTGGTTGCGGTCGAGTCCACGGTTTGTGGCGTAGTCGATCTCCTCGAGATATGCCTTGTAGCGGAACGCCGCGTTTTTTGTCAGGCGCATTACGGCGGCTTGCGCGCGCCAGTCCCATTCTCGGTGCAGCAGCATCGAGAGGAAGGAGTCCGGTGTCATTGACTGTGCGGTTGTTCCGGCAAGGCTTTCGCGGAAGGCCTCGGCCATTCCGTGCATCTTCATGCGGTTCATCAGGTCCAGCGATGTTGTGTTCTGGTCCGGCTGCTGGGTGGCCGGTGCGGTTTTATCGATTGTTTCCATTGTTGTGTGTATTGTTGGTTTCATTATTGCGGCTGTAGTATTCTCGGCCGCGGATGTTCTTGTGCACAGGAGCGGTGATCGCAGCCGTCGGGCCACAGACTGTTCCTTCCTCATCGGGCAGGAAGTCGGCATCTTCGCCTTGTTCGAGGATTTCTCTTACGGCCTGATAGCCGTATGCCGCCTTCATCGACGCGCAGGCGCACGCCGCCACGAGTCGGTCTGCTCCATACTTCTTCTCCAGCGACAGTATGCCGCGGCAGCTGCTGAAGGATTTCGGCGGATACTGCATCATGGCATCCACTTCGCGGAGATAATCAAGAACGATGTTGTCCATCTCGGCGGCTCGCTTGAAGAGTTCCTCCAGATCCTTGTCATACGGGCCGTAATGGCCGGGCAGGTTGTGTTCCTTCTTCCATGAGTATGTGTAGGGTATGTCGCAGCGGTCGTGTGTCGCCACGAGATTGAGGCCGCAGTAGATCTCAACCGTGTCCGCGTCATAAAGGATGACCACACGTTTGCCGACATGCTCGCGCGGCACGCTGTAATGGTGCTTGAACAGGGAGACATAACAGTTCTTGCCCACTGTCATCAGCTTTCGCTCCTTGATGACAAACGGTTTTTCGGGAAGGGGACGCAGGAAGTCCCTCTCGCCCTGCAGGAACATGTCTTTACGCGACATCTTCCTTCCTGCCATCAGTCTTTCGTTGAAGTCGTGCAGCGATATGTGGATCGCCGTGTTCAGTTCGTCCAGCGACGGGAACACCATGCCCTCTATGTCAAGATACACTGACTGGTACAGCAGCTTGACCGCGTTCTCGACCAGGGCCTTGTCTTTGGGATGGCGGACCCGTGCGGGATATACGGCGCATCCGTAATGTTCGGCGAAGGCCGCGAACTCCTCGTTGATCACAGGCTCGTTCCGGTCGCTGGTCTTTACAGCCGCCTTCAGGTTGTCGGGCACGATGGCGGCCGTCACGCCCCCGAAGTATTCGAACGCGTTCTGGCAGGCCTTGATCAGGTCTTCCTTACGCTGCGACCACACTGCCTCGCAGTACGTGTAGTGGCTGAACGGAAGGATGGCGACGAACACTTCCGCTTTCTTGACCTCTCCCGTCATTTCGTCCACGACCTCCAGCTTGTCTCCGGCGAAGTCGACATACATCTGGTCGGCGGCGTAGTGCTCGACGTGGCCCACGACCGTGGTGTGGAAACGATACTGCCGGATGGCGCGTTTGAAGACGGATTCCTGAAAGCCGTCGGGATGCTCGCTTCTGTACTCGTTGAAAAGCTTGCGGACTGTCATTCCCTTGCGTGACATCCTGGCGACATAGCCCGGAATCAAAGCGTCCAGCTCCAGCTGACGTTGCGAAGGCTCGCGGTGACGGAACTCCGTGCATCCGAACATATCACGGAGATGTTCTTCCGATAGCTCAAGCAGCTGTTCCGTCGTCCTGCCGCTTGAAATGAACAGCCGGACGTACTTGCGTACTGTGTTGCGGGAAAGATGAAACGTGTTGGCCGTCTCCTTTATTCCCATTCCGACTGCGTAACATCGAAGGATGTTTTTTAATTTTGCAATCATATTCTGTAGTTTTTGAGATTGATCCCCGCCGTGCCAGGACAAGGAGTCTCAAAGCTACAAAAAAATTCCCCTGCCGATGCTTCGACAGGGGTCATTTTTATTTCGCCCGCAAGGGTCAATCTTATTTCGCCCAAAGGGGTCAGTCCCGCGTGCCCGAAGGGGTCAATCACGCGCGCCTTTTCCATTGCCCGATGATTTCAAACTGTGGCTTAGCCGACATCCCGGCATGACCATTGAAGAAGCTCTCCACCGCTATCGAGAAGAACAAAAAGCCAAACGCCGCCGACAAGGGCCCAGACTACACTAAACCCAACGCCACCGAGAGAACCAAGAGCCTCCCTCGGTGGCGTTTTATCAAGTCCCCGACAATCTCTGCCGAGGTTATAAGTCCTTACTCCCGTGATTAAGCTATTCCATCAGACTCCAAATTCTATTTCATTATTTGAACTTATGTATTATCAGTGAGTCTGTACGAGCTGCATCTGCTCGTTGTAGCCCTTTAATCTGAACTTCGGTCATTCCTGTCTGACGATACGATTCATAACCTCTTGTAGTTACGATAACCCGTTTCTCCAGGCTACACGAACTTAACATTAACAGAGCTAATAGAATCATCAATGTTTTCATATTACTATTCAGATTTATTTTCCTGTGCCAAATCGGGAAGTGTCGATATTATTGTCTTTAGGCTTGAAACCGTTGAATCGCCAGATAAATGTCAATTTGAGATTGCGGGACATGTCTCGTACTTTCATGCGGTAGTCTTGGCCAGCATGGTTGATGCTCATAGTAGGCGACCATGTGTTGAATATGTCATCGGCTTTCAAGTCAAGTTCACAGCAATGCTTCTTTCCGAACTGCCATTTAATTCCGGCATCGACTTTCCACATTGATGATAAATCCGCAATGCCCTGAAGCGAAGGTGATATATAGCTGAAATCAACGGTCAGTGATACCGGGCAGTTCTGACTGAACTTGAAAGAATTGCTAAATTCACCATAAAAAATCCAGTTGCTATTGTCAAAACTTATGTCATGGAATTTGTCGGCTTTCTCCCGTTGATTGAATACATTGGCTGTAGCAGTTGCGTTCCAGATATATCCCACTCCGAAAGGAGCATAGAGATTAAGACCAACCACGCGCTTGTAGTTCATGTTAATGGTCTGATATATCAGATTCAGTGCATCCGGCGACTGGTAAGGTAATTGCACAGTCGCTTTTTCTCCATACTGGAAATATATTGTCGCAACATATTTTTGCCTGAGGATATAGTTGAACTGGGCATCATATTGAATATAGGGTTGCAATTGGGGATTACCGATAATTGTTGAGTAGTCGTTGATGTGACTTGTTCCTCCGTGCAGTTCCCAATATGATGGATAGATGCGCTGGGTGTTGAAGTTCAGTTGAAAAATACTTTTCGGTGTATTGTAGTAAGTGGCTCCGAACTGAGGAATGAAATTCCAGTTGTGCTGATATTTATTGTGATAATACTCACCCTTTGCCGATACATTGAACGATAAACCCCAGTCGAACGAGCGTTGTGTTCCGACATAAAGACTCGCCACATCTTCGTTGAGAATATCATCGAAATCAGGATTGTCGGACAATGCGTAGTGTTGCGAACTATGGTCTTTCGAGTGCTGATATTCCGCTCCATAGTTCAGTTGCCATTTTCCGAGCTGATGCTGTTGGTCGATATACACATGCCAGCGGTCTATCGCCTGACGGTTTTCAGAGCCAAGCAGAGAATCGGCATCCTTGAACAATGACTGTGAGCGGTTTTCGGAATAGCGGGTATAATCGCCACCGACTGTCATGCCGAATGGTGCTGTATAACGCAGGTCTATATTATGATAACCTACAGGCGACAGCATATTGTAGGCATTTGTATAGTTTCCGAGAGTGCCTGAAGAATGGCTCCAACTTTTTGAATCGGAGATTATCTGACCGTTGTAAGTGAGTTTGAGCGTTTTCCATGAAGCAGAAGCAAATATGGTATTACTCCAGTTCTGACCAATGCGGCGCATATCATCTTCAATCATGGTTCGTCTGCCATCATTAAGATGATTCGACCATGTTTCCTCGTGGCTCCACGATTTACTGCGTGTGAGTCCATAGTTTACGTCAAAAGTCCAGTCCTTTATAGCGTAGGTAGCTGCAAGTACACCGCCATACGAACCATAGTGAGCCTGATTATATCCGGCTCTGACCTGTCCCTGCAAACCATCAAGAGGCGTCGGCGTTTTCAGAATCACATTGATTACCGCACCGTTGACATGATACTTCGCCGGAGCGGAATACATAATCTCCACATTTTTCAATCTGTCAACCGGAGTGTTGTATAGAAGTTGATAAAGATTCTGGAGCGGCATATTGGTAAGTTCACCATTGAGAATAATGGTGACATTTGAGGCTCCGGTGAGCCATATCATGCCGTTATTGTTCATGACGCCGGGCATATAGCCAAGGGCTTCAAGAATATTGTTAACCGGTTTGTCCTTGACTATTCCGGGGAGGTCAACTACCATAATCCCGTCCTCACCCCTGACCTGTGGTTTCTCTCCTTTGACAACAACTTCATCGAGCTGTCGGGCTGAGATTGTATCGAGCACTACTGTCTGAGCATAGGAGGCTATGCTGTGTAGGATTGTTATGAAAAGTAATACTTTTTTCATTGCGTTATATTTTTTCTGATGCAAAATTACCTACACTTACATTCAACATCACCATAGCCAACCTTATTTAGTCTTAAATGCTCCCTTATTTAGTCTTAAATCGAAGCTATGCTAATTGATTGTATGACGGATTATTAGTAAATTTGCGTTATGAAACGCTTTAAGACCATATCAACAACATTTATAATTGTCATTGCAGCGATTTTCGCTTGCAATGTCTATTATATAATAACCCTTTATAATTCGATAAGAGCCAATGTCGAACGAGATGTAATGACCGCTATGGCTGATGCTGATATTGATGACCTTATGTATCGCGCCGGCAGAGCGCAGGGACTGTCATCAAATGTAAAGGTGCAGGAGGATATTGAAGAATACAATACGCCAAGAAAAGCTGAGGCATCTACATATAGGGATGAGCACGGTCAACTCATTTCTGTCAGAACCGAGGCAGACAGAACTGTGATTGAGGAGCGGGCTATGTTGTCAGAAAACAGTTCATATTCCAATCAGATGGTTGATGCAATGAGCAGACAATTCCATGCGATAATGGAAAAGTATATCCCTTATGACATGGCGGTAATGGATAGCGTTTTACGCAATCAGCTTTCTTACAGATTTATTTTTCCAGATTTTTTATGTGTTGAGGTTGTCAACAATAAGGATTCTGTAATCTGCGAAAATCCTAAATTTAAGGGTGAATCCGGATTGGATTCTTTCCGTTTCAATATCAACCCTGATGAAGGTATCTACTATAAGGCATATATGACGCCTCTTACCCGCCATATAATTTCGGAAATGTCAGGCGTGATCGTTACCATTTTTCTTCTGATGGTTGCGTTTACTATGGCTTTTTGGTATTTATTCCGGACGGTATCACAACTGCGAACTCTTGAGGAAATGAAGGATGATTTTGTAAGCAATATGACCCATGAGCTTAAAACGCCTATTGCGATAGCATATTCCGCCAATGACGCTCTGCTCAATTACGATACAGCCAACGACCCGCAGAAAAAGGTAACATACCTGAATATCGCCAACAAACAGTTGAAACGGCTTGGTGAACTTGTAGAGAATATATTGGCAATGAGCATGGAACGGCGCAAGACAATGAAATTAAAACCGGAGGAGATTCGATTACATTCGTTTGTAGATGAAATAGCAGCCGCCCAGCGTATGAGAGGCGAAAAGAATATCAGCATCAATGTGAATATTGATGACAATATCATGGTCGAAGCAGACAGGACGCATTTGGCAAATGTATTGAACAACCTTATTGACAATGCTATCAAATACTCCGGCGACAGCGTTGAGATAACCATTATGGGCGACAATAAAAACCTTTTGGTTAGTGATAACGGCATTGGTATCCCCTCAAAGTCGATTCCCTATCTGTTCAATAAGTTTTACCGTGTTCCACATGGCAACCGTCAGGATGTCCGAGGTTATGGCATCGGACTATATTATGTGAAGAGTATTCTCGACAAAATGGGCTATGCTATTGAGGTAAAAAGCACAGAAGGAGAAGGTTCAGTGTTCACTATTAAATTCAGCAATGATGAGCAATAAGATACTGTTTGTAGAAGATGAAGAAGATCTGACGCTGATTGTCGCCGACACTCTGCGCGGGCAAGGCTATGACGTTATCACTGCCGTAGACGGAATAGAAGGTATTGAGAAATTCAAGACCGAAGCTGCCGACATAGTCGTTGCTGATGTTATGATGCCTAAAATGGATGGCTTTACCATGGCGAAGGAGATAAGAAAAATATCACCGACAGTACCATTGCTATTCCTTACGGCAAAGAGTACGATTGATGATGTTGAGGAGGGTTTTGAAATAGGAGCCAATGACTATCTTAAAAAGCCCTTTGAACTCCGCGAACTGATAGTGAGAATAAAGGCTCTGCTCCGCAGGTACAACACTAACCGTGGTGAGGATATTAAATTTTCTATTGGTCGATATACCTTTAATGTCACCACACAGAGTCTTTCTCTGGAAGAACGAAGCGTAGAGTTGTCACACTTCGAGGCTAAGATACTTGAACGGTTAGCGACCAGTATCGGGAAAACAGTAGATGCCTCCGAACTGATGATTGCCGTATGGCAGCGCGACGAACCAAGCAACCGCAACTCACTTCACGGCTACATACACAAACTTCGCCGTGCATTACGCCATGACCCGGCAATCTCCATTATCAACCAACGTGGTTTCGGGTATATGCTGACAATCCACAACTAATGGCAAAACGCGGATAATGCAGAAAATGCAATGAATTTAGCAACCGTTGAATATCCCCCGTTTTAAGATACACGGTATGCAATCACCGTGATATTATAGATGATTGGATATTCTCAAAGCTTATTGATTTTGATGAATGGATCTTGTTCATCGCACATTGGGGTACTTCCGGCGTACACGCTATTATGACCTTCTTCCTTTGCTATGAAATGGAGAATTTCACGATATAGAGGATATAGCTGAATAATTTTGTCGCGTTGATAATCGTTAGAACAACCGCCCCCTGACCATCCATAAGATGCATATGGCTGATGAGCTAAGTCGGTTGCCACAAGGTCGTGCAGGTCGCTGAGCCTCTTCTGAATTTCCTGCTGTTTCTCAAGACCACATGTGGTAAAACCAAGCTCACATTGTCCGGCAAGAAATCTTGAACAGTCTTCAACGCAATTTGCTATAAGAAGCATCTGCTTCTTTGTGAGTGTGATTGTGTAGAGTTCTTCGTTATGTTCCATAAATATCTATTGTGGGATACATTCTAAAAAATTACAGGAAAAGTGTCATATAAGCCGGAAGATAGATTATATTTTCCTCTTTACGCAAATCTTTTGTGTAGATAAGGTAACGCTTATTTACTCGCGATGAGAATTTATCGCAGAACAGGTCAAGAGATTTATGGGTCTTATAGCCGGACGACTTTACTTCTATCGGGTCTATCTTTGTACCGTTTGATAGAAGGAAATCAACTTCGTAAAGATGGTTACTCGTCTCTGAAGGCCATGTATAGTAATATAGTTCGTGGCCATTGGCTTTCAGCATCTGGGCAACTATATTCTCATATACATATCCGAGGTCTGCACTCAGTTTGTCCGAGAGTAATTTTTCATAAATAATGTTCTCGGTGAACTTCTTGTCCCAGAACGCAAGGGTAATGAATAGACCGGTGTCAGCCATAAACATCTTATATCTATTGGTGTCCTTATGCAAAGCCATACCAACATTTGGATCGTTGGCATGGTAAGCCATATTAACGACCATTGAGTCTTGCATATCGAAAATAACTTCCATCAAACGGTCGTGCCTTCCATCTCCATCGGTCGGGGCATTGACAGTATAACGAGAGGCGTTTCGTGTCAATTCCGACGGAACAGCCATAAACAGCTTGGATGCCATACCGGAAGGGTCAATTTTCATAAAATCCTTTTCATAGAGCCGGATAATGCGTCTCTTTGCCTGATCGACTCTCCCCATGTTTTTAGTTTCAAGATATGTCTTAACCGCCTGAGGCATACCGCCCACAAGCATATATAGACGGAAATCTCTCATAAGATTCCTATTTGCCTCGTCACCCATACTCTTGCGTTTCTCAAAGAATTGGCGCAACATGGGGATTGAGACTTCGTCACCGAGTGCCCATTTGAATTCTTCATAATCAAGCGGGTTCAATGTAAGCTCATCCTCCTCACTGGGTATAATGATGTCTTTTACATTCTGTTTGATTGATAGCAATGACCCGGTTTCTATATAGTCGTATCTTCCGTCTTCAACAAGATACTTAATAGCCTGACGAGCGTTTGGACATTTCTGGACTTCATCAAATATAATTACAGACGCGCGGGATTTAAGCGTTACCTTATACATCATCTGGAGACGCATGAAGATATAGTCAAAGTCAGAAATGTCATCGAACAAATCCCGGACCTCTTTACTGCATTTGGCGAAATCTATGGCAATGAAACTGTCATACTCATGCTTGGCAAACTCCTTCGCAAGAGTTGATTTGCCAACACGCCTCGCCCCCTTAATCAGAAGAGCCGATGCTCCATTACTATCCTGCTTCCATTGAAGCATCTCTGTGTATAGTTTACGCTTGAATATCATAATATCGGAATGTAATTCGAGTGCAAAGATAACGACTTTGGCAATAATCCCCAAATATATTAATCGCAAATCGTCAATTATCCCCATATTTATTTAGCTGAAAGTGTCACTTATCCCCAAATTCTATGAACCGTCTCTGTCAGTCCTCCCCCTATTTTTAAGGTCCCAAGTCCAAAAATACACTCTGAGCGCCAATTATCCCCAATTTCGTTTAGCCTATTTCGGCAAAAATCCCCAATTTCATCACTTATACTTGTGTAATCTACCGGAAATCACTAACTTTGCAGTTAGTAAAGATGGACGCTTTGAGAGAGCTGAAACTGTTAAAATTGAAGGTGTGAACCCCACAAATTACCGGTTTGTATTCTAAAAGCGCAACTACCTCACTATCAAATATATGCTATAATTGCATCGGCAAGTAATTGGTTGATTATCAATGTGTTATATTGATAGCAATTGACTGATACTGACCGATAAAACTTAACTCTTACAAGAACGCCTGATGCTGATAACTGTGCAAAAAACGCAGGATTCCCCCAGCTGCGGTATCTCAACGAGATGGACACCGATGCCCTTCCGCCAGAGGCCCGCAAGGCGCTCCCGACCCTGGAAACGCTCGACTTTATCAAAAACGGACGCAACCTCATTCTTTACGGCAATCCCGGCACGGGCAAGACGCATCTGGCAACAGCCCTCGGAATAGCCGCCTGCAATGCCGGATACTCCGTCCTGTTCACCTCCGTACCAAGGCTGCTGAAGCAGATCCGCGAGTGCCGCAACGCTCTGACACTCCGCTCCCTGGAAAACAAGTTCGAGAGATACGACATGGTCATATGCGACGAGTTCGGTTATGTATCCTGCGACAAGGCCGGCGCGGAGATGCTCTTCAATCATCTTTCCCTGCGGACTGACAAAAAGACTACCGTGGTCACAACAAATCTGGCTTTCAACCGCTGGAACGAGATCATCGATGACAAAGTCCTGGTCACTGCCATGGTCGACCGACTGACCCACAAGGCAATATTGCTGAACATGACCGGTAAATCATATCGCATGAAAGAGACTCAGGATATGATGAACCAACAAATTTGATTATCTTTGCATTCCCATCCGGGTGGTCCCATTTTCAATTGCTATCCGGGTCCCTTTTCAAATGTTAGATGCAGTCGTCGGAACAGAAAGCGGAATTTAACGGAGAATTTCTTATGGCAATGGCGGAAAAGCCCAACGAGATACTGAAATGCGCCATGTACCTGTTCGTCGGATATCTCGACGGTGCAACCCAATTCGCCCAGTCATGTGGCGGCGGAGGTGCATCGTCCGACCTCCCATGGGGACGCAATCCGGATGAAGATGACCGCCGTTTCGCCTACCGCTGCATGATGCAAGCCCACAAGATGCTGCGCCCTACAGCACCCAAACGCGGCATGATCGGCAGACGGTGATATAAGAGAATGTACTTTTCCTAACACTTTCGAGGGTGAAGGCAAATTTTACTCACCCTCATCAGCTTCAAGTGAGAGGGTCGGCGTTTCACCGACCCTCTATATTAATCAGCATGTTACATACATGGAAAGCTCACAGCCCATATTACTCTCTTTGGAAAGAGCTGGTTAAGGAATTGCCTTTGATATTTTTTCCTGTTCTTTCCATGTGGAAAATGTGAAAAATCTCATAATTTATGCTTAACTTTGCAATTAATATATACTAAATAATCGACCGTGAAACGCATCAAAATCTTTTCGTTTTTCGCTGGCGCAGGTTTCCTTGACCTTGGCTTCGAGAAAGCCAGGGGTTTTGATGTCGTTTTTGTCAATGAATTTTCACGAACATTTAATAATATATACCAATATGCTCGTGAAAACATGGGAATTAGAGGGCCTAGACTCGGCCATCATGTATGTAGTATAGAGGATCTTGACACACCCGAATTTTCATCAATTGTTGATAAGGAGAAGAGATTTACTTTAGTTGGTTTTATCGGCGGTCCTCCTTGTCCGGATTTTTCTGTTGCAGGTAAAAATAGAGGACGAGATGGAGCACTAGGCAGATTGTCGAAGACATATGTGGATCTTATATGTAAAAATCAACCGGATTTTTTCTTGTTCGAAAATGTCAAAGGCCTTTACCGAACGCATAAGCATCGAGAATTCTTTGACGAATTACGCCAGCAACTGAAGAGCAATCATTATCTATTGACTTGTCGTTTAGTAAATGCTTTCGAATATGGCGTGGCTCAAGATCGGGATAGACTTATTCTCATTGGAATACGATCAGAGTTGGCAAATAGACTTCATAAACAATATGAGGACGGCGAATTGCTGGATTTTCCATGGGAGTTATATAAGAAATATTCACGTCAGGATATAGATGTTTGCTTGTGGCCTAAATCTAATGAATTCAAAACGAGTTCAGATAGAAAAGCTCCTGATGGAATTATTAAAGAATTAGCGGTTCAACATTGGTGGAATCGCAATTCTGTAGTTACACATCCGAATCAATCCATGTATTTCAAACCACGTACTGCCACTCTGAGATTTAAGTCTATTAGAGAAGGTGATGTAAGCCAATTATCATTTAAACGATTACATCGTTGGCGTTATTCTCCAACGGCAGCATACGGGAATAATGAAGTGCATTTGCATCCGTATGAACCTCGTCGAATCTCCGTGGCTGAGGCACTTGCCATACAAAGCCTACCACGAGAGTTCGTGATTCCTTTAGACACACCTTTAACCGCAGCTTTCAAAACCATCGGAAACGGTGTCCCTTATCTTTTATCATTTTATTTAGCTAAAACCATTAAGTTCTATCTCTCCAATGGCACTAAAGATTGAAGACTGGGGAAAAATTCTCCTTGAACACTATGAAAAAAATCCAGACTCATTCTATATTTCACTAGAAGACATTCTCTCGGGAGCCAAACTATATGACCCTGCATTCGTAAGCCGTTTGACCGATTCTATTAAGGAAAGAGGTAGTGGATATACTGTTGATGAACATCTAACTCGAACATTTGCCAGAGCATTATGTCCGATGCGACAACAAATGGATACTCATGACATAGCTGAGTCCTTAAGAAATGCATGGTTTAATGGTCCTGAGGGGGCAGATTTATGCGTCCTTGCGTTGCTTATTTGTGCATGTGAAGCCCATACAGAAGGCATACGTACAAATAATTACTACGAACGTCTGAAAGTTTTTCTGAGCTCAAAGGAAATCGGCTATTGGCTAAGAGACGACGTAACGTTTTCAACACCTTTCTTTAATGTCAATAATGGCATTGACCTCATTGGACTATTTGACAAAGTGAATAATACTTGCAAAACGCACGATATTCCTCTTGAGTTAACAATTACTCGTGGAAATCGCGGGAGAACACGTTATACAAATACAATCATGAGTTTGTGTTTGATAAACGGTACCATTATCGACCGATTCAAATATATCTGCGGGCAATCAGGATTCAACATAACAGATGCGCCTGCTAATGAAGAGTTGCTCTCAGCCTTTAAGAATCATTACCCTGATATACACATCTCAGAAGAGAATGCCAGGATTATGCTTGATGAGCGTGAACAGCTTCTTAGAGCTATGCGCAGAGCATATGATTCGTGGGACGGGGCAACGACCTACACCTTTAAATCTTCTCAAAACGGTAAGACCGTAACATCTACCGAAATCGGCTCAACAGCTGAAAGCATACTGCTTGCTTTAGTGCCTTCCCGTTCACGTGGTGAGACAAAAGTTGAATTACAAGCCATAGTATATTCTGAAGCAAATCTTGAGAGTAGTCTCAGGTTTTACACTTCAGTTGATGGCATTGAATTAAAAACGCGTATCCGTAACAGAAAATCGGAATTTCTGAAGAATGACAATACGACGGTCGGTGCATTAGTATTACAATCTCTGAATGATTGGTCGAAGTTCGAATTGACAGATTCAGAACACGACTGTAAGGCTATATTCAAGCCTAAGTATTACTACCTTTTCCGTAGTTGCTACGGCGTTTGGGAAGAGGTCGTTCAACCCGGCATCGGCCAAAGTTATCTTTTATTGGTGTGCGAAGAGAATAAAGATGAAGTGCTGCAATCTTTGGGCGGTAGCAATGCAGTCCCTTATGACAAAATCAGTTCTCCAATCGATGGTTTTGGAGTCTATATGCTTGAAAATCTCAAAGCACTCCCAGCTAATAACCGAAGAAAATCACGTAATGATCAGCCGATAGTAACTATTGACAATTTTATTTTCGGAGATGATGTTAAAACTGTTGTTTTAAGCGACAAGCGTTTAATTGTATCAGCTGACGGTCTGAATGATGAGGATGCCGCTAACATAAGAATAGTTTCAACTGATTCTAAGAAGAGTCATCAGCTGACATATAGTGATAACCTGTGGATCTTAGATTTCTCATCGATTAGATTCGATTGTTTTGATTATAGCCGTTTATGGAAGCTGTATGCAGGTACGAAAGAAGTCTTGCCTTACGAATTTAAATTCGGAGACTTCCATATCCCAACGGAATTTCGCGGGATGTCTCTGACAATAGACGGAGAGATAGCCCCAAAAGGTGCCCTATGCGGTCTTGAGCTTGACAATAACAAATTACGTCATGGCGCAATCGTTGATGCAACCAGAATTGGTATTGAAGCGAACAACGAGTCTCTGCCTCAAAATGGATATGAGGAGTGCAATACTTCAGCAGACAAGCTATTATATGCCCTGACATCCATAAGTTATGATTTCTTTAATCTAATAGATATCGAATCTGCTGTTGCTGTTTTAGCTCCAAGTACAATCGATGGTTTAGAGAATATGCTTAGCAATTGGTTTGTCCTTGGATACTTGAATATCGGTAACGAAGGGTCTGTGCGTAAATTTGTAGTCAACAGACCTACCTTGGTATTAATGACCCCGTACTATGCACCTGCAGATGTCGAAGGAGTACGAGCTGCGGCAGTATCACATTTTACTTGCCTGCTTACAGGTGGCCGGGACAAGGCTCTGATTGACGGATTATTGAAAATGCAGTTCCAAAATCCTTACGACTTTACAATTGAGTTCGTTAAAGTTTCTGATAATCTCCCGCACTCAATATTTGTTCATTCTAAAAAGATTGATATGTTTTCAAAAATAGCAGCGAAATTCAATCTGCTATTTTACCCGAAAATTTTCGCTCCGGCGATGTTTGCAAGTCTCCCGTCTGTATCACAATATGATCAAGAGGCTCGCAAACGAAGTGTTGCATATTCTGGCAGAGCCCTGACTTACGACATCGCTGCTATATCGACTGATTTACTGAATGAAAAAATGCAGAAGGCTGCGAGCTATAAAAGAGAAACGCGTGGACGTTGCGGCCTTAATATCTATTCTCAGTATGGTCGCAAAATAGGAGTTATGACAAATGTTAATGGAGAATCATATCATGTTGGCAGAAACTGGGGACTTTGGATTCAAGCATCCAATGAAAACCAACAGCTCGCCATCGCAAAAGGTAACGAACTTATTGTTCCCGGCGTTACGCCTCTGCCTAGAATATATCAGCGGGCTGTCAGTCTGATTACAGGGCAGTTGCCAACTTATGATCCCAACATCAGAACTAATCATTATCATCTTGCTTATAATCCCACTGCACCAGGACAAAATATTACAGGAGAAGGAATCATAAATAAACTAAGCTAAACTGACCATAATGGCAAAATATCTTGTAAATCCCATAGCCTCTTTTGATAGAATTCAGGAGCACTTTATTACATACATCAAGTCTCAGTTCGGTACCCATTATGCATCCATTGAGAAGGAGCGTGATAAACTTCTTAGATCAGACGGTGTTCTTTCTCGGGAACCATGGATTGAACTCCAGCCGAATTACGAGCCTGTGAAAAGCGCACGTGGAATTCCCATGAACATCGCTGAACTAGAGGCACAATATTTCCCTGGCATGACAACAAATCAGATCGAGGTGTTCAAAAACATTATGAACGCCGGTTTGTTTAGCGGCGGATTTCCGTTGTATTGGCATCAGGCAGAAATGCTTAGAAAAAGCCTTTCAGGAGAAGATTGTATTATTACATCTGGTACCGGTTCGGGTAAAACTGAATCTTTCTTGTTGCCTCTGCTTGCAGACATTGTTAAGGAAGCTACAACCTGGCCTAAACCCCAATATTTGCCTTGGAATTGGTGGGACCGGGACAATATTCGACCCAAAAGCATTTTTAACGATTCCAATCTTGCCAATGGTGATATCATACGTCTGAGAGATGAATATCTGCAACGCAGCGGAGAGAATCGTCCGGCGGCAATTCGAGCACTGATACTCTATCCGATGAATGCTCTTGTTGAGGATCAGATGTCGCGTTTGCGAGATGCCCTTGATAATGACGATGTTCAGAATACTTTAGCAGCGGTTCTCAACGGCAACAAAATATTTCTTGGCAGATACAATAGCAACACTCCTGTGTCTGGCGCTCCACGTGCTGGGGATACTAATGGTTGTCGAAAAGTTTTTAACCGCTTAAAGGAAGAGCTTCTAAACGTACAACGTCTCTCCAAAGAGACAATTGACATGTATAAAGAAGCGATTGAGTCTAAAGATAAAGAACTGCTCAAGAAGTATAAGGAGCGCCGAAAAATCACCCAGACTCTTCATGGGTGTGAGGGCCTGTCTACTGCCGAGATGATTACCCGCTTTGACATGCAGGTGACGCCTCCCGATATTCTCATCACCAACTACTCGATGCTTGCGACATTACTGATGCGCGAGATCGACATACCGATGATTGAAAAAACCAGAGAATGGCTTCTTGGAGAGACTAATATGGAAAATCCAACACGTATTTTCCACTTGGTCATCGATGAGCTTCACTTGAACCGAGGTTCGTCTGGTACTGAGATTGCTTTGCTTCTCCGAGTTCTTCTCCAGCGACTTGGGCTGAATGATTCACGAAGAAAGCGACAGCTGAAAATACTTGCCTCATCGGCATCGCTCGAAGCAAATGATTCTCGTAGCCTTGACTATCTGCGCGACTTTTTCTTCGATCGCGAATTTACTGAGGACAACATCATTGGCGATCATAAAATAATCCCGAAGGTACCCGAACGGGCCGAATTTTCCGACGCAGAACCGTTCGCGAGCATCCGAGAAGAATTTAATCGCAACCCCGAGGCGTTTGCTGATGAAAACAGCCTTCTTAATCTCCCATGGGACAAGTGGGAGCAACAGCTTCGTCAACAAATTCCTGATATTGAACAATCTGTATCTGACAACCCGGTTGGAAGTTTTTATGAAGCATTGCTTTCTCCTCATGTCGGATTGTGGGGAAAAATTCATCATACTTTCGGTGATGCTTTGAAACCAATGGCGTTTGCGATGCGTGATGTAGAGGATGGTGACGGATTTGCCGAAAAATTATTTGGCAATGTTGTAAATGCACGAAATGCTGCTGAGGGCATAGTCATTTTGCGAGGGTTGCTTGATGTGGATGGAATTAAAAATTATCTGTCTTCAAACATATGGAATTTTGCTCAGAAACTGCCGCGAATGCGTTTCCATTTCTTCTTCAGAAATGTTGACGGCTTATGGGCTTCGCTCATTCCTCCTACAGAAGACCGACCGGTCGGTCAGCTTTATTCGCATTCTCGCATTATGGATGGTCAAGGGTACCGTGTGCTTGACTTACTATATTGTGAACGCTGTGGAGAGATTTTCTATGGTGGCCGTCGGTCCGAAACAAATGGCTTTACGTCTTTGCTCCCGACCTCGGCAAATATTGAAGAATTACCGGAAAAGAGTACTCCAGTACAGACTATTGACCGTAATTACAACGATTATGCCATCTTTTGGCCAACAGTGGACGGAGAACCGAATGACGAATATTACAAAGCTCGCCGAAATAGATTCGCTGGTAATGATATTGATGCAACGTGGGAAAAACGTACTATAGAATCCAATACAGGCATAGTATCAACTGATGATGGAGATATAAATGGTTTTGTATACAATATCAGCGAAGCCTCTCCGGAAACACCGGCACTTCCGATGCACTGTCCATGCTGCGGAATTGATTACTCCAAGAACATTCGTACATACCGTTCTCCTATACGAGGATTCAGAAGCGGTTTTGCGAAGACTTCTCAAGTATATACAAGCGAGCTATTTCATGAGTTGCCTGAAGCCATGGGTCGAAAGTTAGTTGTTTTCTCCGACTCTCGTCAGGAAGCTGCTAATATTGCAAATGATATAGAACGCAACAATTATGTGGACCTTATTCGAGATTTAATACTTCAGGATTTTTTGGAGGACAAGAGTCAGGAAATTGCTGTTCTTGAAAACGAAATATCAGAATACCAACAAGATATAGATTCTCTTCCACAAAACTCACCAAGAATTGCTCGTTGCCAAAGGCATCTTATTGAAGCAAAACAAGAATTACGAAAATTAAGAATGCCTGAATTTGTGGATTATCTATCCACAAACGTACTTTTTGATAAACTCTGGAAGCTACATACAAATCCCGCCGGTTGCAATATAGATCGGCAAAACTTTAGCGGCGAAAACAATGTTCCTCAGATTCCATGGTACAAAGTTGATGCTCAAATAAACATTGAGATCCACAATCAATTGAAAGATACGGCTCGCATCGCATTCCGCGAGGCGCTTGGTCGTATTCTGTTCGGACGCCGCAGCTACAATATTGAACATATTGGTATTGGCGTGCCGACTGTAAAAATAAATATTCAAGACCATCAGTACAATACTAACAACGATATAATTAACCTTCTCACACGGCATAGTATAGCAACAAGAATAAGCCCTGATATATTCCGAGAGATTGTTGACGGTGCAATTCGCATACTCGGAGCCCGATTTTGTTACGAAAGCAATCCGTATGACGTAGGTGGTGCTTCCCAAAACAATACTTTTGAGGACATTAGTGCATGTCACCCTTTAAGAAAATATGTCTACGCTTGCTGCGACTTATATGATATACCTTATGCACGACGAGAGGGCCGACGAACAAAGACTCATAACCCATTGGGGCAGGCTATCATTGATTTCCTTAAAGACCGTGGACATAGTAATCTATTTTTAAGTTTGTGTAACCTTGTACTTAGGCTACCGAATGCGAATGACATGATCATCGAATGTCCGCATTGCCACAGCCGTATGCTTCATCGGGCTGGTGGAATCTGCCCTGAGTGTTTTAATCGCATTGGTGATAATCCAACAGAGATTGTACTTTCTGACGCGAGGAAGGACGCAGAAGTATTGATTAACCTCAATGCCGGGAGACAGCCGCTGCGAATTCATACAGAGGAGCTTTCTGGACAAACAGACAATCAGCCAGACAGACAAAATTGTTTTCGAGACTTAATTTTTGAAGACCGTAGCAATCCAAACTGGGAACATATTGAACAATCTCGAAGCATTGATGTGCTTTCAGTCACCACAACAATGGAAGTCGGTGTTGACATCGGTTCTCTTCAGGGTGTAATGCTCGGCAATATGCCACCTCAACGCTATAATTATCAGCAGCGTGTTGGCCGCGGAGGCCGAAGAGGCCAAGCCTATTCAATGGTTTTGACACTCTGTCGAGGCCGCAGCCATGATGAGCACTATTTCAACAATCCTGCTCAGATTACTGGCGACCCGGCCCCTGTTCCATCTATCTCAATTGGTCAGATTGAGATTATTCAACGTATTTTTACCAAGGAAGTGCTTTATCATGCGTTCAAACATATCACACCTAATATTGACGGCAACAGCACGCACGGTGAGTTTGGCCGAACAGACGAATGGGGACAGAACCAGAATCGTATAGTAGAGTGGCTCGCACGAAACAAGGAGACAGTCTCTTCTATTGCCGATACGCTGACTAAAGACACCCATTTGCAAGCCCAGCTCATCGAATATACGTATAGTAAACTTATTCATGATATGGATTCGGCAGCCAGCCAAATGGCTCATGTATTGTCTTTAGCTCAGGCTCTTGCCGAAGGAGGTGTACTACCCATGTTCGGAATGCCGACGAATGAACGTCAGTTCTATCATGGAATTACAAAAAATGACGGAGACATTGAATTGAAAAGTGTTGGACGATCAGTTGATCAAGCTATATCATCATTCGCAATTGGTAAATCTGTTACCAAAGACAAAGCAATCCACACCGTAATAGCATATAGCCCTACACTTGGGTTTGATTATAAGAATAGGTTGATGCCCCAGTCCGGAATATTTACATTTAGCGGGATACTTTATAAATGTCCCAATCGCGGATGCAGCTTTATTTCTTCTATTCAGCCAGAAAACGGCCTCTGCCCTGTATGCGCTAATCAGATAGAATCGCTTAACGTAAGAACTCCGGCAGCATTTATCAGTAACTTTTCTGTTGGCACGGACGAGAAAAATGATGTTCAGAGTGTTCAAAACAATATTGTTACCGCAGAATTTATGCCTAATGGAACCCCTGAACAAACTGAAAATGAACCTCGCGGAATTAGAACGCTCGTTTCGGATGGTGTGACATGGCGTCTGTCTTTCGATAATATAATAGGGCAGGAGTATACATTTAGAGGTGTAAACGTATGGTCTATCCTAAATCAAAGTAATCCACTTTTTGCGACCGATGCTAATCAAGAATCTATACGTTTAGCTTCCAGAAAGAATACTAACGTATTCAAACTTGAAGTTTCACCGGTAGACGGGTTCGCCCTGAATCCTTATAAAGTTGCTGCTGACGGACGCTTAGACTACTGGTCCCAAGGTGTGCGTGCAGCATATTACTCGTTGGCGTTCATATTGCAACGAGCCGTAGCTTCCAAACTAGACATAGATCCGGTTGAAATTGAGGTTGTCAGACTTATGCCCTCAAGAAATTATACCGGTGTTATATGTTTAGCAGATGAAAAAGTCAACGGGTCTGGATTTGTCAAAGATCTTTATGATAACTTTGATAATTATGCAAATGCCCGAATTCTGAATGGGGAAGATTCATTCTTCAACTATATGCTATCGTCGCAACATGACTCCAATTGCGATTCCGCATGCTATTCATGTCTGCAGGTATATCGTAATATGCCTTATCACGGCTTGCTCGATTGGCGTCTTGGGATTGCATTGTTACGCTTTATAATGAATCCGGATTACAAATGCGGCACTGATTATAAATTTGATGAATACCCCGAACTAAGAAGTTGGCCTGCTATGGCTCGCTGCCTTATAGAAGACTTCAGAAACGCTTTTTGTCCTACTTGGGATACTGAAGAATATCAAGGCGTGCCGTTTATCTATGATGGCAATGGAAGTGTTATTGTTGCCATCCATCCTCTTTGGGAAATTCCTTACGATGAATATGAATCGCGATTCTTTGCTCAGCTAAAACGAGGCATCGTTAAAACAATCGATCACGAAATAGGCGACTTTAAATGCTGTGATACTTTTAATCTTAGCCGTCGTTTGTCATCTTGTAATGAAAAACTCGGATGAAAATACCAAAGTTATCATTATCAAAAATTCGTGAAGCCAACATCCCAACTGGCAAGTACGGCTTGTCGCCAAGTCAGGTATCGTACTTAGTCTCTGGGTGTGTTGGATGTGAGGTTCAGCGGCTAAAGTTAAAAGAGGCATATGCCGGATGTACGGAGGCGTATTGTTTACTAATGACAAACCCTTTTGCGCCAATCGAAGGGATTGTACTTCATCGATTGGCCAACTATTGCATAGGGCAGACTAACCTTCTTGATGATGATGTCTTTGATCAAGCGGAAAAATTTTTAAATGAGGAAAGGAATAAATTGGTTTATAAATGGCAGATGCTCAATCCCTCTCGCATTAAGTTAAATTTTGGAAAAGTTTCTGCGTTATTGGATTCTCGTTCTTCAAAAAACTCCGATAATCAAATTTCTGAGGCGGTCGGACATTTATCTTGCGAACGAAGCATTGACTGTATTTCTTCTCTTGGATTAATTGGCACCCCCGATTATCTCTGGATAAACGGTGACAATGCAGTAATCAAAGATTATAAAACTGGTGAATTGACTGACACTGATGGAAACATCAAAGAGTCTTTTCGTATTCAGCTCAATCTTTATCGAATAATGGTAATTAATAAATACCCCTATGTGAAAAATGTCAGAATGTTTTTGGATAATCTGGCAGGCCGTATCGAACGGATTGATGAAATTGATGACCAAAAGCTTTTGAATATTCTTGCCACACTTCAGCAATCTATACAGGCAGGCTCATTCTCACCCGGCGAAAGTTGCCGTCAGTGCCGGTGCCGGCATATATGTCAATATCGGCAATGGACGGATCCCCGCCATGAAGAATATTTCGATTTTAGAGGAAAAATAGCGATAAAGAACAACTCAATATATCTAACGGATAATAGTCTCAATATTACTACAAATATAGCTAGGACAGATATTTCGGCCTATCTATATGATGCATTGTCTTCTCTTGAAGGGCGAACTGTCTATCTGACAAACATTAAGAGATGTTCGGATAATCCGTTAATTGGTCAGATTACTGCTTCGACATTAGCTTGTGAAATTGAAAAATAACCTTAATATAATCCTTGGAGAGAATTGACACACTTGGAAGCTAAGCTTTTGTATTATATGATACCAGAGGCTCAGCTGCCATATCTATCTCTACAACAGGGTGATATTTCTGCAAAGCTATTTTATTCAATATAAGAAACAGCTTATTAAATGTTTGTTCGCATCGCTCCTTGGTCTTTAAGTCGCACTCCCAGATCGTTAAGACACGCCACCCTTTGGCCTGAAGCTCTACTTCAACACGCTTGTCTCTGGCACGGTTAGCTTCTACCTTAGACTGCCAAAACTCAACATTAGATTTTGGCAGGCGGTAATACTTGCAGTTTTCATGTCCGTGCCAAAAGCATCCGTGGATGAATATTACTGTCTTATATTTGCGAAGAACGATGTCTGGTTTACCCGGCAAGTTCTTGTTATGCAGTCCATAACGGTAACCGCAACTATGAAGATAACGACGCACAGTAATTTCAGGCTTTGTGTCGTTACTCCTTATAGCAGCCATATTCCGACTGCGTTCTTCCGGAGTCTTAATGTCTGCCATGGTTAATAGTTCTCTATTGCTTCGATGAAAGGGAGATCGGCTTCCTCCGAACTGCGCAGAGGCCATTTCTCAACCGGAGCACATTCATTGGTTCCATAGCCTATGCCTGAGCAGAAGGCGAGGGCTTCGGCCTCGGTGTCGAAAATTTCTGGGTCGCGGAAGGAGACTGCATCGTCTTCGGCAAGGTATTCTTTGAAGCCGGCGATGTCATCGTCTTGGATTAAGTCGATGGCTGTACGGTCGGAAATTACATAAACTTTCACAGACATAATTGTGGGGAGATTGGGGATTTGAAAAGTGAATTTAGTTAGGTCAACCGCCAGCCCTTTCAAGGCGCTACGGAGTGTGAGCAGTTCTTCAGCGGAGAATGAAACGGGTTTCCCGTTGACGATATTGTTGTTGAGCCGCTGGGTGAACCATGCTCGAGAGCGGTGGAAATATCGCTCGGCAATGTCGGCACAGTTGACCCGGTCAAGAACATCTGCACCGACTATCTTTCGTATGTTGATTGCTTCATCCATTTGCGGCTATTATTAGCACAAAGATAATAAACTAATGTTTATTCTGCAAATTCAACGATTTTTTAATTTAGACCGACGGGGATATTCTCTATTTTCGCATCCTTGCAATTTTATGCCTATAATTAGACTAAAATGGTGCATTCTGCAAATTAAAATCTCAAAATTATGGATTTTAATTTGCGCCAACCGGGTAATTTCACTAATTTCGCGGTATAAAATGAGCGACTATGATACAAGAGCTAAAAATAAGGAACTTCAAATCATTCCGTGATGAGGCGGAGTTTAGTTTTGAGCCTATCGGCGAGGACAGCTATAACAGCGTTGTGACTATGCCCGACGGTGTACAGCTTCTCCGGTTCGCCGTAGTGTTGGGCGCGAATGCCAGTGGCAAGTCCAATCTGCTTGACGCAATCGAGTTTATGCGCACGTTCTGGAACAATATTCCTGTGACCAATAATGACGGGACGGATGTGCAGCCTTTCTTGATGAGAAAAGATGCGCTGTCGTATGATACGGATTTTGAGTTGAAATTTTATGTCGATGGCGTTCGCTATTGGTATCAGCTCACGGTTAATCCTGAGAAGATTTGTCGTGAAGTTCTTTTTGTTTATCTCTCAAATCGCCCGACAAAAGTATTCTGCCGTGAAGATGTGGACGGAATTTCAAAACTCAGTTTCAATCCGGCTGTAGCAAAGTTGTCCCAAGCCGAGATTGAAGTGATGTCAATGAACTGTCTGCGCAATATGTCGGTGCTGGCGGTGCTCAAAAAGGTAAATATCGCTGTACCGTATCTCGACAATATGCGTCACTGGATTGACAGCAGGATGTTGCCCTTGCAAAGCGGCTCCCTGTCATCACTTTCTCAGGAAGCAAAGAAGCATATTGCGGACAGTGAGGAGTTCCGGGAATATCTGTTGCAGTTTGCCAAAGAGGCGGATTTCAATATCTCAGATATCAAGATACAGAAAATGGCGGCATTATTCGGACATACCGTGCAGAATGAAACGGGGAAAGAAGACTATGTTATGCCGGAAGCCTGCCAGAGCACCGGCACAAAGCGCATGGTTGAACTGGAATCGCTCATCTATACCCAGCTACGTCGGCAGGCTTTTCTATGCATTGATGAGATTGAATCTTCGATGCATCCGAATCTCATGGAGTATATTCTCGCCAAATTCATAAACACGCCTGACAATCAGTCGCAGTTGCTCGTATCCACCCACTACGATCCGATATTGAAAGATATAGATGACATATTCGGTAAAGATTCCGTCTGGTTCACAGAAAAGGGCAAAGACGGAAATACCGCATTGTTCTCACTCACAGACTTCAAGGGGCTGAACAAACTATCCTCAATCCATCGCGCCTATATGAACGGTCAGTTCGGAGCGCTGCCCAATGTCCTATAAACCATGGCACGAAGAATAAAGGAGCGTAAACTCAAGAATCCCACGATAACAATTATCGGGGAAGGAGCCACCGAGCGATACTATTTCACTCACTTGAAACGGCTACTCGGATATAACTACACCTGTAAGCCCCGCAATTTCACCGAACAGACATTCGATGAGATGCAGAAACAGATCGACCGCGTTCTTGCCGATGATGGGATTGCCGTATGCGTGTTTGATGCGGATGTTACTCGTACACGTCCGGCCGAAAAAGCTAAATATGAGGATATGTGCCGCAGATATGCCGATAACTCTTCTGTGATTTTATGCGACAGTATGCCTTCAATCGAGTTCTGGTTTCTGCTTCATTATCTGAATACGAACAGGTATTTTGCGACCTCCGATGAAGTTATTACGGTGCTACGCCGTTATATGCCGAATTTTAGCAAACGCCATTCGTTCCTTTCAAAAGAAGCCTGGGTTTCCGAGTTGCTTTCCGACAATCGTCTTGACACGGCACTTGCCAACGCCAATGCGATTGGCACGGAAGGAGAATCTTACAGCCGACTACCCAAGCTATTTGAAATGATTGATAGGGACAGAAATCAGTGCTGATTGGCTTTGGTAAATCAAAGATTTTTCTTATTTTTGCAATAGGAAATCAGTCGATTTGCGATAGAAAGCGTAAAGGATTGCATATCAGCCAGATGATTGATTGTTACATTCCATATATCGAAAACTGCTGAATGCAACGGCGTTACATCCGTTAGTTATTAGCTTTAATTCGCTGAATATCAAATAGTTCTCCACTATGCATCGAAAATGACTACACTGAGTAAAAATGATATAGCGGAAAGAACTTATGGCTGTTTCAGATACATTACGAGGGTATAGAACTCAGTTTTTATATGCCCTATATAGAGTTGTTGCCGATAAAAGATACGATTATACCTATGTTCCAGAAGGTATAGAAGACTTAGATATTTTTTGCGGAGATAAAATGATTGAGGCAGTTCAGGTTAAAAATCTGAATCATGCCGTAGCATATAATGACCTTAAATCTAAAGCGTCACTAACATCTTTCTTTGGACGTGGATGCGGGTTTCTTCAAAAATATCCTGATGTTAAGTTACGTTTGGTTTCATTTAATGGAGTTAGCCTCAAATTAAAGGATAATAATAAATTAGCATCATATCTTAAGAGTGACCCTCTTGTAAATCGAGACCAGATTTCCGCTTTACTAAATTCATTTATTTCAGAAAACATTACAGAGGAATATTTACTTGATGTCATAATTGGTGAACTTAAATCTCAATATTATGCTTTCAACCCAAATTCAGAAATAAAATACCTGCTGCAATGGATTTATACTCTAGCAGAAGCAAGGTTAAGTTTTACTTTGACAGATCTACATAATCAACTACTCAGTTTCCGAAAGTTTCAAAACGCAGAATCCATAGCAACGAATCAACTGGGTATACGTGTGAAGCGTTTATTTACAGACCATGAAGAATCCCAATATAATGTTGAATTGCTCAGGGACAGTTTTAGTAAAGGTATTTCTGTATCTCCTAATCATATTTTAGCCAATTTGGACGTCAGAAGAGAAAAATGGTTAGAAAAAATTGAACATTCTTTTGAATCGTTTAAGACAGTAGTAGTGCATGGTGCATCAGGACAAGGTAAAAGTGCTCTATGCTATCGTTATGTGTTTGACTACTATTCTTTTGCTTTTGAAATAACCAATGTGCTTGATCACAACATAGCAGATATTACTGCCACATTAGAAGAAATTTCAGCAGAATTACGTATTCCAGTACTCATTTACTTTGATATAAAGCCTGATGAAAGAGCATGGGTAGAGATTGTACGTGAATTGTCTAGGCATAACAATGTTCATATACTAATTTCAATCAGAGAAGAGGATTGGAACACGACATCCAATATATTGGACCGTATTATAGAATATGGGGATATATATTTGGATCTTTCTGAAGATGAAGCCAAATCAATATTCATCGCCAACTGTCCATCGGCTCCTCTATCCAATTTTTTTGACATTTGGGAAATGCTTGGAGAGGATGTACCTTTGCTTGAATATTTATATTCAATTAAACATAATACAACATTGCGATCAATGCTGGAATCGCAATTAAATCGGTTATCACCTTCACAAAGAAAAATTGTTTCTCAAATTGTAATTCCGAATTATTTAGGTAGTAGTGTTCCTGAGGAGTCTTTGTTCAAATTAGAGGATTTAGATCCTATAGAAGTTTCCTCTGACTTGAACTACCTCATTGACGAATATTTCATCTGCAATGAAGGTAACTTCGAGGATTTACATCCTATTAGGACAAAAATATTAAAAGACCTTATAACAAGAGATAGTCAAGCCATATTGTTTAACATCGGTTGTCGCTGGATTGGCAAACTAACCATTAATAACCTTGATCGGTATATTATTAACTTGTTTAAAAACGGTATGGAATTGGATTTGTTTTTTCATAATATTGCATCATTATCTTCAGTCGATGCAAAAACTTGTTATAGTATTGTCGTAGCTTTATTATGGAAAAGCAGTTGTGACTATGTTGAAAATAATGAAGCCATAATTGATGAACTTAGGAGTCTTTGTGGAGCTATCTACCCATGGTTTATCCCAGTAAATTTCACAGGAATAGACCTTACAGACTCTATGGAAACAATATTTAAGGAGAACAAATCATTATTAGAGCAATGCAATAATCTTAAAGTATCTATGTGGGGGCAAGAGAGATTATTTGACAGTCTAACCCAATGGTTACATTATTCCCAAATCTCAATTTCCGTTAAATCAAAAGATGAATTTGTATTTTTGGGTAAGACATTGTATTTATTAAGTTTAGGGAACCTTGGAGACAATATAGCATTATCAGGTCTTAAACCTGCTAGTAGAATGGAAATTAATAGTGATGAACTAGCAATCTTACTTCTCGGCTTGAAAAGTTGCCGCTTAATGCCAGAGGTATGGCAGGAATTAGAGGAAGATTTCATTCGTTCTGCAAGAGATTTACATAAAATATACAATTTGAGTGTCTCAACAAAAAGCATTGAGGCCATTATTTCTACGAATTTTAGGGATGGCTATGGAGATTCTAATTATAACGATAAACAGAAGTATAGTTTCATCAATGAGAAAGTTTTAGCGGTATGTGAAGTCTTTAGAATGGCTTTCCCCGACAAGGAATTTTACAATTGCTCAATTGAATGCGGAGATATTACGGAGATAATGATCGATACTGTCAAGACTATATCCAATATAAATCTACCAGTTCGATTGATGCATATTCCGAGGAACATGGTCTGCAATCTCTATGCCCAAAAGTTAAAATCTACCAGCAAGCAGTCATATTATCATCAATCGATTGAACTAAGAAGAGCTTATGTAAAATGTTTATCATTGCTTTCCAATGTCCTAAAAAATATCTTAGAAGGAAGAAAAATCACAAAAGACTTAATTTTGTCTTATTCAAAAGCAGATCAATATTTAAAGTCTTTACCTTCTTTGGAATTACCTATTGGGATGCACGACCCTTTGTCAATAGAAAATATCCACTCAGAAAAAAATGGAATAAAAGACAGATACCAAAATTTACGTAGTTATTCCAATGCGGTTAACGTGTATAGTAGTAATATATCCAGTTTTATAAATCAGGCATTTAATTTAATATGTGTTAAAACTGATAACTTTATGCCTACCAGATATCTCCTTTTCGATTCATTGGTAAAGTTGAATGATATGAAAAAACAGACTCTCTTATTGGGAAATCCTTATTCTCCTATAGAAGAGCTTGAGCGACTTTGCAATAAGGAAGAGAAAACAATTGTAAAATTATTGGAACAATGGGCTTATATCTCCAATAAACATTGTCAGAAAATTTCGGATGCCGTTGTAAATTCCAAAATGAATATCGGTGTTGAAACTCTGATCAAACGTTGTGTGAAAAAGTTGGAGATTGCAGCAGCTCACTATCATTTGAGTGGTCAATTCTCTGCAAATAATAATCGAATTAAATTGAAATTGGAGTACGATGAATTCAGTAAATTGTCTGAACTAGATATAATAGCTCGGAATCTTCTTCGATTTAGCTTTTTACCCTCTGAATGGATGTCTGCTGAACAATATCTGTTAGAGTCAACATTTTCTAATATAGAGATAGAATTCTATTATAAGCATATAGATGGATCTCTTATCAATATTTCAGGGATTAAGTATGTTATTGCATGCAAAGACCTTTTCCCAATAGCAGAATCAGATAATTGGGAATTTCATTTGAGAAAGGACCCAAATGTGGAGATAGCTGTCCCCGAACCAATCAAAAGGTTTGATCAAGTCAAAGGTTATCTCTATTCTATGGTTATGATAGGTTCTCAGACTGAAAAGTTATCTGTGATAGTTAATTCTGATGATGCTGTCGGGCAAAATATGTGTAGTCAATTAAAGTGCTCCTATAAAGATATTGGGAATACAATTATTGCCACACTTTCAGATTGCAAGAGATATATAGATTCAATAAATGTTCGTACACTTTCTGGTCTATTTAAGGCTTTTTGCGATAGTATAATAACTCTGTGCGAAGATGGATTATGGCTCGAAAGTACGACAGAAGCCAGAAAATTGCTTAAGGATATGATTGATTTAGAACTATCTATCAAGGAGATTCTGGTCTATCATAATTTTACGGCAGGTAAGAGTTACGATAACTAAATCATGATTTGCATCCTGATTAGTTCATTATTTAGCTTCATGAGTATTTTTAATTCCCAATGAATAACTTGTTGTATAAATATTTAGACATTAATGGTGCTATAATGATGCTACATCATAGCACCTTAATGTATGCCAATGCAGCAACATTTAATGATCCTTTTGATTGTCATCCATGTCTGATTAATTTCTCTAACGTTCCATCTGAGAGATGCAAAATTTGGGATGCAACAGTTATTGAAGATTTAGAATCCAATAGATACATAAACAATAGGAACGGTTTATGGATTTGTTGTTTATCTAAAGTTTATGATTCTCTATTGATGTGGAGTTATTATAACAAACATGTAGGTATCTGCATAGGTCTTAATATGGAGCATGTTAAAAAACATATCCATGTCGGATATGGTATGATGGTAACTACGCAAGCACGTGAAGTAAGATATACTGACATTATTAACAAACCGGATTATTATCGTGACCGCGAAGACTTTTTCTCTTATCAAGTATTCACGAAAGCAAAAGCGTGGGAACATGAACAGGAAATGAGATTATACATCTATAAACCTTCGCCAATGTTTATGGCGTTATTGCCATATCAACAAGATCGAAATGAGTTTGATTGGAAAGAAGTCAGAGCATTTATAAACATCGGACCGGAATGTTTTGATTCAGTATACTTAGGCGTGAATATCAGCCATAATGATAAAGAGAGAATAATACGACTTGCACAGAAAGTCAATCCTGAAATTAAGGTCTATCAGATGTTCCCTGACACCAATTCTTTTAATTTAATAGCAACTAAAGAAGAGGGACTATAACTAAAAAATTTGGCAGTTCTTTAATATGACTAAGAAGTTTGAGATACGAAATAGCACTGCGGAGTTCCTGATCTTTCAGATTGAGGGAAAGGAGGATGGTGTGCAGGTTGTGTACCGTGATGAAACTGTGTGGTGTACGCAGAAGGCAATGGCACAACTATTTGATGTGGGTGTGCCAGCAATCAGCAAGCATTTGAATAATATTTTTGCCGAGGGTGAGCTTCGCCCCGCTTCAACTGTTTCCAAAATGGAAATAGTTCAAGTTGAAGGTGACCGCGAAATCAAACGACAATTGGATTTCTATAATCTTGATGCAATAATCAGTGTCGGGTATCGTGTGAACAGTACCCGGGCCACGCAGTTTAGGCAGTGGTGTACGTTCATTTTGCGTCAGTTTGCCATCCGGGGATATGTGATAGACAAGAAGCGCATGGAGAACGGCTCGTTTATAGGCGAGGACTATTTCGAGCATCTGTTGGCCGAAATTCGTGAAATACGTCTAAGCGAGCGGTGTTTCTATCAAAAACTGACGGATATTTACGCTACAAGCATCGATTACAATCGTGATGCGCCCACTACTCGATTGTTCTTCAAGAAGGTACAGAATAAGATGCACTACGCAGTTCATGGTCATACTGCCGCTGAACTGATAATTGATCGGGCTAATGCTGAAAAGGAACACATGGGTCTCACTACGTGGGAGAATGCTCCCAACGGAAAGATTGTTAAGCCTGATGTCAGCATTGCCAAAAATTATCTCAAAGAGAGTGAGCTGGAGGATATGGGACGAATTGTCAACTCTTTCCTTGACTTGGCGGAAGATATGGCCAAGCGTCATATTCCTATGACAATGGAGGACTGGGCTAAGCGTATTGATAAGTTTCTTGATCTTACCGACCGTCCCGTTCTGACTGATGCCGGACATGTATCAGCCGAACAAGCTAAAGAATACGCTGAAACTGAGTTTGAGAAATACCGTGTAATCCAAGACAAACTCTTTCAGTCCGACTTCGACCGCTTCAACGATAATGACTTCCTCCCATTGGACATTGAATAATATTTACGATGAAAGCATTGACATATACCGCACCGGGGCGATTTGAGTTGATTGAAAAACCAAAGCCGGAAGTTTTGGACCCGAAGAATGCCGTTGTGAGGGTTACTCTTTCGAGCATCTGCTCTTCGGATCTGCATATCCTGCATGGGGCAGTACCTCAGGCTGAAGTGGGCATCACCGTGGGACATGAGCTGGTGGGTGTCGTTGAGGCTGTAGGTTCAGCAGTCACCAAGGTTAAACCGGGCGACAGAGTTGCCGTGAATGTCGAGACGTTCTGCGGAGAGTGCTTCTATTGCAAACGCGGATATGTGAACAACTGCACTTCCGGCGGCTGGATGTTAGGTTGCCGCATTGACGGCGGCCAGACGGAATATGTCCGCGTGCCGTATGCCGACAATGGTCTTACCCCGATTCCCGAGAATGTGTGCGATGAACAGGCGTTGTTTGTCGGCGACATTCTCGCCACAGGTTATTGGGGCGCCAAGATTTCTGAAATCTCCGAGGAAGATACTGTGCTGATTATTGGTGCCGGTCCGACCGGATTATGCACTTTGGAGTGTGTGCAACTTTATCACCCTCAGCATATTGTCGTTTGCGAGGCTGACGAGAACCGTCGGCATTTCGTGCGGCAGCATTATCCTAATGTCAATGTTGTCGAGCCGACAGAATGTCTTGATGCCCTTTGCAAGTTTAAGGAGGGTCGTGGTGCAGATCGCGTGATTGAGGTCGCCGGAGGCGAGGATACCTTTGAACTCGCATGGCGCTGTGCCAGACCGAATGCCATTGTAACGATTGTAGCGCTCTATGAGAAGGAACAGATATTACCTCTGCCGTGGATGTATGGCAAGAACCTGACGTTCAAGACCGGCGGTGTCGATGCCTGCGACTGCGACAAAATCATGCAACTGATTTCCGAAGGCAAAATTGACACAACCCATCTGATAACCCACCGCTTTCCCCTAAGCCGCATCCAGGACGCCTACACCCTGTTCGCCAACCGCACCGACGGCGTCATCAAAACCGCCATCCATCCGGATTAAAGAGCATCGGTAACTTAACAACGGCGTCTCGTATGCGAACAAGACGCCGTTGTTAAGGTTGATGCTTATACCGATTCAAGCTGCTCGCGGATTACCCTCTCGGTCTTGCGTTTGGAATCGACACGGCTGTATCGTTCGCCGGAACACATAGGGCAACTGCATGGTTGCCCAGTGCTTCTATACACCTGACACCATTTCACCGTCCGGAGTTCTTTCCACGTTTTAGCTTCACGTACTTCCCCGGTTGAGGTATCTTCGACGTATGCCGTAGAAAATGCTCTGAAGATTATGCGTAACCGATTACGCCACACGCGTTTTTTCTGAATGCGTCGCCACGCACGAGTTGATGTTCTGTCCATCGTCACGTTCAATTATTGGTTTCGGGAACGTGATGATGATAGACAGATACTCTTTATTGATATTCATAAGTGTAGCTTTTATAATGATAGAACAGCAACAAGCATGCCAAAATTCATTGTGTTAGATTTCTATTATGGCATCCCGGCGGAAGCTGCTTTGCTCTCCATGAAAGGTGTAACCAAGCTGATTGCAGATACACCGGGTATTGCCGATGGTTTTGTTTATGTTTCGGTGTGAATGACCGTATATCCAGTAGTCGATACGGCTGCCGGCTATGAAGTCGCCGAGTTCAGATGTGAAAGCTCCGTTAATCGGGCTACCTTTGAACTCGTCTGCCATAAGTTCGAATGACGGCACATGGTGAGTGGCGACTATAATGTGCTTGGCTTGACTATTCGCCACACTTCTTTCGATAAACTCACGGCAACGCTCATGTTCCTGATTGAAGCATTGAGCCGAGAGACGGAACTGCCCGTTTCTGATACGGTGGAAGTCCGTTACTCCGCGTTCGGTCTGATACTCATCCCATGGATGAATCATCGCCCAAAGAGTCGAAACGATGAGATCAATGTTCGGAGCCAACGGAATCACACAGTTATAGCACACCTTGACATTGCGCCGAATTTCGAGCTGCCAGCCCTCGTGAAGGTCGTTTATATCAAAGCTCTTATATAGCTCATGGTTGCCGGGGATGACAACAGTCCGCCTAAATGACTCGGCACACCAGTCCCAAAAGGGATGACTGCTGTAGTTGTCATCACCGAGATAGCCTATGTCTCCGGCTAATATCAGAACATCTCCGGCTGCTATCAGCGGATTCTCCTTCAGCCAACGGCTGTTTTCATGAAACTCCAGATGGAGGTCAGATGCGTATTGTATTTTCATAACTCTTTCTTTTTTGTTAAGTTGTTAAATGAGAGGGCTTACTTTTTCAATCTTATTCCATTTGGTGCTTGCGATTATTTCCTTGATGACATTCTTGCCGATTTCATCAGCATAAGGGAGAGTCATTTGGCTACCGATGTTATCTCCTTGCATATATCGGTATGCATAAGGTGTAATCTCAACATAGTCGGTCTCTTTCAAGATGCCGAGTATGTGGGACACGTCTCCCAACTCCACTGATATTCCGGCGTCAGACAACCCTACGACAGCCTTGAGGCAATCGTCAAGATTCCAATAACTGTTGGTGCTGACATAGAAATGCCAATGGTCGTTGCTATACACGGGCGACAAGTGGACTCTCGCATACACCACGTCGAAACCATGAAAAGGTCTTACATCTATCTTCCATCTCTTGAAATCATCTTCGGAATCGAGATTATATTCCTTTATCCCAAATCCTTTACTTGAATGTCGGAAGACTTCGATATCATCTTCAGATTGCTCACCATATACAGCCTCGTATGCTATGCGCCAATAGTGCATATAGCGTCTGAGAGTCATCTCGGAGAACTGCGTAGGTTCAAGCAGAGTCTCGTATATGCGGATTACCTTTTGCAAGTCGATACCTTCATAACTATTATCCGGCATCAGAGAGTTCAGGATTGAGCGCTTTATCAACCCTTCCCTGCGATAATAACTCAGATATTTATCAACATACGCATTATATTGTTCTGGGTCAGACAAGATATTGTCAACGAGTCCGACAACATACTTCTCGATCTTTGAGAATATTTCGATGAGTTCATCTTCGTAGAAACAGCGGCTGGAATTGCAATCCTCCTTATCAGAGAATACATAACGGTCATGAGTGTCTCCGATGATATACAGATAGTGGCAGTCATTATAGGTCGAGACAGACAATCTATACCACTCCCACCTCTTGCCCTTGACCTCAAACCAAAGACTTCTCCGTTCATCATCACCCATAGGGGCAAGACGTCCCATCGCTCCATGTATGCTACGTATGCTTTCAGCACACTTCCCTGAAACGACGGTCACATCAAGAAAGCGGCTTATAGGGAGATGAAAAATGTCTGACTGAATCAGAGCATTCTGGCGATATAATTTCTTTTGATCATTCAACTTCATTTTTTTCGAGTGAGTTATGCGACATACGGCGCGGTTATTGAAATATGTGTCCGCAGCTAATCGCAATGGAGAAGGTCATATCGGTTTGGACACAAAAAACGACTGTCGGGAAGCTAGGTAAGGACTTTCCGACAGTCGTTATATCTCAGTGAGCCAATATCTGGAGGCTAACTTATGTCAGTTGGGTTACTGAAACAAAACGGTCGGACAGCTCTGCAATATGATGTGCCTGTTGTTGACGGCATAAGCACACAAGCATTGCGTTCAAAGCCTTTTAAGCCCTGGATTCGTTTGCTAATTAATATGTTGCAATGCTGTCTTGCCATTTGTTTCAGATTTTGTGGGCGCAAAGTTAATATTTTTTTACAAATCCACCAAATTAATTTTCTGCACGTAACAAAAGTATGATATACCATACCCCATTCAGCCAATTTCAAGTCAAATTATAATAGAGAGATCTAAAGTATGGTTTATTGTACTTTTATTTGGTGGTTTCAGAAATTCTCCTTATTTTTGCAGAAAAGTTTATTATGTCAGACTATGGAGCTGATGGATATAATGAAACAGCGCAGGGAAACGCTTTCCCTCACCCAACAGGATCTTGCTGAAATGTCGCAAGTGGGTCTTGCTACAATCAAGGATATTGAGCGTGGCAAGGGTAATCCTGCACTTAGCACCGTGAAGAAAATCCTTGATGTTCTTGGCATTGAGATTGAATATCGTATAAGGCAGACCGTATGAAACAGCTTGAAGTATATTTCAATGAAATAAAAGCCGGTATATTGACGGAGAAGTACCCGGGACTCGGATATTCTTTCCAATATTCCGAAGATTATCTTGACTCTCCCATGCCTCCGATTTCCGCGACGTTACCCAAAAGAACAGATGCTTTTTATTCTGAGCACTTGTTCCCTTTCTTCTCCAATATGATTCCGGAAGGAGCAAACCGCCGTGTGATTTGCCGCTCGCTGAAAATTGATGAACAGGATTATTTCGGACTGCTTGAAGCGATGGCCGACAGAGATTTTATAGGAGCCGTTAATGTAAGGAGGATTAGCAATGATTGAAATAAAGAACTGCCCTTCTTCTCTTGTGGAAGGATTCGACACTTATAGCCCTAAATACGCCAAATTACTATTTGGTAAAACAAAAGTGAATCCGATACTTGGATTTGATATTGACGAGTTCCGAAATGTCGGCGAGATTGCGGATGCCATACACCGCATATCGGTTTCAGGCGTTCAGGAAAAATTTCCGGCTATTATAAATGCCGATGCAATCAATTTAGCAGGCGACAATGAGCGTTCGACACATATATTGAAACCTGCACCGTGGGACAAGACTCTTCGTGACCGCAAGATGATTCCTGCCAACGAGCATCTTACGATGCAAATTGCCTCACAGATTTACGGCATACAGACCGCAGCTAATGGACTTTGTTTTACGCCCAAAGGTCAGTCGGTATATATTACCCGCCGTTTCGACATCCTCCCCGACGGTTCAAAACTCCCGATGGAGGATTTCGCCTCGATAATAGGCAAGAATGAACAAACCGCCGGACTTCAGTTCAAATACAACGGTTGCTATGAGGATATTGCCAAAGCGATTAGGGCAAATGTCGCCGCATGGATGGTTGATATGGAACGGTTCTTTGAACTTGTTGTTTTCAATTACATTTATGCTAACGGCGATGACCACCTTAAGAATTTCTCGTTGATTTTGACCGGACAGGATTACCGTCTGGCCCCGGCTTACGATCTAATCAATACAAGTTTACATGTCAATGGCGATGACTTCGGTCTTGACGGCGGACTGTCATCTGATATAGAAAAGAGCGACGTTTACGACAGAACCAGTCACCCCTGCCGTTTGGATTTTGAGAGATTCGGCGATAGAATTGGCTTGGTAAAGAAACGCATTGATAAAATCCTAAACAAATACACCTGTTGCCCTGAAGGCGCAAAACAACTGGTTGAACATAGCTTTCTCACCGACAAACTGAAACGCAATTATGTCCGCATCGTAAACGAGCGAATAAACCGTTTCAACAGATTTTCAGAATAATATCAATTTAGCCCATACAAAAATGTCAAAAGCAAAACTAAAAAAATATATGTCGGCTCTATCAAAAGAACAGGTTGTCGATATTATGTTCCAGTTATACGATGCGAGCAAGGAAGCGAACGCATGGCTTGAGTTTTATATGGAACCCTTAAGTACATGACAAAAATTTGAAAACATCGAATTTTGGGGTATAAGCAGGACGC
>ERZ838577.525-NODE-525-length-59786-cov-8.244094_pt1 | contig 59786 bp, 59 predicted proteins | sample MGYA00519682_ERZ838577 | MGnify/ENA primary metagenome ERZ838577 (study PRJEB31850, sample SAMEA3708838) | human gut metagenome | biome: human gut; feature: human-associated habitat; material: faeces | place: China | collected 2014 ...
TGCGCAGCCGGTATCCCGGCAGCGGCCTGCACCTCTGGCGGGATGTGTATCATGCACTGAAAGATATTTCAGATATCTGACAAAGATACTGTTTCTCAACAGAGTTTTTACAGACGCGGTATTCAAAAAGAGAAGGGCCAGAGGAAAATTCCTCTGGCCCAGATGGTTTATTCGCGCGGATATGAAGTATTTATCAGCGGCATCTGTCTCAAAAAGCTCCGGAGCGAGCAGCATGAAACAAATTTACCCTTTTTGAAAATCTGCGCGTCTTGCGAAGCAGGCGCTGGGCTTTCCTCCCAGAGCCTGCATTTCTGGGGGCTTATCTTAATGAGATTAGGCTTAGCCGGAGGTTTTGACTTGTTCTGTGCCCTGGAAAGCAGCGCCGCTCAAAGTTCCTTCGGCATCTGCCAGCCGTCAATGTCGGTATGCAGCAGATGATGCGAACGCTCGGACAGCGGCTTTCCGAGATACTCTTTGTAAAGCGCCTGCACATCGGGGTTTTCATGCGAGAAACGAAGGGGCATCTTGTGGTCAAGTCTCCACAGGACATTTCCGCGCGCCTCGGCGCACTCCTCGCCGTCGTGAATCGGCTGACCGCCGCCGCCGGCGCAGCCGCCGGGACATGCCATGATCTCCACAAAGTCATACTGTACGCTGCCGGACTGGAGCGTCTCCAGAAGCTTTCTGGTGTTTCCGAGACCGCTCACAACTGCCGTGCGGACCGTGCCTGCACCGGGAATGTCGAAACTCGCTTCCTTCCAGCCCTGCATGCCGCGCACGGAGGAAAATGCATCCGGGTCAGGATTTTTGCCGGTGACCAGATAGTATGCACTGCGAAGCGCCGCGTCCATGACGCCGCCGGTCGCGCCGAAGATCACCGCCGCGCCCGTACCGGAGCCGAGCGGAGAGTCGAAGCTGCTTTCTTCCAGTGTCGAGGGGTCAATCATCGAGCAGCGGAGCATGCGAACCAGCTCGCGCGTGGTAATGACCACGTCCACATCCGGATCGCCGCAAGCATCACGCATCGTCGGAAGCTCGGCTTCCGCCTTTTTGGACGTGCACGGCATCACGGAGATGACACACATATTTTTCGGGTCGACGCCGATCTTTTCTGCGAAATAGCTCTTTGCGATTGCGCCGAACATCTGCTGCGGCGATTTCGCCGTCGACAGATTCTTCGCAAACTGCGGGAACTGCCCTTTGACAAACCGCACCCAGCCGGGGCAGCAGGAGGTAAACATCGGCCATGTATAGGCGTCACGATGCGTAAAGCGCTCAATAAACTCGCTGCCCTCTTCCATGATGGTAAGGTCGGCACTGAAATTGGTATCAAATACGTACTGGAAGCCCAGCTGACGAAGCGCAGAGGCAAGAACACCAGGCGTTGCCTGCTCCGGCGTCAGTCCAAAATACTCCGCCCATGCCGAGCGAACGGCAGGCGCGACCTGCACAACGGTCGTCAGCTCCGGGTCGGCAAGCATACGGTACACGTGGTCGGTATCGTCGCGCTCTTCCAGCGCGCCGACCGGGCAGTGCGTCACACATTGTCCGCAATAGGTGCAAAGGGAGGTCGAAAGCCTGTTGGCGCTTGCCGTGCCGACGGTGGTTCGAGAGCCGGTTCCGACCAGGTCCCAGATATGGACGCCCTGCATCTTATCACACACCTGTACGCAGCGCATGCACTTGACGCAGCGGTTTTCAAAGCGCAAAATGGGCGAGGAATAGTCGACCGGCGCCGGACGCAGCTTTTTCTGATAGGGCGCGCCGAGCAGGTTATAGTCGTTGGACAGCTTTTGAAGCTTGCAGTTGCCGCTGCGCGTGCACTTGACGCAGTTCACCTCATGCTGGCTGAGCAGCAGCTGGAGGTTCACGCGGCGCGTCATACGAACCTTCTGCGAGTTCGTGTGAATGACCATGCCTTCATGTACCTCATTGTCGCACGCGGCAACGAGCGTGTCCTGTCCCTCGATCTCTACCATACAGATCCGGCATGCACCGATCTCGTTGAGATCTTTGAGATAGCAAAGCGTCGGTATATCAATGCTCGCCGTGCGCGCCGCATCGAGAATGCTGGTTCCTTCCGGCACGCAGACGGTCTTGTTGTCAATGACCAGTGTTACCATCTTTCCGTCCTCCCTCCTTTGAAGATGCCGTAGCCGAAGTGATCGCAGCGCAGGCAGCGGCCGCTCTCGGCGCAGGCCTCCTCGTGGGTCATGCCGCATTCGATGTCTTCAAAATCACATTTACGCTGGGCTGCCTCGCGCTCCTTCGTGTTGACGCGCCCGCGCGGCGGACATACGTCAAGATGCGGCGCAGGAATTTTCACATCCGTGCGGATCTCATGGTGGAAGCCAAGCTGCTCGTCAATGTTGGCAGCTGCAACCTTGCCGGCTGCAATGGCGCGGATGGCAGTCGCAGGTCCCGTCACGCAGTCGCCGCCTGCAAAGACGGTTTCCATGTTGTCGATCTGGCTGGAGCTTTCTGCCATGAAGGTTCCCCGGCGGATGGGAATACCGGTCTGTTCAAAGCCTGCAATCTCGACGCCCTGACCGATTGCTACAACGATGATATCTGCCGGGATGCGTTCTTCGGGCTGATCGGCAGTCTCCGGACGGGGACGGCCGGTCTTGTCGGCAAAGCCGATGATCTGTGGCTGGACCCAGAGCGCGCAGGCCTCGCCGGCTTCGTTTGCCTCGATGCGCACCGGCGCGCAAAGCTCGCGGACCTCCGCGCCTTCTGCGATCGCGCCCTTCACCTCATCCGGGAGCGCGGTCATATCCGCGATCCTGCGGCGATAGACGCAGGTGACGCTCGAAGCGCCCAGACGGACAGAGCTTCTTGTCACGTCCATCGCGACGTTGCCGCCGCCGATGACCACGACGCGCTTGCCGGTAAAGTCCGGCATCACATCATCGCCGATGGCACGCAGCATCTCGACCGCGGACATGACATTCTTACTGTCCTCGCCCTCAATTCCGGTCTTCTTGTCCGTATGCGCGCCGATGGCGACATACAGGCAGTCATAGTCTTTATGGAGCTGCTCGAAGGAAATGTCCTTTCCGACCGTCACGCCGGTATGTACCTCGATGCCGGTGGACAAAATGGACTCGATCTCCGCATCCAGCTTTTCCCGCGGGAAGCGGTAGGCAGGAATGCCATAACGGAGCATGCCGCCAAGCTTCTTCTTTTCTTCAAAAATCGTTACGCCGTGACCCATCAGGCGCAGATAATACGCGCAGGAAAGGCCGCTCGGACCGCCGCCGATGATCGCCACACGCTTGCCGGTAGATGCCTCGCAGGGAGGATTCGGAACATCGCCCGCGTGGTCGACCGCGTAGCGCTTGAGCCCGCGGATGTTGATGGGGGCGTCTACCATGTTGCGGCGGCAGCGCGCCTCGCAGGGATGCTCGCAGATGTATGCGCAAGCCGTCGGCATGGGATTGTCCTTGCGGATCAGGCGCACCGCGTCTGCATACCGCCCTTCGCGCACCAGAGCGACATAGCCCGGAACATCGACGCCCGCCGGACACAAAGACACGCACGGCACGGGATTTTGAAGAGAGGCAAGGCATCTATGATGCTTTACATGGTTCACATAGTCGTCGCGGAAGCCCTCAAAGCCGCTTAAAACCAGCTGCGCCGCATCGCGTCCGATGGCGCAGTCGGCAGAGGCGACAATTGCGCGCGCGGTCTTTTCAATGGTGTCGACTGTGGTCATCGTACCGGTGCCGTCGAGAACCTGACCCATCAGTGCACTCAGTTGTCCAAGACCAATGCGGCAGGGCACACATTTGCCGCACGACTGCGCGTGGCACAACTGCAAAAAGGTCAGCGACATATCGATGGGACACAGTCCCGGAGGACTGGACGCGATCCTGCGCTCCATATCCTTGTACAGCCGGTCAACGACCGTCTGCGCCTTACTCGCGGTTTTGATATCGAGTCTGCTCAAGGCTATTTCACTCCTTCTTATTTTTTACATACTATTATGCTTTTTTTGATATACTGTATCGCACTTTTAGTATAGCAATACAGTACCATGGTTTTTCTAATAAGTCAATATATATCGATATAAAAATATTTATGGATATCGCACTTTTTGCCCTTCAGCTATTATTTGCTGTCCCAGTGCGGCAAAAGATGAATTCCGCCGCGTCGGCGCAGCTTCAGCACGCCCTCTTTCTGCATGACGCAGGCAGTCGCAACAGAGTGCTGCGGTTCATGCTCAGCTGCTGCGCCGTGCACGCGCGGGCAAGCCCTGCGCAGACGACGTTCCCTGTCCATCCGGGGTATAGATCTTTGCGCCATCTTTATAACCTGCGGTCAGCGTGAACGCCGCAATCTTCCGCCCAGGAATAAAAATGGGCTGAGCGCGTATCCGATGCCCGCGGGGCGGGGTCGAGCCGGAAGCCGGAGATTCCAAGTGCTTCTTCCGGGCGCACCCAGGGTTTTCCCTGTACGGCGCTCGTTTCCTCATGCGTCAGAAGCCCCCGGTAGATCGTCAGCGCCCGCCGGTAATAGCCGTCGCGAATGCAGGTCTCCTCCTCGCCGTCATTCAGCAAGCTCAGGATCAGCGGCAGCATCTGCGCTGCGTAGGCAACAGACGCAGAGTGTGCGACCGCACCCGGAATATTTGCAACACAGTAATGCACAATGCCGTCTACAATGTACCGCGGATCTTCATGCGTGGTCGCGCGGCTGGTCTCGATCGCGCCCGGCTCGTCGTTGGAAATATCCACGATCACCGAGCCCTTTTCCATGAGGGAAAGCATGTTCCGGGTGATGAGGTACTCTTTGTTCTCCTTCTGCCATTTGACACAGTTGAGAACGAGATCGGTTTTCGGCAATTCCTCCGCAATATGTGCCCGTGAGCAGCGCCTAACGCGGACGCGGCCGTTATACTGCGCCGAGAGCGCACGGAGCCTGTGCATATTTCTGGCCATGACCGTACAGTTGGCGCCGAGCGCCTGTAAGACCTGCAGAGCGCCTCTGCCGACTTTTCCGCTTCCGAGAATCAGCGCATGGATGCCCGGTTCCCCCGCAAAGCCGCCGACATATTTTCCCTTTCCGCCGTGGATGGTCAGCAGCGATTCCAGCCCGAACAGCGCCCCCTGCTTCCCCGCTGCCTCACAGTTCGGGGAGCCATATCGGTGGGAATCCTCTGCCGTAAATGCGATGCAGCCGCTTTTCATCAGCGCGTCGACCTCCTCCGGATTTGCCGCCGGATGCAGGCAGCCGAGAAGTAGCTGACCTGTCCGGATCAGCGGCCATTCCTCCGGCGTAAACTCCTTGACCTTGGCGACCATATCGCAGACTTTGAACAGCTCCTGCACAGAGTCTGTCAGAAGCGCCCCCGCAGATTCATACGCTTCATCCGAAAAACCGGCTCGTTCTCCGCAGCCGCGCTGTGCATAAACGGTGTGTCCTGCGCTCGTGATGGTCTCCACCTCTTTCGGCGTACAGATCACTCGGTTTTCGCCCTTCTTCGTCTCACGCAGAATTCCCAAAATCATATGCTGCGCCTCCTTTCATCAAATTCTTTTCCTGTCGTGCTGTGTTTTTCTATCTTTATCATACAAGAAAAGTGGCGGATCCGCAACACTAATAATACAAAGTCTCATTTTAATTTATGCATCAGGCCGTCGCTCGCGTATCACAATAAAAAAGCGCAGGATCCGGGCGGTTCTCCGCTCAAATCCTGCACCTTTCGGGTTTCTGTTCCGTGCTTACTTTTCGTGCCCGGCCTTCTGGCACGCCGGACAAACGCCTTCAAAAATCATTCTGTGCCGCGTGATCCGATACCCGGATTCCGCTGCGATCGTTTTGTCCGGCGTTGGGTCGTATGAAAACGGGGCATCACAGACTGCACCGCAGCCCGTGCAGATCAGGTGATAGTGAAAGTCTGTCCTGCAGTCATACCGATCCGCTCCGGGGACCTTTACATGCGTGATCTGCCCCTCCTCAGAAAGGATATTCAGATTCCGATAAACCGTTCCGCGGCTGATTCTCGGGTCTTTTGCACGGATCTCCAGATAGATCTGGTCCGCGCTCGGATGGTCATGGTGTTCCTGTACCGCTTCCAGAACAATTTTACGCTGCCGTGTGTTTCGGTACTGCATCTTGCTTCCGCCTGCCCTCATATCATTCAATTTCATCGTCTGCCATGAAAAATCCGGACTTTCCACCCTTATCCATGAGCAGATATATGAATTGTACCGCAAAATATATCGGCTGTCAACATTCCAGTAATTGTATTTTTTGGCGGCAGATTTCCTGCCGTTTTCCCCCCTTGTCAAACGAAACTGAATCAGATATACTCAAAATAGAGGAGAGAAGCCGAAGTTCCGGAACAAATCCTGCAACGGAGCCCCTGTTTTCCTGCCTATATAAACAGAGCGACAAACGAAAGGAGATTACACTATGAAAAAGAATCGCCAACTTGTAATTCTGCTTGCCGCCCTGCTGGTTCTGATTTTTTTATCCAGCTGTGCTGCGGGCAAAAACACGTCCATGACCCCTGCGGCCACTGATTTTGCCTACGCCGAGGACGATTCCTACACGCGCGATGCCCCTGCCGAAGAGCCGCAGGCAGAAGCACCAATGGCAAACGAATACAAAGCAGAAATCGGCGGTGCAATGGGTGAAATGAGCTTTGACGACACCGCAGAAGCAGAAGAAGCGCCGACCGGAAGCCCTGAATCGCAGGGGAGTGCTGCGGACATCACGGAAAAAATCATCTACTCCGCGAACGTTTCCATCGAGACGACCGACTTTGATGCATCTGTTTCCGGACTAGAGCAGAAGATCCGCTCGCTCGGAGGCTTCGTGGAAAACTCCAACGTTTCCGGCGATACGCGCTGGAACAAGGATGGAACGACCTCCGTTGTCAACCGCTGGGCCTATTACACATTCCGGATCCCCGCAGAGAAATTTGAGTATTTTCTCCAGTTGACGCACACATATGGAAACGTCCTGTCGACCAGCCGCAGCGCCCAGAACGTCACATCCTCCTATACGGATTTTGAGGCGCGGCTGTCCTCTCTCAACACACAGGAGGAGCGGCTGCTCGATATGCTCTCCAAAAGTACAGATGTGGAAACGCTCATCGCGCTGGAGCAGCGTCTGTCGGATGTGCGCTATGAAATTGAATCCATCGAGAGAAATCTTCGCAATTATGACGCGCAGATCCGGTATTCCACCATCGATCTGACCATCCGGGAGGTGGAACTTTATACACCGACGGTTCCCATCCGGCGCAGCTTTGGAGAAAAGCTTGAAATTGCCCTTTCCGACGGGTGGACGCAATTCATGCGCGGCACACAGAACCTGCTCCTCGGTCTTGCCGCTTCTCTGCCTGCGCTGATACTGCTGCTCGTTCTCGCGGCAGCCGTCATCATCTGCATCCGGATCCGGGTAAAAAAGCGCAAAGCAAAAAAGGCTGCCGCCGAGGCTGCTGCAAAAGAGCAGGAATCATGATCAGGCGGAGCAAGACTACTGTTTTTTATAAACCGCTTGCTATCAGGACTCGGTATCTATTATAATATAAGCACCGCAGGAAACCCATATGAAAACAGCTTTGCCCCGCCTGCACCCGCCGCCATTCCGACGTGAATATGCAAGGAGGTATTGTCTATGAGTACACAAGCCATCCGTTCCAGAGAGAATCCGAATCTCGAACTCATTGCATTCCATGGCCATTTTGCGACCCGGCATTCCCATAACAGTCATTACCTTGACATCACACGGCTGAAGCACGAATACAGTCTGGCGTACGACACTGCGCTTGCGCTCGCAAACCATTACATCTACGAAAAGTCGATCGACACCATCATCTGCATGGATGGCAGCGAGGTCATCGGCGCGTTCCTGGCCCGACAGCTGACGCAGAAAATTTTGTTCTCTGTCAACAATAACAAGAGCATCTGTGTCGTCACACCGGAATATGACTCCAACGGCCAACTTCTTTTCCGTGAAAATCTGGTTCCCATGATCCATGGCAGGAACATGCTTCTATTGATCTCGACAGTCAATTCCGGAAAAACTGCGCGGCGCGCCCTTGATTGTATCCAATATTATGGCGGCAAAACGCAGGGCATTGCAGCGGTTTTCAGCGCGATTCCTGACCTGGACGGCATCCCAGTGTTGAGCCTGTTCACGCCTGCCGATATCCCGGGCTATGAGACCTATCCAACCGGCGAGTGCCGAATGTGCAAAGCCGGGCAGCGAATTGACGCGCTGGCGAACAGCTATGGCCTTTCCACTTTCCGATGATCCTTCAGACAGGCAGCGCACCCGGCCTTCGCGTCCGGGTGCGCTGTTTATCTGATCAGAAAACATCTTTTGCGTAACCGCTGACGAAACCGTTTGTCAGCCCATATCGGCGGCAAGGGTCTGGTCGATGAGCGTTTGCAGCGTCTCCGCCTGCTTCTTTTCCGTGATGGCGCCTACGATGGGCTCGCCCACGATGTTGCCGTTGCGGTCAACCACATAGGTGGTGGGATAGGCGAAGATGTTGGTCGTGAATTTTCCGGCCTCGCCGTCGGAAGCGAAATACACATTCTGGTAGGTCGCGCCTTTTTTGGCAAGGACATCTTTCGCCTCAGAAATTGCCGCTTCGTCGCCGTCGAGCGTAAACGTATTGACGCCGATGAGAGCGCCGCCCTTCTCTGCAAGCTCCTTGTTCAGCGCGTCCAGCTCGGCGAGTTCGCCCACGCAGGGATTGCAGGTGGTGAACCAGAAATTCACGACTGTGACCGCGTTGCCGGAGAACAGCTCGTCGCTCTTCACCGGATTCCCATCCAAGTCTTTGCCCTCAAATGCGGGGAACTTCTGCATACTGCCGTCGTCGGGCGGATTGGTCATGTCGCTGCCTGCGGGCACGCCCATATCGCCGTCGATGGATTCCTGCATGATCTCGGGGTACTTGTTTTCCAGCTCGGTCAGCTTGTTCTCGATATTGCTGATCTCCGTGGTGGACTCCTTCAGCCACTCATACTCCTTGTCGGTGAACTGCTCCTTGGCGGCCTCGACGGTGTCCAGTAGAAAATCGCCGTAGTTTTTTCCGTCTTCAATCATAGCCATGCCCTTGTCGGCTGCCATGTAGACCTTCTCCCACAGATCGGTGTTCTCCGAGAGGAGGGTGTTTTCCTGCTCCAGGAGCTTTTTGTGCAGGGCAAGCGCCTCCTCGGCATTTTTTGGCTCGTCGGTCATGGCAGAGTCATTGCTGCTCATATCCGCTTTTTTTTCGTTGTCCTTTGTGCCGCACGCCGCCAAAGACAGCACCAGCAGGACCGCCAGCAGCAGCGCAGTAAACTTTTGAAACTTCATTTTGATTCCTCCGTATTTATTTTTGCTGTAGTTTCTTTCCCATCGCCAAAGCCGCAGCGGAAGCGCACGGCGTTTGTGGGACAGGCGCGGATACACATCCCGCAGCGGATGCATTCGGGGTGGTTTGGGGTCTTCGTCACATCCACGTCCATCTTGCAGGCTTTGGCGCACTTCCCGCAGGAGACGCACTTGTTTTTATCCACCTTCATCTGAAACAGGGATACCCGGTTGAATAGCGCATAGAATGCACCCAACGGGCACAGCCACTTGCAGAAGGGACGATAGAACAGCACGCTCAGTACGATCACCGCCAGCAGAATGCCGAATTTCCATGTAAACAGGCTGCCCAACGCCGCCCGGATGCCGGAATTGGCAAGGGAGAGCGGGATAGCCCCCTCCAGCACGCCCTGGGGGCAGAGGTACTTGCAGAAGAAGGGATCTCCCATGCCCACATCGTTCACAAGGAACGCCGGCAGCAGGAAAACCATCACCAGCAGGACAGCGTACTTGAGGTATGTCAGGGGCTTGAGCTTCTTTGTGGAGAGCTTCTTTGTCGGGATCTTATGCAGCAGCTCCTGAAACCAGCCGAAGGGACAGAGAAAGCCGCAGATGAGACGCCCCAGCAGAACGCCCAGCAAAATGAGAAAGCCTGTGATATAATAGGAGAAACTGAACTTCGATGAGCCCACCACTGCCTGAAACGCCCCGATGGGGCAGGCGCCGGACGCCGCCGGGCAGGAGTAGCAGTTCAGCCCCGGCACGCAGACGGTCTTTCCCGCGCCCTGATACAGTCCGCCCTTGAGGAAATTCGGCAGATGCAGGTTGGTCAGCAGCGTCGCTCCCGCCTGGATCCAGCCCCGGAAGCGGGACATGGTCTGTGAAACACCTGAAAACTTTTTACCCAATGCCCACACACTCCAAACATAGTTTGATGGCTTTGCTCAGCACCGTCGCCGCCTCGCCGCGCCAGATGCCAAAGCACAGCATGACGGCTCCGGCGAGCAGAAGCGCGATCTGCACCGCCGCCTTCTTTCCGTGACTCAAATTTCATCACCCCTTCTGTTTTGTGCTTCCATCATAGCACGGGAGAGTTAAAGTCCCTGTTAAGAACAGAAACTTAACACAAACCTTATCTATTTTTGCTATACTGAAGGCAATCGAATGAAGCTTATAAAGGAGGGCTTTCATGCATCTTTTGGTTATTGAAGACGAACGCGCTCTGTGCGAGACTATCGTCCGCAGCTTGCGGCGTCTGGCATACAGTGTAGACTGCTGCTACGACGGTGAGAAGGCGCTGGAGCTTCTTGGCGTGGAGCGCTACGATCTGGTGCTTCTGGATCTGAACCTGCCGGGCAAGGACGGCATGACGGTGCTGCGCACCCTGCGGCAGACAGACCGGGAGACGAGAGTCCTGATTCTCTCCGCCCGCAGTGAGGTGGAGGACAAGGTGGAGGGACTGGATGCAGGCGCCAACGACTATCTGGCAAAGCCTTTTCATCTTGCCGAGCTAGAGGCCCGCATCCGCAGCCTGACCCTGCGGCAGTTCACCCAGCAGGATGTGATATTGACCTGCGGCAGCCTGAGCTTCGACACCCGTTCCCGCACCGCCGCCGTCAATGGGCAGACCTTGACGCTCACCCGCAAGGAGACGGGGATCCTGGAATATCTGATGGTACATCAGGGCCGACCGGTGAGTCAGGAGGAGCTGATGGATCATGTCTGGGACAACAGCGTGGACAGCTTCAGCAATTCCATTCGCGTCCACATCTCCGCCCTGCGCAAAAAACTGCGCGCCGCACTGGGCTATGACCCCATCCGCAACCGCATCGGCGAAGGCTATCTGATGGGAGGCGAGGAAGCATGAAGCACCTTTCTTTGCAGTGGCGCATCACGCTGATGAGCGTCCTGCTCATCGGAGTTACCTGTATTTCCATGAATCTGCTGCTCTGTTCCTCCGGCATGTACTATATGGACACGATTGCGAACACTTTTCAGGGTGACACTGTTCTTATCGATGGTGAAGGCGAAGTGAGCTTTGACCCGCAACTCATAGCACCTGACGAGGATCTGACGATCATTGTCGATGGGGCGCAAGGGCGCTTTCGCACGACCAACTGGTATATCACGGCGGCGGTGACGCTGCTCAGCGGCATGCTTGCCTACTTCGTCAGCGGACGCGCCCTCAAGCCCCTGCGCAGCTTTGCCTCGCAGGTCGAGCAGGTGCAGCTGAGCAACCTTGCAGACATGAAGATCAACGAGGACGTATTGCCGGAGTTCCGCCAGTTCAGCCATTCCTTCAATCAGATGCTTGAACGGCTGAACAACGCCTTTGCCGCTCAGCGGCAGTTCACCGGCAACGCCGCCCACGAGCTGCGCACGCCGCTTGCGCTGATGCAGGCGCAGCTGGAGCTGTTCTCCGCAGAGCACCCTGATGTGCGACCGGAGACGGCGGAGTTCCTCACGCTTTTGCGTGAGCAGACGGAGCGGCTGACTCAGATGACAAAAACGCTGCTGGAAATGAGCAACCTGCAGCAGGTGGCGCGGAACGAACGGATTCAGCTTGCGCCCATGATCGAGGAGATCTTCACAGATCTTGCGCCGCTGACAGAGAAGCGCGGCGTCACGCTGACGGCGGATGGCGACGGCGTCATGACCGGCAGCGACGCGCTGATCTACCGGCTGCTCTTCAACCTGACGGAGAATGCTGTCAAGTACAACCGGCCGGGCGGCTCGGTGCGGGTCTGCGTCACACAGGAGCCGGAAAAGCTCCGGATCCGTGTCTCCGACACCGGCTGCGGCATCCCGGAGAAGTATCAGCAGAGCATCTTCCAGCCATTCTTCCGCGTGGACAAGTCCCGCAGCCGGGAGTACGGCGGCGCTGGTTTGGGGCTTTCTCTGGCGTGGGAGATCACCAATCTCCATGGCGGCTATATTTGGGTGGAAAAAAGCTCGGAGAAGGGCACGACCATCGCGGTGGAGCTGCCGGTGCAATAAATTTGTGTGCGAATCTCTGACGCACTGCCTGTATGGGCGAGATCTGAAGCATTCTATAAAATACCGGGATGGTTTTCGTCTTCTTTCCTGATTCCAATCCCCTGCAAACGAAGAACCTATGTTGGCGCCTAACCTTGGTGCCAACATAGGTTCTTTTCTTTCCATGTTTCCATATTCTAATCGTAAAGGCACTCAAAAAGTATGTTAATTCCAAGGAGGTGCGGGAGGAAAAGAAGGCTGTCGCCAAATCCCTGGGCGAGGCATTGAAGGAAAACCGTATCCGCTGCCAGATGACGCAGGAGTTTGTGGCGGAAACGCTGTGTGTCAGCCGCCAGTCCGTTTCCACGTGGGAGAACGGCTTCAGCGACCCCAACACCTCCAATTTGATTGCCCTTGCAAAGCTCTATAAAATCTCTCCGGAGCAACTGCTGGAATATGCGGCGGGGATGCCGGATGGCGAAAGCAATATACCGCCATATGCCTGCTGTGCTCCTTCCTCCGCCGCCCCTGTGCCCGTACAGGGGCGGCCCCCTTTTGACTTTTTGGCAACACGGACGGCTCTGCCCCGGCTGTCATTCTCAACACAAAGTTTTTACGTCACATGTTTCTTTTTGTGTTAAAATGGCAGTGAGCTTACCGGATTGCAGTTTCATTTTGCCGGGAAGCTGACTCTGACACAAAGGATGGTTACGCCGATATGACAGCCTCTTCGTCTCTCCCGTTTCATGAAAGCCCGCACCGCTACTTTGTCATGCGGAATCTGTACGAGTCCGCTGTAAAGCAGCTTGTGCTGAAGCTTGAGATTTTGAACAGTGAATTCAATACGCTGTATGCACGAAACCCCATCCATCATATTGAAAGCCGGGTCAAATCCTCGGAAAGCATCGCCGCCAAGCTCCAGAGAAAGGGATCTCCGGTTACGCTTGAAGCTGCGGCGCGGGATATCAACGACATTGCAGGCGTCCGCGTCGTCTGCAATTACATCGATGATGTCTACCGAGTCGCCGGGATGCTGGAGCGGCAGGAGGATCTGGAGATCGTCAAGCGGCAGGATTATATCAAAACGCCGAACTATAACGGCTACCGTTCGCTGCATCTGGATGTCCGTGTTCCCGTGTATCTTTCTGACCGGACGGAGCACGTCGTCGCCGAGATCCAGATCCGCACGATCGCAATGGATTTCTGGGCCAGTCTGGAGCATGACATCCACTACAAGGCGGACCGGGCAAAGCTCCCGTCGGGCATTGATGAAGAGATGTTTGCCTGTGCGGAAAAGATCGCCGAAATTGACCAGCAGATGCAGGATATGTACCGCCGCATCGCGGACGCGGAAGCGAATGCAGACGCCGCCAAAAAGTAAAGTTTGCTTCTTTCAGAGAGGCCGGCAGCTGCATGGTTTTGCAGCTGCCGGTCTTTCTCAGTCCTTCCAGGTATCGATCAGAAGCTCGATCTCTGACGTGAACCGCCGCAGCCGCTGATTGGACTGTTCCTTGCAGGCCATCGCAACCGCGACAAGCCGCTGTGCCGCCTCTACAAGCTGCGCAAAGACTTCCTTCTTTCGCGCACGCCCCTTTTTCTCAATGCGCTGACCCTCTGTGACCATCAGGAACTTTCCATGCAGCAGATCAAATTCTGTTCCACTGAACGGTGCGACCGCGCAGTAGCCTTCGGAAACCAGCCGGTCACGGAAGGCTTCACAGTTTTCTTCGTCCCCATGATTGACAAATACAACGTGCGGTTTGCGCTTGATCGCCTGTACCCATTTGAGAAGCCCGTCTCTGTCCGCGTGTCCACTGGTGCCGTGCAGGGCACAGATCTCCGCGCTGACCGAGATCTCCTCACCAAATAAGCGGACTGTTTTTGCACCGTTCAGCAGACTACGCCCCAGCGTTCCCTCCGCCTGATATCCGGCGAACAGGATGATATTCTCCCATTTCCAGAGATTGTGCTTGAGGTGGTGCCGGATACGTCCCGCGTCACACATGCCGCTGGCGGATAGTATGACTTTCGGACGCAGGTCTTCATTGATCTTCTTGGATTCCTCCACACGTTCCGTCAGATACAGATTGGCGGACCAGAGCGGATTGATTCCCTGCCGCAGCAGATTCCGCGTTTCTGCATCGAGATATTCCGGCTCGCACTGCATGAAAACAGCCGTCGCCGCCTCAGCAAGCGGACTGTCCAGATAGACCGGCCAGCCGTCGTGGCTCTGCACCAACCGCTTCTGCTTGATCTCGCGGATCGCATACAAAAGCTCCTGCGTTCTGCCGACCGCGAATGCCGGAACGATCACGCTGCCGCCCCGGTCAAAGGCGCGCTGCAAAACAGCGGCAAGCTCAGCAACGGTATCTCCGGGCTTCTCATGCAGGCGGTTTCCGTAGGTGGATTCGATCACCAGGTAGTCAGCATCATCTATCGTCAGAGGATCGCTGATCAGCGGCTGGTTCGTATTGCCGATGTCGCCGCTGAAGACAAGCTTCCTTGTTTCTCCGTCCTCCGTCAGCCACAGCTCCACGCAGGCTGCGCCGAGCAGATGACCGACGTCTGTAAACCGGACATCCACGCCCTCTGCTGCTTTGATGCGTTCTCCATACCTGCATGGACGCAGCAGCCGCAGTGCACCTGCCGCATCCTCGGTCGTATAGACCGGGTCTACCGTCGCGCGACCGGCGCGCACCGCCTTTCGGTTCAGCCACTCCGCATCGGACATCTGAATCGCAGCCGAGTCCATCAGCATGATCCGGCAGAGATTTTCCGTTGCTTGCGTCGCATAGACCTTGCCACGGAATCCGTCCTTATACAGCTTGGGCAGCATGCCAGAGTGATCGATATGCGCGTGTGTCAGAAAGACTGCGTCGACCTGTCCGGGCAATACTGGGAGCGGCGCGTTTTCAAAAATATTGACCCCCTGCTCCATGCCGCAATCAATCAGGAAGTAACCCCCACAGCACTCCAGAAGCGTACAGCTCCCCGTCACTTCATGCGCTGCGCCAATGAATGTAAGTTTCATGGATACGCTCCTTCCCTGCTTTTCAGATCAGATGTTTTCTACAATATATCGCTCCGCCTGCTGTGCTGCCACCGCGCCATCTGCTGCGGCAGTCAGAATCCCCCGTAGAAGTTTTGTCCGGACATCACCGACAGCAAAAACGCCCGGGAGATTGGTTGCCGTCGTCTCATTTGCAAGAATATACCCCTGCTCATCCAGTGCCGCCTGTCCCTGGAATAGACCCGTTTCCGGCACACCGCCGAGGCAGACAAATGCGCCGTCGCACGGCAGATTCCATATCTCCCCGTCCCGCTCTTCCCGGATACGGATGCTGGATACCCAGTTTGCATGAAGAAACGCCAGGACTCTGCTTCCTGCATAACGCTCAATATTTCCCATCGTTTTCAACTTGCTTATGTAGGCGGGATCAATCTGCATCTGCTTACCCTGATGCACCAGGCAGACCCGTTTGGCGATACGGGAAAGGAGCATTGCCGCCTCAGCAGCCTGCTCCCCAGCTCCGATTACAGCAACGGTTCTTCGTTTGTACATCATGGAGCGGCAAGCGGCGTAATAGTGAACGCCGCGTCCCAGCATTTCCGCCTCTCCCTGTACACCAAGCTTTTTCGGCGGTGCGCCGGTCGCCAGAATGACGGCAGGCGCCTGATAGGTCTGTTTTGTCGTTTCAACAACCTTAACCGGCTGCATCAGCTGTACACGACGCACCTCGTCTGTCACCATTTCTGCGCCAAATCGTTCTGCGCCGCGCTGCATTTTTTCGCTCAGGCTCAGCCCATCGATTCCGGCATCGAAGCCCGGATAGTTTTCAATATTTTCGCTGTGTACCGCCTGCCCGCCGATGCGCTGCTTTTCCAGAACGACCACGTGAAGACCGGCTCTTGCGGCATACAATGCGGCAGAGTACCCGCCCGGACCGCCGCCGACAATCACGATATCATACATATTTGCCATACAGACCTCCCGCATTCAGCCCGAGCATTTTTCTCAGAAATACGTCAATTTCCTTCTCAGAGGAGGGGTCGATCAGAAAACCCGCCACAGCTCCGTTGATGAACAGCAGCAGCGTCGGCAGCGCGTGAATGTTGTACCTGCGCACCAGCGCCGTCTCCGTATCGAAGTTCACACGCCCTACGGAAAGCAGACTTTCATACTGCTTTTCAATTGACTCCAACGCCGGAGCGAGTGCGCGGCAATACCCACACCACGGCGCCCAGAACTTCACCAGAACCGGCTTTCTCGTTTTTAACACGTCGTCGCGAAAACTGTCTGTCGTAATTGCTTTGATTGCCATATCTCGCTCCTTTCCCGGCGTTTCACGCCAGTTCTTCTGTCTGCTTCCTATCTTCTGCTCCCCGGGGCTCTGCAGTCTGCAGCTATGCTTTCTCCGGGAACAACACAACACCGGACAAAATGCCAATGCTCGCGCCCAGGGTCACCACAACGGGGAGCTCTGTAATGAGCGCACGTTCACCGAACAGGATGCTGCTCAGCCATCCAAGCACACCACCCGCGACTGCCAGAATTGCGATCCGCAAACATCCGCGAATGATTCTCTTCTTCATCATCTGCATCCTCCTCTTCCTGAATTTACAATTAGGTCTTTGTCTTATTTGTAATTCCACTTTACCAGTAAACACCGGTCTTGTCAAGAAACCTCCGAAAACACAGTCAGACCTGCCGGCTGAACCATGGCAGGTCTGAACAACGGATAGGTGCTAATCAAGATGTTCCCCGGCTTCATGCGCGATTGTTCGCACGCAGCTTTGACAGAGGTTTTTGCTCCGGAAGGAAAACAGATTCTTTTTCTCTCCGCAGAAGGTGCATGACAATTCATATTTGCGAAGAACGATCAGCTTCCCATCCAAAAAGACTTCTATCGAGTCTTTTTCCATGATATCCAGTGTCCGCCGTAGTTCGATCGGCAGGACAATTCTGCCAAGCTCGTCCACTTTTCTGACAATACCCGTTGCTTTCATGTCGCTTTCTCCTCTCAATACGACATATCTGGGAAGTTTGCAGGCACGACGCTCCCAGATATCCTCCCTTTGTCTGCTTTTATACGTTCAATTATCCAGTCCCTTTCGATATGGACGGAAAAACGCCGTTTTCTAATTATAATCGTGGCAGTCTGCTGCATCTTACATATCCAGACAGCACCATATTTACTGAACCGTAGCCTTTAAAAGTTTCGATATTAAGACTTCGTACTATCTATATATTACAATATCATATTTTTCATGCTATTGCAAGGCGTTTGAGGTATTTTTGCCTGATTATTTTCCAACCATTCCCTAAAAAACGAACCAGCGTAAAGCGCGTGTCCCCCGGCAGCGCGCCCGGTTCCCCGCTGCCTTGCGCTGTTTTCTGAAAATCGCTATTGAAATCGGAACCTTGTATCAGTATAATGGAAAAAATAAGGTTATCAAACGCGATTTAAAGAAGGAGCCTGCCATGACAAAGAGAAACGTTCCGGTTTACAACGGCACATTGCGGAATCACAGCATCCGGCTGCCGCACTGCATCCGCGAATGCAGCGGCATCCGCATTTTTGGAATGCGCATCAAATCCATTGCATTTACAACGGACGTTGCGATCATCAAAAATATCAACGCCGATGCAGTGATCGCCGTCTATCCCTTCACGCCGCAGCCGACGATCTCGCAAGCAATCATCGGTATCTCCGATGTGCCGGTTTTTGTCGGCGTCGGCGGCGGAATCACAGGCGGAGACCGCGCCGTTCGATTGGCAATTGAGGCAGAAAACCAGGGGGCGTTTGGCGTGGTCGTCAATGCGCCGATCTCGGACGAGGTGATCTCGCGCATCAAGCAGGTTGTAGACATTCCAGTGATTGCGACGATCGTTTCCGATCGCATGGATATCCGCAGCCGGATGGAAGCCGGGGCAGATTTTCTGAATGTATCCGGCGCAGCGGCAACGCCGCAGATCGTAAGAAGCATCCGCGCGCAGTTTCCGGATGTGCCGATTCTGGCAACGGGCGGTCCTAATGAAAAGACAATCCTGGAGACCATTCGCGCAGGCGCGAATGCCATCACCTATTCCCCGCCCAGCAACGGAGAACTCTTTGCCGATATTATGCAAAAATACCGCGGAAAACTTTAAAAAGAGCAAAAAAGCTGCCGACGCAAGTCGGCAGCTTTTGCTGTACTGTGTGAAGAATTATCCGGATTTACCTTGCCGGGCATCGAGCCAGCGGCAGGCGGCAAGCGCGGCTGCTGCACCATCCGAAACAGCGGTTGTGAGCTGACGCACCTGCTTTTTGCGTCCGTCGCCGGCTGCAAATATGCCCGGAAGGCTGGTCTTGGTATCCTCGCCTGCCAGATAGTATCCGTTTTCGGTTGCAACGGCATCTTCAAAAGGCGCGCTCTGCGGCATCTGACCGACCGCAACAAAAAGACCTTCTACATAGATTCGTTCTGTTTCTCCGGTTTTGCCGTTGAAAAGCTCCGCGCCCTGCAAGCTGTCATCCGACAGCAGAAGCTTCTGAACGGTGCAGCTTCGCAGAATCCGAATGTTTTCCTGCGCCTGTGCGCGGCGAACCAGCTGGGCGCTTGCCCGGAAAGCGTCTCTGCGGTGGATCAGTGTGACGCTGCGGCAGGTGTTTGCCAGAAACAGCGCGTCTTGCAGCGCCGTATCGCCGCCGCCCACGACAGCTACATCCGCGCCTTCATAAAACGCACCGTCGCAGACTGCGCAATACGATATGCCGCAGCCGGTCAGCGCGTCCTCTTGCGAAAGACCGAGCTTACGGTGCGATGCGCCGGTTGCAAGGATCACAGTCCTTGCTTCCAGTGCGCCGTCCGCGCAGGAAACAAGAAAGCCGTTTTGCGTCTTGGAAAGCCCGGTTGCCTCCGCAGAAAGGAGCTCTGCGCCGAGCGATTTTGCCTGCTCGGTCATCTTCTGGGCAAGCTCTGCCCCGGAAATTGACAAAATCCCAGGATAGTTTTCGACCAGCGGCGCGGAGACGATCTGTCCGCCGGGCGTTTCCCGCTCCAGAACCGCGACAGTTTTTCCTGCCCGGGCGGCATAAATTGCCGCCGTCAGACCGGCCGGGCCACCGCCAACGATCAAAATCTCATACATTTGCGTTCTCCTTTGTGGCAATAAACTCCCGCACACCGCTCACGCCGGTCCACTTCTGCCCGCCGGCTACGAGCGTCGGCGCCTGCCGGATGCCAAGGGCGCGGACGGCGTCGCGGTTTTCCTCTGCAAACCGCACCGTATAGCGGATGTCCGCCGCATCCAGCAGCTGCTCGGCCTGCTTGCAGTTCGGGCAGGTCTTTGTTGCAAACAGCTCGACCGCTTCGCACGGCTGCTCCGCCGGCGGCTCCGGCGTCTGCGCCTGCTCCTGTACGCCGCAGTGCGTCAGCTTCGACGCGCCGATGTCGTATGTCCTGCGATCCTTAAATTCCTGCGCCTTGCCGTCGTTCCAGTTCTGCACGGGGCGGTAATAGCCGGTGATGCGGCTGTAGACCTCGGCTTTTTCTCCGCAGAAGGGGCAGACCGGCTGCTCTCCTGCAAGATAGCCGTGGTTTTTGCAGACGGAATACGTCGGCGACAGCGTGTAATACGGCAGGCGGTAATTTTCTGCGATTTTCCGAACGAGGCTTGCCGCCGCCTTCCAGTCCGGCAGCTTTTCTCCGAGGAAGGCATGGAATACCGTGCCGGAGGTATAGAGCGTCTGCAGTTCATCCTGTACATCGAGCGCAGAGAAGATATCCTCCGTGTATCCGACCGGCAGATGGCTGGAGTTCGTGTAATACGGCGTGCCGTTTTCATTCGCCGTGATGATATCAGGGTAGAGCATTTTGTCGTGCTTTGCAAGGCGGTAGGCTGTGGATTCTGCCGGAGTAGCCTCCAGATTGTAGAGATCTCCGTACTGCTCCTGATAGTCGCTCAGCCGCTGGCGCATATGGTTCAGCACATCTTTCGCAAACGCCTGCGTCTCCGGGTGGGTCAGATCTTTCCGGAGCCATTTCGCGTTCAGCCCCGCCTCATTCATGCCGACAAGGCCGATCGTGGAAAAATGATTCTCAAACGTGCCGAGATAGCGTCTGGTATAGGGGTAGAGCCCACCCTCCATCAGCTTCGTGATGACCATGCGCTTCGTCTTGAGCGAACGCGCGGCGATGTCCATCAGCTTGTCGAGCCTCCGGTAGAAATCCGCCTCGCCTTCGGCAAGATACGCGATCCGCGGCAGGTTGATCGTCACCACGCCGACCGAGCCGGTCGACTCGCCGGAGCCGAAGAAGCCGCCGGACTTTTTGCGCAGCTCCCGCAGGTCGAGCCGCAGGCGGCAGCACATCGAGCGCACGTCGTTCGGCTCCATGTCGGAGTTGATATAGTTGGAGAAATACGGCGTGCCGTATTTTGCCGTCATTTCAAACAGAAGCTTATTGTTTTCCGTGTCTCCCCAGTCAAAATCCTTGGTGATGGAGTAGGTCGGGATGGGATACTGGAAGCCGCGCCCGTTTGCGTCGCCCTCGATCATCAGCTCGATGAACGCCCGGTTGACCATATCCATTTCCTTCTGGCACTCGCCATAGGTGAACGGCTGCTCCTGCCCGCCGACGATGGCAGGAAGATTTGCCATGTCCTTTGGAACCGTCCAGTCGAGTGTGATGTTGGAAAACGGCGCCTGCGTGCCCCAGCGAGACGGCGTATTGACGCCGTAAACGAACGACTGCACGCACTGCTTGACCTCGCGCTGCGACAGCTTGTCTGCGCGGACAAACGGGGCAAGATACGTATCGAACGAGGAAAACGCCTGCGCGCCCGCCCACTCGTTCTGCATGATGCCGAGGAAGTTTACCATCTGGTTGCAGAGCGTGGAAAGATGCGAGGCAGGGGAGGAGCTGATCTTCCCCGGAACACCGCCGAGCCCCTCCTGGATGAGCTGCTTGAGGCTCCATCCGGCGCAGTAGCCGGTGAGCATGCTGAGGTCGTGCAGGTGCAGCTCCGCGCTGCGGTGCGCCTGCGCGATCTCCGCGTCGTAAATTTCGCTCAGCCAGTAATTCGCCGTGATCGCGCCGGAGTTGGACAGGATCAGGCCGCCGACGGAATACGTGACCGTGGAATTCTCCTTCACGCGCCAGTCGTTGATCCGGAGATAGTTGTCCACCAGCTCTTTATAGTTGAGCAGGGTGCTTCCGACGTTGCGCAGCTTTTCTCGCTGCTTGCGGTAGAGAATATAAGCTTTTGCCACGTCCGCATAGCCAGCCTCGCTCAAAACGCGCTCCACACAGTCCTGAATATCCTCGACCGCGATCAGATCATGTCTGATCTTCGGCTCAAATTCCGCCGTGACACGCAGCGCCAGCAGCTCGATGACGCTCGGATGGTACTGTCTTCCGACCGCCTCAAAGGCTTTTGTGATTGCGTTTGCGATTTTTGCAATATGAAATTCCGTAATGCTTCCGTCTCTTTTTGTTACCCGGTACATAGCTGGTCCTCCTGTTCTCTGTGTGCCATCGTATGAAACAAAATGGGATGCCGCGCCTTGCGCCGCATCCCATTCTAACCGAAAAGCTTGTGCTTTGTCAATAGTTTTGCGCAATATATTGTGTTTATTTTGGATATAGATAACAATATATTGTTTTTCATATCCCGCGAACGCAGACTGTGGGGATCTTGGACCGCACCAGCTCCGCCCAATGATGAAGCTGTGCGTCCGACGGGGCGTGGAGTCCTGTCCGCAAGACCGTTTCGCACGGCTGGAAGCACTGGATATAATACCGCTTCGCGCCTGCAAGCCAGTCTCCCAGCTTCAAAAACGAGGTATCGTCGTGAAGCTCTGCGACGGCGGTCGTCCGAAATTCGTAGTCGACGGTACCGCGCAGCAAAAATGAAACGCTTTTATCAATGGGCGCAAGGTCAAGCTCCGCCGTGCCAGCTGTTTCCGCGTAGCGCGCCGGGCTGTTTTTGATATCCATGGCAACGTAATCTGCCAGCCCCGCGCACACGACTGCCTCCAGCCGCTCCGGAAACGCACCGTTCGTGTCCAGTTTAATCACATACCCCAGTGCCTTGATCTTTTCCAGCAGCTGCGGCAAGTCCGGGCGCAGAAGCGGCTCTCCGCCGGTAACGGCAACACCGTCGAGAAGCCCCTGCCGTTTTTTCAAAAACGCCAGCAGCTCGTCCTCGTCCATGCCGTCTTCGTCCGCTGCGGTGAGCAGCGGCGCGTTGTGGCAGAACGGGCAGCGGAAATTGCAGCCGGATAAAAAGATCGTACAGGCAGTTCTGCCCGGATAATCGAGCAGGGTCAGCTTTTGAAGCCCCTGAATTCGCATCCGTAGTTTTCCTCTCTTTCTGAATCAACCGGTATAAATCAGGCAGGAGCAGAAGGGGTTCTTCCGTTTACTTTCCGGTTCTTGTTCATGCCTCGAAGCCCAGCATAATCCCGCCGCGCTCGGCATAGTAGCTGCACAGCCCCCGCAGCGGATAGCTTTTTATGTCCGCCTGCGGAAAGAGGTGCAGCAGCTCGGAGCAAAAATCCTGCGCAAGCACCTCGTTCTGGCAATGACCGATGCGGACACGACCGCCCCTGTAGCCAAGCCGCTCCATCGCGCGCAGCAAAAACTCCAGCGTCCTTCGTGCACCCCGGCATTTTCCGAGCATCTCAAGCGTACCCTCGGCACTGGCCTGTCCCACAACGCGGATTCCAAGAACGCCTGCCACCGTTGCCGCCAGCTTGCTGACTCGCCCGTTCTGGGCCAGGTTGTGCATGGATTCCAGAGCGAAAAGCAGATGTGTCTGGCTTTGATACGACTTCAGGACATTGCATACGGTATCAAAGTTTGTGCCGGCGCGCAGTTCCGCCGCTGCCTTTTCGATGAGAAGGGCGATCTCCGGACCGGCAGAAAGAGAGTCGAACACCTGAATGCGGCGGGAAGGGTCGCGCTCTTCACAGCTTTCTTTTGCCGCGCAGGCGACGCCGTAGCTGCCGGAAAGTCCGCTTGTAATGGTAAATGCGATCACGTCGCCGCACCCGCCGAATGCCCCCTCCCAGTCTGCCACGTTCGGGCAGGCACTGTAGGAGCGACCGTTGGTGTCACGGAGCGCACGGACCATTCCGTCAACATCGAGCGCTGCGTCGTCCCGGAATTCCTCTGTTTCGGTGCGGATGGTGAGCGGAACGCTGACAAAGTCCATTCCGCTCAGGGTAAGAAGGTCGCAGCTGGAGTCTGCGACAAGGCGAACTTGATTCATGGTGTGTCCTCCGAATCCCAAGAAGCGTGTTATCCGGTTTTTAAGAACCGGTATGCAAATATTATCAGGTTTTCGCCATTGCGTCAACATTCGGGAGCATCTCCCCTCTTCTGGAAATCCTCAAAAGCGGCAAAAGAGTTGGTTCCGCAGAAGAAGTATAAGGAAGATCCAAACGGTGCAGGGAATGGCGTCGTCCGCATAGGCGTTGCACCACTTGCTCTCATTCACGTCATGGAAGCCGCTCGTGGTGCTGTAAGACGCCTTCACGCAGTTTTTGTCCATCACGCGGTCACGCGGTGCAAGATTGCCGCCGCCTTTGCGCGAAAGCTCTTTTTCTGCTTTCTGCAATTTCTCTATGGCGTTTTCGGTGTCCTGTGTTATACTGAAAGTGGAAAGAATCCGTAACTGTTGCATGAAAGGAGGCCGTGTTATGTATCAAACCTATCTGATTACCGGCGCCACCGGCTTTCTCGGAAGAGCCGTACTCCAGCTTCTGCTGGCGCACAGCTGCCGCATTCTGGCGCTGGTCATGGACAAAGACCCGCTTGCTTATATGATTCCGGAAAATGCGACCGTGTTCTGCGGCGATCTCACAGACAAAGATACCCTACGCAGCTTTTTTGCCGCAGGCGGAGATAACTTCTGCGTGCTGCACTGCGCAGGCATGGTATCCATTGCCTCCAGACCGGGAGAAATCATTTACCGTGTCAACGTAGACGGTACGCAGAATATTATTGACCTCTGCCGCGAATTTGGCGCGGAGAAGCTGGTCTATGTCAGCTCTGTGCATGCGATTGCGGAAAAGCCTGCGCCGCAGACGATCACGGAACCAAACCACTTTTCGCCGGATGACATTCTCGGCGATTACGGAAAAAGCAAGGCAATGGCAACAGCGCTTGTTCTGAAGGCGGCGCAAAGCGGGCTGAATGCAAGCGTCGTTCTTCCTTCCGGTATTCTGGGACCCGGCGATCTGAGCTGCGGAAATACAACGCGGATGCTGCTTGCCTTCTGCCGGGGCAGACTGCCGTTCGGCGTCAAAGGCGGCTACGATTTCGTTGACGTGCGGGATGTCGCGGTCGGCGTCCTCGCCTGCGCAGAGCGTGGGAAGGCAGGGGAATGCTACATTCTTTCCGGCCACTACGCGAGCATTCAGGACTTGCTTGCCCTGACGGCTTCCCTGCTTGGCCGGAAAGTGCCAAGGCTCTGCGCGCCCGCCGCACTGGCGGGCTGCGCTGCGCCCATTTTTGAGAAGATCGGCCAGCTCCGGGGCAAGTGCCCCTTTTTCACACCTTATTCCATCGCCGTGCTTCGCTCTAACGGGCATTTTTCAAACGCAAAAGCAGTGGGCGCGCTCGGCTTCTACGCCCGCCCGCTCAGAGAAACGCTCCAGAGCATGATTCTCTGGTTTCAGGGGCAGAATCTGATTCCTCCTGCTCGCTAAACGGCATGTGCCCGGTCTTCGCTCTTACTCTCCCCTGTTTGAAAAACGGAAACGGGCAGCGTGATCAAACTCACACTGCCCGTTCACAAGCAATCATGCTGACATGTTTCAGTGTCTCTGTGATTGCTTTTTCCGCCGCTGTCCCCTATAATTGAAAGGCAAACGATATGCAAGCTGCGGACTCAGAAGCAAAAGGAGCGCAACGACATGCAGTGCTCGCCGCCAACTTCCTTCACCGGAGTGTCAATGTCATCAATAGCAATCTACAGCAGTCTAACGTTTATACCTGCGATTGTATCTGGAGTTGCTCCACAAATCACGCGGAAAAGGCATATGGGGCGTGCTGGAACACGTTTTGCAGTTCTTTTGCTGCTTCTGGTGAAGGCCCTGTAGGGGATATCGGATTCCGTGGGATCGAGATACCTGAGGAATATGCATGTCCGGAGCTGAATGTCCACTATCGAGAAATTCCGATGAAGATCACGACCTCGCGACCCCTTTGAAAGTATTGGACGCCCTATGCCGAGCTGCAAAGGAGCAAAGCTGATGGACGGCAAGGTCTTCAAGGGCAGCGTCGGGCATAAAGAACTGGCAGCGTGGGTTGATGAACTGAAATTTTGAGAGTCGTACAAATCGGGATTTGATAAAGGAGTGCGATTGCATGAAAAAAGGTGTCATTCTGAAAGTTATTAGTATTGCTTTTGCCCTCATAACCATTTTAGCAATCGCCTGTGCTACTACAGTCACAGGAAGTGGCTTCTTGGATTTGAGCAATATTGCGAGAGCTGTATGCATCGGAGTTGCTATAATCTGTGGTATTCTTGCATTTATAACTTGGAAATGCTCTAAGTCAAAAGCGTGACCAATTCCAGCTTGTACCTGTAATTCATAGGCAAACAGTTTCCATTGATGAACTTACCACAAAACATATCAAGGAAATTGATGATGCAGAGATTTGGAATACTCCCGACAAAATGTATCCAAATAGACCGTCATTCTATTGCTTGGAAATAAAACGATAATGACAACTTCCAGTTTAACGAACAGGAGATGATGATCGCATGAAAATCCTATATGAACTATCTTGGCTATGGGAAACGCTGGGCATTGCACTTTTGGCTGCGGCTGTCTGTATGGCTTGCGCTGCGCTGATTGGCAAGGCAGCGAAGAAGAAATTCGACAAAAAGGTGTTGGCCGTCATAGGGGCTGCGGCATTTGTGGGCGCGATTCTGGCAGTCATTCTGATCGCCCGGACACCGATGCCGCTTTGACAGGATATCCGGGATGATATGATTCTGGATAACAGGTATTTATACGACATTCTGACCGAAGGAAAATACCCGGAAAGGATCTCGCTGGACAAGCTGCTGGCCTGCGCAGAATAAGTGACCGGGGAGAGCTGAAACAAAATCGCAGAAACGCAAAAAGCGATATTTGACGGGGTATAAGCGTGACAAGAATCCATATGTATCCGGCGCTGGACACCATAAAGATTGAAGCAAGCAATCAGACGGTACAGGAGATTGCTGACGAAATCTGTGCCCTGTAATAGAAGCTCCGATTTGTCAATCAGAGCGTGCATCAGAGTCATAAGCTGTGGATACCATGTGGGAGAGGATCGCAATCAGATCCTCTCCCACGTCATGTTTTTATTCGTTCTCTGGGTGGCATTCTGCCGCAGGAATGCTTCTCCGGGCAGAAACCAATGGTTCTGCACTTCGGCATGAAGTAATGGCTGACCGTGTAGTTCCATTCCTCAGAGTAACCGCTCAGCTCCCGACAGAGGTCGCTGAACAGTGCGCGATATTCGTGATATGCACGGCTGCACATCCTCTGGCGCGACATATCCATGAGATTCCGCAGGTTGTGCTTGCAGACGATCCTCGTCTCCATGCCGAGCGGCAGCCCCATCGCGGAATCCTCGCGCGGGACGCCGAGCTCGTCCAGCCGGGCAAGATGCTTCTGAATTTCCGCCATCAGTTCGTCATAGACCGCCTTTGCAGCCGAACGTTCCGCAATGCTGGCCGGCGTCACATAGTCAAAGCCATGCTCATAGTTGATATAGCGCGTGCTGGCCTGCAGCCGTGTCGGTTGGCCGCCGATATGGGTGTACCACTCCCGGATCACCCTTGCTGAATATCCCTCCAGCGTCAGATAGACATCCGGAAACTCAAACGTTCTTCCGTGCCCGCTCTCCAGGCAGTCCAGCCCTCTGCGATAGTTCTTCTTTTCATCTGCAGTGTCCGCCCCCCAGCAGATCCCTGCTTCAAACCCGATCATCGTGATCGGGTTCTTGCATGTGTAGTTCTGAATCATGACGCTTCCCATCGTTCATTCCTCCTGTTCTGCACCAATGCCGTTATGCAATTCTGACAAGCCCCCAGCTGATCCAGTCCCATGCGCTTTCCCGTCCGCTCCGTTCGGTGATGACAAGCCGCTGCTGTTCGTCAAACTGCCACGCGGCGGCATCCAGACCGATATCCGAGGCCATCCAGGCCGGGCGAAAGTTCTTTCCCGTCCAGTCGTAAATATCAATATGCTGCGACCAGCCCCAGTCCGGTCCGGTTTTCCAGAACGGCCGGCTTTTTCCGAACCGCCCCCATCGCCAGACGAGGAGCAGCAGCTCCGGCGCTCCGTCATGGTCGATATCGCACCAGAGCAGGCTCTGCACCTTCTGTCCTGCCGCCGAGCGCCAGATCTCACTTCCGTCAGAGACTGCACGCAGCGTTTTTCTGCGCAGACTGAGCTGCTCCGGGCCTTCCTCCGCCATACAGAAACAGTCTGCCTCCTGCCAGACGATCCAGCGCGGCAGAAAACAGCCCAGCCGCCAGAGGAGCAGGCCTGCGCCGCAGACAGCCGCCAGTACCGGAAGCAGGAGCCATTTTCTCACCCCTGCACCCAATAGCTTTGCGTCCACCCCGGCTTCTCCGGCGTTTCATCCTGATGGAAGCGCCCGTCCGGCGACATCCATTCGCCGATCATCTGCCGCCATTCGGTATCCGTTAGACGCGCCGACAGCGGCTGACGGAACTGATAGAAGTTATAGACGACGCCGGAGGCGATGCGAAGCGTTCCGTCCACCGGCACGATCACATAGATCTGCGCCGGACGGCCGTTCGCGGCCTGCAAAACCATTCCGTTCGGGTCTGTGGCAAGATCCGTCACCAGGGACGCCGGGATCTCCCGTGCGTCGAGATACTCCGCATCTGTCCGGTCTCTGACAGCTTCGATCCAGAAATGCTCCAGCGTGCCACCGTATTCCCGGATGAGGTCATATTCCTCATCCGACAGCCGCTCGTTCTGCAGCTCCTTCCGGCTGATCGTCTCAAGGCTCCGCGCGAGCGAAGCGAGGCGTGTCAGATTTTCGCGGTCGGCAGGATCCAGAATTCCATATGTCTGAAGCCCGTCTGCCGTCTGCTCCGCCAGCTCTGCAAACCGTCGGTAGACCTCCGTCTCCGGCTCCACATAGCCGCGGTCATCCAGCTCCTCCGGCGGACCGCCGCCCATCTCCGCCATCACCTGCTTGGCATAGAGCACCGTGTCATGCTTGAGTTCCGTAAAGCTGCCCGCGTAGGTTTCCAGCGCCTTCTTTTTCCACTGCTCCGTCGTCATGAACGACGGATAACCGGCTCCCTTTTCCTCCAGAAGGGGATTGAGCGTGTACAGCCAGCCTGCATAGAGACTCGCCGACCACAATTCCTCCGGCGCTTCCTTTACTGCTTTTCGGAGCATCTGCATCTGCTCCGGGTAGCGTGCGTAAGCCGTATCGCCCTGCTGCGTCAGAATGGCCAGCGCCGTCTCGGAGCCGAGCGCCGCCGGCATATCCAACACATCCGGCAGCATCCGCCGTTCTCCCTGTGCGTTTTCCCTGACCTTGTTGAACACCAGCTGCTGCATCACGGCGGCATCCAGCGTAAAGCGCTGCCCCATGAAGCGGAAGCCCTTTCCTGCCTGTGCCAGATCGACGATTCCCTCCGGGTCGACCACTGGGATGGAGTTGATCTGCGGCGCAGCAAGCGTCCTGATCTGTTCGGTATAGTGTTGATAGGCAGTCTCATCCGCGCGCAGCAGTTCTGTGTCTGGAATGGTGCCGTAGGCAGCCTCGATTGCCGGCAGATACTCATAATAGCCAAGATCGTCGCTGGCACCCGCAAAGAATGAGGTCACAGCATAGAGCTTTTCCCAGCTGTCCGACGCTGTGTCGTGCAGCGCCAGTGTGATCAGCAGCGCCGTGCGGTTCATATCCTCCTTCTTCTGCGTGAAATTGATCTGCCCGTACCACATCATCGCGCGGAAATACGCCTCCAGCGTCTCGTCGCCTTCATAGTAACCGCGCGGCTTGAACTGGGAATAATCCAGAAGATCTTCCGTTACAGCACACGGGGCAATGTCCTGCGCCGCATAAATGGCGGACAGCTCCTGCGCGGCAAGCGCCTTTACCTGCTCCGGCAGCTGGGTATCCGGCTGCTGAAGCGCTGCGCCCACCGCGAAAAACGCCGTGCTGCGCGCCGCCGCGTTCTCCCACTCCGTTCCCGCCAGTGCGTCCAGCTGTGCGGCAGATGCGCGCAGCATGTCTCTGCTCAGTGCTTGCAGCTGCGCGGCAAGCTGCTGCTTTTCCGTCCGGTTCAGAAGCAGGCTGAAATACAGATGATAGGTGTGCATCATGGAATCTACCGTTACAAAATTCGGGATCTGCAGATAGCGGTTCCATTCATAGCGGCCGAAAAACTCGGAATAAAAATCCGGCTCGACCACAAACAAATTCTGCGCAAGGACGGCTTTGGTCGTGTCGGAAAGCCCGTTCCACTCCATCCATTCCAGATTTGTGATCTCATGTAAGTCCCCGGATACACTGTAGTCCGGCACAGCTGCAGCCGTCTGCGCGTCAGCGGCCGTAAAACGGAGAAACTGTGGCCGTGCCAACGGCTCTGCCGGAGCCACCGCAGCCGCTGCCCGGCTGCCTGCCGTCAGTGTCCTCATCTGAGCGTCTTTCTTCCGCTGTGCGAGCTGATATACAAGTACCGTGCAGGCCACGATCAGCGCCAGCACACCGGCTGCGATGGCAATCAGCTCCATAGGCTTGATTCTATGCCGGTTTCCACGTCCATGGGCTGCGGCAGCGCCGCAATACGGGCAGCTGCGCTCATATTCCTGGAGTTCTTTTCCGCACTTTGGACAAAACATGATACCGCCTCCTTTTCTGCGCTTCTGTTTCACCTCTTTTACAGTTCGAGCTTACCATACAACCGCAATTCTGGCAAGACAAATCCAGAAAAAAGGTTCCTGCCAGCCTAAGCTGCAGAAACCTTTTTCTTAATCTATTGATTGAATTTTCGCCGGTAGGCCGCAAAGGCCTCCCGGATCACCGCGACGGCCTCAGCACGGCCATGGACACTGTCGACTTCCGCGTTGGTATCCGGCTCCAGATGCTTGTAGACGCTGAAAAAATGGCTGATCTCATTGGAGATATGTGCCGGCAGATCGGACAGGGAAGAATATCCGTTGAACATCGGATCGCCAAACGGGATCGCGAGAATTTTGTCGTCCATCGCACCGTTGTCGCGCATGGTAAAATATCCGACCGGATAGACCCGCACCAAGCTCATCGGGCGAATTGGCTCGCTGCACAAAACCAGCACGTCCAGCGGATCTCCGTCATCGGCATAGGTGCGCGGGATAAAGCCGTAATTGGCCGGGTAGTGCGTCGAGGTGTAGAGGATCCGGTCCAGCCGCAGCGCACCGGTCTGCTTGTCCATCTCATATTTGTTTTTTGAGCCCTTTTCAATTTCGATCACCACCAGAAAATCCTCCGGCTGCATCCGCTCTGGGCTGATATCGTGCCATAAGTTCATCGGTCGGTCTCCTTTTTCCTGTGCGTTCTTTTTTTGCGTTTATTGTATCGAAGACGGCCCTTTTTGTCAAATAGCGACCGCCTCACATACAGATGAGAAGCCAGACGGCTATCCTCTACAGCTGTACACAGATCACTTTTCATGCTTTGTAGAAGCTGCGCATCATGTGATTCACTCCTGAAACAGTTTTTCTGCCACGGGCAGTTGCATGACTACGATTTGACTACTATCACCTGTAAAACCGAAAAAGCCAGTTTGTCCAGTGTTTTCAATGGTTCCGCAACAATTCAGAAAAGACGGACGTTTTCGCCGAAAGCTGAACATTCCTTGAAAATACAGCATTTTATCAGTTGATGCCTGAAAACTCCGACTGTTGATATGTATTCTGTAGTGCTATTATGAAGCATTCCGGTGGTTTCAAACCTTTCACCAAGGTGACATCACCTTTAGGTTCCATTGCGCGAGCGTGCAGGTTCAAGTCCTGTCGGGCGCACCACGAACACGGCACGGTTCTATTTGCTGAATAGAGCCGTGCTTTTCTTTCTTTTTGCAATTTTTATAAAGATGCCACCACCTCATGTTCAAATGCTGATTTCATGAACGGATCTGCCGCGCGCTGTCTGTGCGGTAGCCCAGCTCAAAAATCTTTTCCAGCTGCGACGCTTCCACACCGGGTCCGTCGTCGGAAACGGAAATCGAAACCGTATCGCCCGATATGTCCGCAGAAATCACGACGTGACTCGCTCCGTATTTGCGGCTGTTGTCCAGCAGATTGGACATGCAGCGTGAAAGAAGCTCCCGGTCAGCCATCACCGTTTCATCCGGCAGATCGTCCAGCCGGACGTCCAGCCCCTCCGCCTCGAAGCCTGCCGCAATCTCCGCAAACGTTCCGGAAATCTCCAGTGCTTCCGGCTTTGCGGGCGCTTCGCTGAGATCCAGCTTCGCAAACGAAAAGAGCCGGTTCACGAGCGTCTCGAGCTCTGTCTCCTTGGCGTAGATCGTCTGCAAATAACGCGCCTGCGTCTGTTCATCCTTTGCCACACCGTCGAGCAAGCCCTCGGTGTAGGCGCGGATCGACGTCAGCGGGCTTTTGAGGTCGTGAGACATCCCCGCAATCAGCTCCTGCTTTTGCTGCTGGCGGCTCTGCGCCTCCAACGAGGTTTTCAGCCGCGCTGCCATCTCGTCGACCGCGTCGCAGGCAGGCTTGAATTCGTCCGGAACGACATAGCCGATCGGCGCGTCGAGGTTTCCTTCCTGAATCCGCTTCACGCCGGACACCAGAATATCCAGCGGCTTCTGGATGTGCCGGAACAGGTGCTTTGTCAGATAGAGATTCGTAAAGCCGCTTGCCGCCAGCAGCGCCAGAATGACCGTGCCGCCATAAATTGCGGCAATTGTTTTCGCGCCGTCAAACGCCGCTTCCAGCCGTTCGCCCGTTTCATGCAGCGCTGCCATCGATAGCCCCAGCCGCGGAAGATACACCCGCTTCAAAAGCAGTACCGCGAGTCCGCCGCCCAGAAGCAGCAGCGCTGCCGCAATTGCCATGGGAATCAGAATCATGATAAGATTCGAGCGCGCCAGGCGCTTTCGGATTGTCATGCCATCACATCCTTTGGGAGTCTGGAATCAGGATACCACAGGTCTGCCCGGATGTTAAAACTGTTTTTAAAACCGGGCGTTCTGTGTGAAATTCCGGTTGCAAAAATGCATGAAACCGCTATAATATCAGTTGCAATTTGTTGGTTTGGCACATATCGTGCAGAAAGGAATCCCATGCCGGTCAATTATCATACGCACACCTTCCGCTGCGGACACGCAGAAAACGTGCCGGACGAAGCATATCTTCAGCGCGCCATCGAACAGGGCTTTACGGTCCTCGGCTTTTCGGACCACACGCCCTGGCAGGGGCTCAGCCCGGCGGTCTGCCGGGGCGTCCGCATGCTCCCGGAAGAGCTTCCGGGGTATTTTGCGTCCATCCATGCCTTACAGGAGAAATACCGCGGCGTGATTGAAATTCCGCTCGGGCTGGAATGCGAGTACTTCCCCGGGCATATGGACTATTTGCGTGAAATCCGCCCGCAGGTCGACTACCTCATTCTCGGGAACCATTTTCAGTGGGCAGACCCCGAGCATCCGCGCGCGTATACTGCCGCGCCGATGCTGCTGGAAGAATACCTGACGACCACCCTCGCCGGGATGCGCACGGGGCTCTATGCGTATCTGGCGCACCCGGATCTGATTTACACCTCGCAGCCGGTATTTGACGAAACGTGCCGCGAGGCGGCATACACGCTCTGCGAGGAGGCAAAGAAGCTCGACCTGCCGCTCGAGTACAATCTCTACGGTGTGGATAAACGCGCGCGCGGCGAGTTTTCCGGGCTCGGCTATCCCTGCGCGGCATTCTGGGAGATTGCAGCGAAAACCGGCGTGCGCGCCATCATCGGCTTCGACGCACACAAACTCCAGCACCTGTGCGAGCGGGCGCGCTATGAAGCGGCGAAGCAATATCTGGAGGGTCTGGGGCTTCCGCTTGTGCAGCGGCTGTTTTAATTTGGTTTCCAACCGCTTTTCCGCGCGCACTTGCAATTCCGGCGCGCAATTGGTATGATAGTACCATGGAGAAAAGAGTGTCTTATTTTGTCAGCCGCAAGAGTCTTCTTGTCTGGCTGAGCGCATTGGTCATGACGGCTTCGGCAGTACTCCGCATCGCATATTCCTGCGGGAAAGGCGCAGATGCAGCGACGGTGTGGTTCCAGATTGTGCTGCCGGTCGCGGCTTGTCTGATCTTTGTGCTGATGATCTTGCTGGGCGGGCAGGAGCGGTTCTACCACACCGCCATTCCGGCGTTCCTGCTTGCGATTTATTACAGCGTGCGCGTATCCGCAGTGCTAACCAGTCTGAGCCTGCGCTTTGTGTTCTGGGTGGCGTATCTGGCGATTGCGGGCTTTTACGCGATGACCGTTTCCGGGCGCGTGCGCAACAACTGGGCGCTGGTGCTGCTGCTTGCCGTGGGGATCGGCGTGCTTGCCTACACGCACAGAAGCGCGTTTTCCGGCGCCAACTGGTCGGCGCGCGTGGGCTTTTTGCCGGAGCTTCTGTTTCTGACGGGCGGGCTTTTCGCGGTGCTGGCAATGCAGCCGTATGCGGACGGCAAATACCACCCCACGTGGGGCGACCGCGTTGACGGGCGCAAGCTTCGCTCGCTGGATCCCGTGCAGGTGGTTGCAAACTACATCATGCCGACGAGAGTCGGCGCTTCCAACTTCGTGCGCGACTCGGTGGAAATCACCGCCATGGAGCGCTACATCCGCGAGAAGCGGCGCGCGGGGCTGACCAGCTTCGGCATCACGCATGTGTTTCTGGCGGCGTATGTGCGCACGGTGGCAAAATATCCGGCGCTCAACCGCTTTTTGTCCGGGCAGCAGGTCTACAGCCGCGGAGACGATATTCAGTTCTGCATGATGGTCAAAGAGGAGATGTCGACCGACGCCGCCGAGAGCGCGATGAAGCTGCACCTGACGCAGACCGACTCGGTGGAGGAAATCTACCGGAAGATGAACGAACAGGTCACACGCATCAAGGAAGCGTCCGACGCAAGCGATTTTGACAAGACGGCGAAGCTTCTGTCGCTGATTCCTGGCGTGGTCTTTAAGTTCGTGGTCTGGGTGCTCAAGGTGATGGACTACTTCGGGCTGCTGCCGAAATTCCTGCTGGAAGTCAGCCCGTTCCACGGCTCGATCTTCTTTACCTCGATGGGCTCGCTCGGCATTCCGCCGATTGTGCATCATCTGTATGACTTCGGCAACCTGCCGGTGTTCTGCGCGTTCGGCTGCAAATACCGGAAGAACGAAATTGATCTGGACGGCAATCTGGTCCAGCGCAAGTACGTGGATTTTACGGTCAACACCGACGAACGCATCTGCGACGGGTTCTATTTCGCGACCGCGCTCAAGCACATGAAAAAGTACTTACAGCACCCCGAGCGGCTCGACGAACCGCTGGACGAGGTCGTCAAGGACGTCGACTGACGCACACACATACAACGAAAGGCTCCCCGATGGGGAGCCTTTTTTGCGCGTTTTTATGGGCAGGTAAAAAACGCGCCGGATTGCTCCGGCGCGTTTTTTTGATTGGGTCTTACTTTTCGAGCTTGGTCCAGTCGACGTTGTCGATCAGCTTGGTCCACATTTCGTCGCCCGTGGTCTCATAGACGCTTCTCTGATACTCGTGAGAGTTGGAAGCTTCCTGAATGGCGATGTAGTACCAATCGCCCGGGTTGTTGTCCGGGAAGGTGAGCATGATGCTGCGGCTGAGCAGTCTCAATTCCTTGGCGGGAACGCGCTCGAGCACACGGTTAATCATGGTGACGGTTTCGGCTCTGGTGATCTTCTGGTCCGGACGGAACGAGCCGTCGGGGTAGCCCGCAATCCAGCCGTTGCCGGCGGCGAGCTCGACATAGCTCTTCGACCAGTGGCCGGAAAGATCGGTGAAGGACTTCGTGCCCTTGTTGAGGTTGGCGAAGTTGGCAATGATCTTGGCCATTTCGCCTCTGGTGATGGGCTGGTTCGGACGGAAGGTGCCGTCGTTATAGCCCGTGACGATACCGGCGTTGGAGAGCGTGGAGATGGCGTTGTTGAACCAGTCGCCCGCGTTCACATCGGTATAGTCGTTGGTCTTGGAGAAGTAGTAGTCGCGGCTGGAGTCGGTCAGCAGGCGGAAGAAGATCGTGCAGGCCTCGGCTCTGGTGATCTCGCCCTTGGGCTGAACGGTTCCGTCGGGGTAGCCCATGATGTAGGCGACATGGTCGTCGCGGTTGAGCTGCGGACCGACCTTGACGGTGTCGCTCGAAGACGATTCCTTGCCGTAGACGTTGGTGAACTCGGGCCACAGCGTGCTGTCGGTCGGATCAACCCACGCATTCAGCGATGTCGTTTTATAGATCGGGTCGTGGCTGGTCACTATGACCTGCGGCACGAGCAGATACAGCGTGACAACGCTCGTATCATAGCGCATCTTCTTGTCGCTGCCCTTGACCTCGCGGAGGTATACAACGGGGTATTTCTTGCCGTCGCCCTCAAAGGTTTCCCACTTCAGGTCGTCAAATTCTTCCTCGGTCAGCCGGATCGTGATGCCACCGTCAAAGCGGCTGCTGGTCTCCCCAGCCTTGACCGACTCGTCAACCGTAATATCGAACCGGTCGAGTTCGTTTTTGCCGCGCTTGTCGGAGCTCACGGCAAAGGTGAAGTCGACATCCTCTTCGTCCTTGTTGAACGTGCCCTTTACGCTCTTAACATACTTGTCAGCCGAAACGTGAATCTCATAGTTCTTCAGCGCCTCCGGCGTAATCGTAACCGAAGCATGCGGCTTTCCCGCAGGAGGAAGCTCTGTTGCGTCGCCCAGAACCTCGTTCGTGATGCGCCAGCCGCTGTCGTTCAGCTGCACTTCATAGTCTGCACGGATATCGACGGTTTCGCCGGGTTTCAGCGTGTCTTTCAGCGAAATAATGCCGGTATCTTCGTCGATTTCGTATGCGTCGCCGCTGATGAAGACCAGCTCGCCCTCGGCACCCGTGAAAGTATCTTCCACGGTAACGTTCGTGAGGTTGCGCGTGCCTGTGTTTTTGAGGGTAATCGTGTACTGGATTACGTCGCCCGCCTTGAGCTCTTCGCCGTCACTCAGGTCAAGCTCCTCGCCGTCACGGTACGCCACGTAGTCCTTATCGAGCGTCATCAACGCCTCAGCCTTGTAGTAAAGCTTCAGGACGTTTTCATTCGCGTCTGCTTTGAGCTGCAACGAACGGACGTTTTCCGCGTCTTCATCGAACTCGTAGCCTTTATAATGCTCTTTGTAGAACGGCTCCAGATCCTCGATTTTTACCGTATCGCCAACGTTTCCTTTCAGGGGAACACCGGCATCTGTCATGGTTCTTGTATAATACGGCTTATTCGAATACTTACCGTCGGCATCCTGCCGGTAATACTTAATTGAGTAGGTGGTCTCCTTGGGCTCGTTCTCGGTGAAGTGCCACTTGCCGGTAAACGTCACGTTCTCCGTAACATTTTCATGCTTTTCGGGCGTCCATCCCGTGAAGGACCATGTGCCCTCCGTCGTGCTGTACGTCTTTTCCGCTTCGCTCAGCGTCTTCGGCGTTGCCGTTCTGCCCTTGATGATACTCTCTGCCGCAGGCGGCGTAAGTTCGGTCGGAAGCGTATACTTGCCATCGCAGTCATCATCAACCGCATATTCGTAGTCTACGTTTACACGCTCGTAGGGAGTGAAATGCCACTTGCCGGTAAACGTCACGTCCTCCGTAGCATTTTCATGCTTTTCGGGCGTCCATCCCGTGAAGGACCATGTGCCCTCCGTCGTGCTGTACGTCTTTTCCGCTTCGCTCAGCGTCTTCGGCGTTGCCGTTCTGCCCTTGATGATACTCTCTGCCGCAGGCGGCGTAAGTTCGGTCGGAAGCGTATACTTGCCATCGCAGTCATCATCAACCGCATATTCGTAGTTTACGTTTACACGCTCATTTTTCTGGAACGTCCAGACAGCGTCAAGCGACACATCGCGGGCAGGCATGGTAAAGGTACCCTCATATTTTCTTGCAGTCGACAGACCATAGTACTCATACCATCCGCGGAATTTCCAAACGCCGTCATGTTCAGAATCCTGAACATCGACAAAATCCGGAAGTGTAACCTGCGCATCTTTCTTCAAACGCGGAGAGCCAACTGAACTATAAGAGTACAAAACACTGTCGGGCGGCACTACGTTATCAGAAATATAATACACGCCGGTGCTCAGCAAATAATCCTTCTCGGTATAGTTTGCCTTCAAGGTGACGTTATTCTTCGGCATATCGAAGGACGTGGCACCTTCGGCGGGAGTAACGCCGGTCACGGTCCAGACGGTGAAATCATAGCCTGTCTTGACCGGGCCTTTCTCGATGGCAACCGTGTCGCCGTACCAATAGCGCGTTTCCGTATACGGCGCGCTGGTGAGCTTTGCGCCGGTCTCATCAAGATATGTAACCGTAAAGGCGAGGTTCTCAACCTGGCCCGAGGTAATCGGCTGCTCCTGATTCTGCTCGCCGCCCTCGGTCTTGGAGTAGATCAGCTTGGCTTCGCCGTTGGTGAGCAGCATTTCGTCGTCGGTAAGCTTCGTCTTGTCATACTTTACCTGGAACGTCAGCTTGTGCTCCGTCGTGTCCAGTTCGCCGTCGGTAATATCCCATTCCAGAGAACCGTCGCTCTTCAGCGTCACTTTCTTATCTGTCGGGAGGCTGTTGGACACAACTTCAAAGTTCTTACCCATCGTGTCAATGACCGTCGGATTATAGGCCGTGTACTTTGCAACCTCGTTGGCAATGCCGTCAAATACATTGCCGAGTTCTCCGCCGTCCTTCGCCAGCTTGAATTTCTTGTCGTCGCTGGCCAGAGACTGTGCCACCTTGTAAACGTCGGTTTCTCTCTGCGGGAGGCCATAACCGCCGCTCTCATACTGGGAAATACCGAAACCGATGCTGTAGATAGTAGTTCCGTCCTTCTTTGCCCAATAAGCCTCAGAAACCGTGCCTACGCCGTGATTCTGTACGTAATAATACTGTTGAACGTTTTTATCATCTTTGCAGTAGTAGTAGTAGTGATAATCACCTGTGGCATAAGCACTACCGGAGCCTACTCTATCCGTATGGTCAATCTCTGATACAACATACAGGAAGTTGTTCTTCTTGACGCCATAGGTTTCCTCGTTCTGTCCGAACGTGTGCGCCACATTTGCATCAAAACTGTAGGTCGGCTCGCCGTCGGAGAGAACGACCATGACCTTCTTTGCGCCAGCGCGGCCGTTTTTCAGAATCTGCTGTGCCCGATAGATACCGTCCTGAATGTTCGTGCCGCCGCCTGCGGACAAACTGCCGTATCCGCTTCCGAACAGCGTATACAGCGCATCGGCATTTTTTGCCTCTGTCAGGTCTGCACATGCTTTCGCATATCCGTTATAGCCGACAACCGCAATCCGGACGCTCTTTTTATAGCTGGCCGGTGCGCTCGTCCCAAAGAACTTATCAACAAATTTCTTCGCCGCCGCTTTGGCGTCATTCAACTTGTTGTTATCATTCATCGAGCCGGACAGGTCAATGACCAGAACGGCGTCGACCTCGGGTGTCGATACCTCAGGCGGCTCGCCCTTCACCGTAATGGTGATTTCCGCGATGCCTTCTTTCTCATTCACCCATTTGGCAGTCTTTGTCGCCTCAATGCCGTTCTGCGCCGTGTTGACCGTGGTTCTGTCAGCCGCCATAGCTGTGACCGGCAGGACGCTGAGGAGCATCAGCACTGCAAGCACGATGCTCAAAAAGCGTTTTTTCATGTTCTTCTTTCCCCCTGTGTCAAATTTTCTTATGTGCTTTGACGCTTTTCTATCTGCTAAAGTTAGCTGTGTATCATTATACCAGAACTTTTCCAAAAAGCAAGTACCTAAACATCCGTCGAAGCGGCCTGAAATTCTGGTCCTTTCAAGTTTTCCGCTGAAAAATTCGCGCTTTTAGAGGCGCTGTCTGGAAGTTCTGATTTTTTTGCGCATTTCTTTTTTGTCTATTTTTTGAGAAATAACAGTGCCGCCGCGCTGGGCGCAACATTTTGTCTCAGTCTTTGCCGAAATGTTTCGGCAGAAAAAACCGCCGTCCCGGTTTTGCCCGGAACGGCGGTTTGCGTTTTCGGTTTGCTCTTTACCAGATGCGTTTGGTCTTCACATCGTCGAGAACTCTCGCCGCGAAGTCTGCGCGGGACATCGCGCCCAGATCCTCGCCGCCGCGGGTACGGACCGAGACGGTCTCGTTTTCGATATCGCGGTCGCCGACGACGAGCATATACGGAATCTTGCCGAGCGTCGCCTCGCGGATTTTCTTGCCGATCTTCTCGCTTCTCGCGTCAACCTCCACGCGGATGCCCTGCGCATTCAGCTCGCCCGCCACCTTGTCCGCGTAGTCGAGCGCGCGGTCGGTCACGGGCAGAACCTTGACCTGCACCGGGTTCAGCCACACCGGGAACGCGCCTGCGAAATGCTCGGTGATGACGCCGATGAAGCGCTCGATGGAGCCGAGGACCACGCGGTGAATCATGACCGGGCGGTGCTTGAGTCCGTCTTCGCCGGTGTATTCCAGCTCAAAGCGCTCGGGCAGCTGCATGTCGAGCTGAATCGTGCCGCACTGCCAGGTTCTGCCCAGCGAGTCCGCCAGATGGAAGTCCAGCTTCGGACCGTAGAACGCGCCGTCTCCGGCGTTGACGGTGAAGGTCTTTCCCATCTCGGTGATGGCGGCGCTCAGCGTGTCCTCTGCAAAGCGCCAGTCCTTTTCGTCGCCGATGTGGTCGTCCGGCATGGTCGACAGCTCGATGGCGTAGGACAGACCGAAGGTCGAATAGACCTCGTCGAAGAGCCGGACAACGTTCTTGATCTCGTCTTTCATCTGATCCCAGGTCATGAAGATGTGCGCGTCGTCCTGCGTGAAGCAGCGCACACGGAACAGACCGTGCAGCGCGCCGGACAGCTCGTGCCGGTGGACCAGACCCAGCTCGCCCACGCGCAGCGGCAGATCGCGGTAGGAATGCGGCTCGCTGGCGTAGACCATCATGCCGCCCGGGCAGTTCATGGGCTTGATGGCATAATCCTCGCCGTCAATGACGGTGGTGTACATGTTCTGCTTGTAGTGGTCCCAGTGACCCGAGCGCTCCCACAGGCGGCGGTTGAGAATCATCGGGGTCGAAATCTCCACATAGCCGTAGCGCTTATGCACCTCGCGCCAGTAGTCGATCAGCGTATTTTTCAGCACCATGCCCTTCGGCAGGAAGAACGGGAAGCCGGGTCCCTCTTCGGTCAGCATGAACAGGCCAAGTTCCTTGCCGAGCTTGCGGTGGTCGCGCTTCTTCGCCTCTTCGATGCGCGCCAGATACTCGTCCAGCTCTTCCTTCTTCGGGAACGCAACGCCGTAGATTCTTTGCAGCGTCTGACGGTTGGAGTCGCCGCGCCAGTATGCCGCGTTGCAGGCAGTCAGCTTGATGGCGTTGCCCTTGATGCGTCCGGTGGAGTCCAGATGCGGACCGGCGCAGAGGTCTGTAAACTCGCCCTGGGTGTAGAACGAAATGTGCGCGTCTTCTGGAAGATCGTTGATCAGCTCGACCTTGTACGGCTCGTTCTTTTCTTCCATATACTTGATGGCTTCCTCGCGCGGCAGCTCAAAGCGCTCGAGCTTGAGCTTTTCCTTGCAGATCTTGCGCATCTCCGCTTCCAGCTCTTCCATGATCTCGGGCGTGAAGGCAAACGGCGCGTCGAAGTCGTAATAGAAGCCGTTGTCGATCGAAGGACCGATCGCGAGCTTCACCTCCGGGTGCAGGCGCTTGACCGCCTGGGCCAGAACGTGAGAACAGGTGTGCCAGTAGGTTCTGCGGTACTGTTCGTTTTCAAACGAGAATTCATTGTTTTCTGCCATGATGGTTGTCTCCTTCCGGTTGGTTCGGGGTAAAGAAAAACGCTTCACCCCCGATGTGATTCAGGGGTGAAGCGAAACATGCTCCACGGTTCCACCCTGCTTACGGAATTGCTCCGTCGCTCGTGACCTCAGTAACGGGAGGACCCGGCGCTGCTTACTGCTCGTTCAGCCGCGCGGCTCAAAAGTGGTATTCCGCTCCCGCGAACCCAAGGCGCTTGCACCGGATGCGTCTCTCTCTGTGAGCTGCTGTGGACGGAACGTATCTTTTTCCTTGCCTTTAACACACAGAATATAGCACGTTTTTTCGTCCGTGTCAAATGCGTTTGCAAGAAAAACGCAAAATTTACTAATTTGTCACAATATTCATGTTTTTGTTATATTTTCTTTACTTTTTCGGCAAGATTATTTCTTTTTCTTTGTTCTCCCAGCAAGTTATTTTATATAAAATATTCCGGTTTATTCATGTTTTTGCATATTTCTCTTGACTTTTTTCAGATTATCGGTATAATGTACAAATAGATACTGATTCGTAACTTGTTTGTATCTATTTTGTAATTACTTGACCAATCGTGTTTCCGATTTCTGAAAGGAGTGTTGCTGCAATGATGCTGACAGCAAGGTTCAAGACCTGTGCGCTTGCCGCCTGCCTGCTTACCGCCTGCCTGCTTCTTCCCGACACCCAGGCAAAAGCCGAGTCCATTTCCCTGCCGGAGCCTGTCAAAGCTTCGCAGACGCAGCCGGAAGCTGCCGCTGAAAAAACCGAAAGCGTCCCGGTTCTCACGACGCTTTCGTATGAAACGGTTGTAGAAACCATCGAAGAGCCTGCCCCGGAAGCCGCGCTTGAGACGCCGGAAGAAACACCCGCACCGGAGGACGCGCAGGAGCAGGCGCCCGCCGCCGAAGCGGATAACGCCATCACCCGCGCGACGAAGGCGGATCTGGAGCGCCCGGACGATCTGGTGAAGCTCGGCGACTTTATCGCGACCGCCTACTGCGTCACCGGGCAGACCTCGACCGGCACGCAGACCACCGTTGGAAGAACCCTCGCCGTCAATCCCCACGTGATTCCCTACGGCACGGAGGTCTGGCTCTATCTCGAGGACGGCACATTTGCCGGGGACTTCATTGCCGAGGATACAGGCTCGAACATGCTGGCAAATTCCAACGTGATCGATATCTACATGGGAGAAGGCTCGTACCACGACTGCATCCTCTGGGGCGCACAGGATGTCGAGGTCTACATCCGAGCCACCGCGGAAGCCGAGCAGCCTGCGCAATAACGGCAATTGAAAAACTGCCCTTCGCCTGCTACAATGATAGCTGACGAAGGGCAATTATTTTATATGTGCAGATAAAGAGGTTTTTATGGATCTTTGTAATATCAACGAGATTAAGGCGCTTTTAACCCGCCACGGCTTTCACTTTTCCAAGGCGAAGGGGCAGAATTTTCTGACACAGAGCTGGGTGCCGCGCGAGATCGTGCTGGACGCCGGCATCGACGACACCTGCGGTGTGCTGGAGGTCGGCCCCGGCATCGGACCTCTGACGCAGCAGCTCTGCCGGAGCGCAAAGAAGGTCGTCGCAGTGGAGGTCGACCGGAGCTTGCAGCCCGTGCTTGCCGAGACGATGGCAGGAAATGAGAACCTGACGATCCTCTTCGCAGACATTCTGAAAACCGATATCAAAGCGCTGGTCGAAGAAGAATTTTCCGGGCTTCGTCCGATGGCGTGCGCAAACCTTCCCTACTATATTACAACGCCGGTGCTGGCAGCGCTGCTGGAGAGCCGCGCGTTTGAGGCAGTGACGGTCATGGTGCAGAAGGAGGTTGCCCAGCGCATCTGCGCGCCTGCCGGAAAGGGAGACTACGGCGCGTTTTCGGTCTTCTGCCAGTATTATGCCGTTCCTGAGCTGCTGTTCGATGTGCCGCCGTCGTGCTTCATTCCGCAGCCGAAGGTCACGTCGAGCGTGCTGAAGCTTACCATGCGCGCCGAGCCCCCCTGCCCGATTCCGGATGAAACGCTCTTTTTCCGCGTCGTGAAGGCAAGCTTTGCCCAGCGCAGAAAAACGCTGGTCAACGCGCTGTCATCCGGCTTTGGAGAGTTTACCAAGCAGCAGCTTGCAGGCGCCATCGAAGCGGCGGGCTTTTCCCCCACGGTGCGCGGCGAGACGCTGGATATTCCGGGCTTTGCCGCCGTTTGCCGGGAGCTGTTGAAGCTTTGAGCTACTATATTTATATGGTGCGCTGCGAGGACGGGTCGCACTACACCGGCATCACCACCGATCCCCGCCGCCGCATGCGCGAGCATGTGCTGCGCCTGACCCCGGGCGCAAAATACACGAAAAGCCATCGCGTCATTGCGCTGGACGCACTCTGGTCGGCGCAGACGAGAAGCGAGGCGTGCCGTCTGGAATCCGCCGTCAAGCGCCTGCGCGCAGAGCAAAAACGGGCTCTGATCGCGCAGCCGGACCATCTGCATGATTTTCTCGGCGCGCGCATCGACGCCTCGCGCTACACGCCCGAGCCGCTCTTTTCTCTCGACGAGCTGCTCGCCGCACAGAACTGACGCAAAACGCCCGCCGCACAGTGTGCGGCGGGCATCGATCGTTTTTGGTTATTTCTTAGTTCTTCATACCATGCATGGTCATTGCAACCATACCGGCAAGATACGCAGCGCCGCAGACAGCCAGAATACTCAGCATAACTCTTTCCTCCGTTTTGAATCCTACGCTGCATTTTCGCAGCGACTCATTTCTCTTTACAGTCTTTATTATACGCATCCGCGCGGCAAATTCAACCGTTTTGTACAGTTTACATTTCCTGTATTTGTTGATTTTACATAAATTTCAGCATTGTTCATGAATTGCAGGAAGTTTTTCCTGCAATTCATCCTGCATTTCCGTCCCTGCATCCTGCCGCCGGTCCTCTTGCAAAAACGCAGGTCTTCCATCAAATAAGCGCTTTATTCTGCAAGTCTTCCGCCGCCGCCCTCCAAATGCTTTTTCCTGCATGTATCCCATCGTGCACATTTTTGAAGATCTCCGTCATTTTCTGATGCCGGAGCCAGCAAAAACCGGCAGAAGCCCGCAAAGGCTCCTGCCGGTTCTGCCAATAATCCGTCAAAAATTTGTGAAATACCGCCACAAACGCAGCCGCTACACGACCATCTCGTATTCGCCCATGCCGCCGGATGAGAAGTAGCGCTGCAAATCAAAGGGCGAGAACACGCCCCGGTCGGTGACGATGCCGGAAATGAGGTGCGGCGGCGTCAGATCAAACGCCGGGTAGTAGCCCTTGACGCCCTCTGCCGCCGTTCTTACGCCCATCGCCTGCAGCGTAAACGCCGGGTCGCGCATTTCGATCGTCACGGTGTCTTTTGTCGGGTGCCCCGCGTCCGGCGCACCGGTTACAAAGGTCGGAATGCCGAAATGGTTGGCGCAGATGGCAATCTGGAAGGTGCCGACCTTATTGACGACATACCCGTCCAGGCAGATTGCGTCCGCCGCGCAGGTAAACACGTCGATGCCCTCGCGCTCCATGACAAAGGCCGGCATATTGTCGGTGATGACCGTCACGTCAAAGCCCATGTCATGGCAGACCGTGGCAGTCAGGCGCGCGCCCTGAAAATAAGGTCTCGTCTCCGGGCAGAACAGCCGCAGCGTTTTCCCGGCGTTTTTCGCTTCTTTCAGCATCATGCCCACAATCGTCTCGCCGAAGCATTGGGTCATGACGGTTCCCTTCTGCGGGAACATCGAAACCAAATACTTTGCAATCTCGTTGACCTTGGAATACCGGGAATTGTTTGCCCGGACAACGTGGGCGCGGATTGCCTCGTCGACGCGCGTGCCCGCCTTCAGCGCCTGCTCTGCCGCTGCGAGGCAGCCGGTGCAGACCTGTTCCATGCGCTTTTTGGTCGTCGGGCGGGCGTCTGCAATGCACGCTGCCGCCTGCTGAAGAAACGCAAGCTGCTCTTTTTCCGGCTTTTCCCGGCACTCCCACGCGGCAAGCGCCATGCCCATGCCGGCGGCTGTATACGGTCCCGCGCTCTGAGTCACCATGTCGCGGATGGCCTGCATGACCTCGACGTGCGTCCGGCACGTCACAAATTCCACGTTGCGCGGATATACGCGCCGGTCGAGAATTTTCACCGTGCCCGCGTCGTACCATGCGACATTTTCATATTGCAGCATAAAGGCTAAGCCCTTGTCGGCTCTGGTATCTTCCATATCAGTGCATCTCCCGGATGATGGATTTTAAGTAGGTGCTGAACTGCTGTTCGATCATGCGCCCCGTTTCGCTGACCTCCTCGGTCGTGAGCGGCTGGTCCAGCATGCCCGCTGCCATGTTGGTAATGACCGAAAAGCCGAGCAGCTCCAGCCCGCAGTGTGCCGCCGTGAGCGCTTCCGTAACCGTCGACATGCCGACCGCATCGCCGCCCAGAAGCCGGATCGCGCGGATTTCCGCCGGCGTTTCAAACTGCGGACCCGGCATGAAGAAGTAGACGCCCTCGTGGACGCGGAGCTTCGTTCCCTTTGCCAGCCGCAGCGCAAGCTCGCGCAGGCGCGGGGTGTACATCCGGCTCACGTCAAAGAAGCGGTCGCCGAACTCCGGAAGGTTTTTCCCACGCATCGGGCTTGCGCCGTTTAATTTGATGTGGTCGGAAATCACCATGATATCGCCCGGGCGGTAGCCCTCGTTTACACCGCCTGCCGCGTTCGTCACAATCACCTGCTTTACCCCCAGCAGCTTAAAAAGCCGCACGGGAATGGACAGCTGCTCAAAATCGTAGCCCTCGTAGGTATGGAATCTCCCGGACATGCACACGAGCTTCTTTCCCTCGAGCGTGCCGAAGATCAGCTTTCCGGCGTGGTCCGGCGCGGTGGAAACCAGAAAATTCGGAATCTCCCGGTAGTCCAGCGTCACGGGGTTTTCGATCTGCCCGGCAAGCGGTCCCAGCCCCGTGCCTAAAATCAGCGCAATCTCAGGGACAAAGGGCGCTCTTTGCTTCACGTATTCGGCAGTTTTTTCATAAAATGCAAACGGTTCGTTCATGCGGCACCATCCTTTTTTCGTTTTCTTCATCATACCAGACGCGAAGGAGAACCGCAAGCCGTTTGACAGCTTCGTCCGGTTCTGCTATGATGGAAAAAATGATACAGGAGGGCTTTTCATGCGCTATTCTGTCTGCGCGGCGCTCACGGCCGTGCTTGTCGCATTCGTCGCGTATTTTCTGCTCGGAAGCTTCTGGCCAGATGTGGGCGCAGTCGTCGCCGTCGCCGTGATGGGCGCGTTCATATTAGAAGGCGGAAACCCTGACGACGATCCAAAGGAAGGCGAAGACATCCCCGAAGACAACCTGGGGTCCTGACGAAAAGCCGGTAAGCAGTTTGCTTACCGGCTGATTTTCATGATTTCAAGCGCTTTGAGAAACGCTGCCCGGTCGGGCGCAAACGTAATTCTCTTCGCCGCATCCGATATCTTTATCCAACCTGCCTCGCTGACCTCGCTTTTCTGCGCGCACAGGTCACCTGCCAGATACCGCGCCGGATAGAACCAGACGGTTCTGCGGTCGTCCTCCCGCGCCGAGGGAACGGGCAGCGGATAATCTTCCAGAAGCGCCGCTTCGATGCCGGTCTCCTCGCGCGTCTCGCGCGATGCCGCCTGCAAAAGCGTCTCGCCGGGCTCCACATGCCCCTTCGGAAACGACCAGCGGCTGCCCGCGCGAATCATCAGAACCGTATCGCCCCGGAAGACAATTGCTCCGGCAGAATCTGTCGTCCGGTCCAGCTCTTTGGAAATCAGCCGCAGAACCTCCTGCGCCATCTGCTCGCGGTTTTCCTTTGTGACGGTCAGCACACGCACGTTCGGATGTGTGCGGATGGCGTTTGTAAGCGGTGTGTCGGCGATTTTCTGCACCACGCCGAGAATCGGAACGCTTCCGTCCAGAAGCGCTTCCATCCTCGCGGAAAACTGCGCCGCCGCGCTTTCCATCCGCCCGACCTCGTCCATGAGAATCAGCCGCGACTGCTCCGCATTTTTGAGCGCCTGCACGCCTGCCGTCTCAAACGCCTGCGGGAATTTTTCGATGCCGCGCCCGCAGCCTTTGCGGATGCCGACGCGGTTGAAATCGCCCATCGCGGGCGCTTTCTCCGCCGCCGCAAGCAGATAGACGGACATCGCGCCGTCCGGCAGATCCGGCACCGAAACACTCCGGAAGCCGCCGGGGCGTTCTATTTTCAGCGCGGCGAGCGTTTTGTTTATGATCGTACTTTTTCCGACCTGCACGTCGCCGGTCAAAAATATGTGCATGCTTTATCCCTTTCTTGCCTTCTCCGTACCGGCAAGCTGCGCGCGGCAGCGAATCAGCTCGGCGGCAATCGAGATGGCGATTTCCTCCGGCGTCTCGGCAAAGATCGTAATGCCGATCGGCGCATGGATGCGCGAAAGCTCTGCTTCTTCAACGCCGTTATCCATCAAATACTGATTGGTCGAGGCGATCTTATGCCGGCTTCCGATGCAGCCGACGTAGCACGCAGGCGTTTTCATCGCCTGCAGCAGCACCTCGCGGTCTGCCTGATGTCCGGGGGTCATGATGACCACATAGTCGCGCGGCGTGATGTGGACCTTTTCCTCGATGTGGTAGTAGTCGCCGAAGATCACCTGCTCGGCTGCCGGGTAGTTTTCCTGTCTTGCGAAGTCCTCGCGATTGTCGAACACCGTCACGCGGAAGCCGACATTTGCCAGCACCGGCACCAGTGCCCTTCCCACATGTCCGCCGCCGAAGATGTAGACTCTTCCCGCGCGGCTGATCGGCTCAACATAATAAGACGGCTCGCCCTTCTGATAGACCGCGCTGCTGGTAAGCCAGGAGCGCAGCATCTGCTCGTCCAGCTGCGCGAAGCGAAGCCCTTGGGTTTCGTCGAAGGTTCCCATGGCGGTGATTTTTCCCTGCTCCATGCGGCTGACAAGCCAGGCGTCCTGCCCGCTCTGCAAAAGCTCCAGAATCGCGCGGACCAGCGCCGCGTCCTGCGGGCTGCAATGATCGAAGAAACGGAAATACACCATCACGGTGCCGCCGCAGATCATGCCGATATCATTGACCTGATTGGGTGCCAGGCAGAACGCCTGACAATACGACGCCCCCGTCCTGAAAAGCTCCAGCGCCTGCTGCTGCGCAATGCGCTCGACCGCGCCGCCGCCGATGGTCCCGAGCGCGGTGCCGTCCGGGAACACCGCCATCTTCGCACCCGCGCCTCTGGGCGCAGAGCCGGACGAGGCAAGAATGCTGCAAAGCACGACGTTTTCTCCGCGTTCGAGCGCGTGCAATATCTGTTCAAAGAGTTCTTTCATAAAATTTCCTCCGGAATATCCTTTGTGTCGATGGTAAAGCGCCCGAGCGCTTTTTTCTGCGGCAGGTAATACGGGAACTGCGCGTCGCCCGTCTCAGTGAGTCTTGCGCGCACCGCCTCGCGCGTGAGCGTGCCGGGCGCGTCCTTGCTGTAAATTTCAAAAAACCGCACCGCATCGCGAAGGCTTCGTAGCGGCTGCCCCATTTCAAACTCGCGTGTTTCCAACGAAAACCGCACGCCGCGCTCACGCAGGAAATCTGCTGCCCGGTCGGTTACCTCGTCGCGCAGCGGCACGCGAGACATCGAAAACCGGTGGTGCGTGAACGCCTTTTTGATCACGACGATTCTGCCCGCGCAGCAGCGCTTTGCTATCGGCAGAATCTCCGGCATTTTCCCGAACAGGCAGAACACCATCGCGTCGAAGCGCGTCTCGGGCGCATACGCCAGCAAATCGGTCTGCACGATTTCCAGATTGGATACCCGTTTTTCTTCTGCCTGCGCGTGCGCAATGTCCAGCGCCTGCTCGGAAATATCCGCCGCCGTCACGCGGGGGTAGCGCTGCGCCAGCTGCAGCGCCAGAAAGCCCAGCCCGCAGCCCGCGTCGCACACATGCCGCGCCTGCGGAATCTGACTGCAGATCCAACCGGCAAGCTCGGTCTGATACGAGCCGAAGCCCGCGGCGTCGCGCATGAACCGTACCATATCGTCTGTCCAACGAAACATCAGTTGTCCTCCTCCCCGCCCGGCATAGGCATGCAGATGGTTTTTGTGCCGAGCTTCGTCTGCACCTCACAGCGCGCGACCGGAATGCCGTAGAGCTGCGAGAGAACCGCCTCGGTCAAAACGTCGCGCGGCGCGCCCGACGCCATCACGCCGCCGTCCTTGAGCGCCAGCACCTTGGTCGCGTAGGAAAACGCCTGATTGGGGTCGTGTGTAGAAAAAATGATCGTGTAGCCCTGCCTTCCCAGCTGCTGCACACGCTCCATCACGCGGCAGCTGTTGCCGTAGTCGAGATTTGCCGTCGGCTCGTCCATGATAAGCATCGACGCATCCTGCACCAGCGCCCGCGCCAACAGCATCAGCTGCCGCTCGCCGCCGCTGATTTTCATGCAGCCGCGGTCTGCCAGCTTCTCGAGCCCCAGCGCGCGGAGCATCTGCATCGCCTTCTCCCGCTGAAGCCCTCCGGGCTGCTCAAAAACGCCCAGCTGCGCCGTCATGCCCATGAGAACACTGTCTAACACCGTATGGTCAAACGCCGGGGTGTGCGACTGCGGAATGTAGGCAATTTTCCTTGCCAGCTCCCGCCGGGAATAGCCGGACAGCGGCTTGCCTTCCGCCAGAATTTCGCCGGAAACCGGCTCCAGAAACCCGAGCAGGCACCGGAAGAGCGTGCTTTTTCCCACGCCGTTCGGTCCCAGCACTGCAAGAAGCTCTCCTTTTTCCGCCGTGAAGGACACGTCTCCGATGACAGGGCGCCCGCCGTAGCAGAATCGTAAATTTTTGACTTCAATCGCCACGCTGCGTTCCTCCCGACAAAATGAGATACAAAAACACCGGTGCGCCGACGAACGAGGTGAGAATGCCGAGCGGAATTTCGCTCGTCGTAATCGTCCGCGCCAGATTGTCAACCACCATCAGAAACGTTGCGCCGAGCAGACTGGAAGCCGGAAGCAGCCGCCGGTAGTCCTGCCCGAAGATCATGCGCCCGAAGTGGGGAATCACCAGTCCCACCCAGCCGATCATGCCGCTGATGGCAACGCTGCCGGCAGTCATGAGCGTGGCGCACAGAACGACCACCACGCGAAGCCGCGTCGTGTCAACGCCCATGCTCCGCGCCTCCGCCTCGCTCACGGTCAGCAGATTCACCCGCCAGCGCAGCAGCCATAACGGAATCAGCCCCACAAGAATCGGAAGCACGGCAAACTGCACGTCACGCGCCTTGATGGACGTCAGAGAGCCCATCAGCCAGTAGGTAATGGCAGGCAGCTGATCGGTTGGGTCTGCCACCAGTTTAATAAAAGAAGTGCCGGAGGTGAACAGCGAGCTGATCATCACGCCCGCCAGCACCATCGCAAGCGTCGTCTGGATTTTGCTGACGCGCGAAATGAGATACGCCAGCAGCACCGCCAGAAGTCCAAAGCCAAAAGACAGCCCCGTGATCGCGCCGTAGCCGAGTCCGAACAGAAGCCCCAGCGCCGCGCCGAAGCCCGCGCCCGTCGATGCGCCGAGCAGATCCGGCGAGACCATGGGGTTGCGGAACATGCCCTGATAGGAACAGCCCGCCGTGGAAAGCGCCGCGCCGACCAGCGCTGCCGCTGCCACCCGCGGCAGACGGACGTTGATCACCACCGCCTGCTCGCGCGCCTGCCAGGTCTGTATCAGAAAGAGTCTTCCCCGGCTTACGGTCCGCAGCAGCCAGTCCAGCAGAATCCGCAGCGTCTGCATCGGAGATACGTCATACCGCCCCACCCAGAACGAGCCGAAAAACACCAGGCAGAAGCCCAGCGCCAGAATCGCAAATTTCATTCCCGTACCATGCGTTTTTTTCATGCAGAACCATCCATTGTTTTTTGATAAAGATAACGTATATCAGCCTCGTCCGCTTGTCAAGCGGCATTGGCAAAAAGCGCTGGATTTTGTTCGGCATTGCGGAATTTTTCCGCCGTCTTTCCCTTTTCGCTGCCGCGCAAACCCCGCACTTGACCACAGCGGCAAAACGCGGTATACTTTATAAAAACGAAACGGGAGGCTTGCGCATGAAAACCGGCATCGACACCATCTGGGAGGACCGCAAGCGCATTCTGGGAATGCCCATCAGCATGACGAAGTATTACCTGTCCGAAGACCGGCTGTTCGTCCAGACAGGGCTTATCAGCATGAAAATAGAAGAGACGCTGCTGTACCGCGTGTCGGATATTTCCGTGCGCGTGGGGCTGTTCCAGCGCATCTTCGGCGTCGGCACGATCATCATCCATTCCTCGGACAAGAGCACGCCCCATATCGATCTGGTCAATGTCAAAGAGCCGCTTGTCGTCAAGGAGCTGATTCACAAGCACGTCGAGGTAATGAAGGTCTCGCGCAACATCCGGGTAAGCGAATTTCTCGATGACGGTCCCACAGCGCCCGATCCCTGCGCCCATAAAGAGCACCCCTAATCCTGAAAACAGCCGCTCGCTGCAAGGACCCTGCAGCGAGCGGCTTTGCGGTTTCAGGAGGGCTCGTCCTCCCGCTGCTGCTTCAAAAACTGCGTGATCTCGCGTCCGATGGGACACTCCGATTCATAGGCGCAGCCGCCGTAATTGCAGTCTGCCTCCCATGCTCCGCCATCCTCCTCCAAAAAAACAAGGCGCGGACCGTCCTGCACGCGGCAGTATCCGGAAAAATTTTTTTCCATGTTTTCTCCTCCCGAAAGTTGTCCAAACCGCGCTTTGCGCTTTGCTTTTGCTGCGGTTTTCTTGTATTCGCCGAAATCAGCTTGCAATTTATTTTTGATTATACACCCTTTGGGAAATGTTTACTAGACGCACCTGAAAATTTGTGTTATACTTGATGCCGTTATGTCAAAAGTGATATTTGCATCTCTGATTTAGTATATTGCATATTCCATTTTCTTGTGCTAGTATAATCAAGAAGTGTTAATTTTTTGCAAATTTCTTGTGCGATATGCAAAGATTGTCTTCAGAAATCCGGCGCTCTCGCCAAAATTTTTGACAGGCATTTGGCAGGCAGATAAAATCCAGAAATTAGGTAGAGAGGGTTCGCAATGCAGCACATTTCGTTCATGCAGAAGCTCTGCCGGGGCATCGCGCTGGTCGGTCAGCTCGGCTTTTCTCTGATCACGCCGCCGGTGGTTCTGCTGTGGCTGGCGCATTGGCTGCAGACAAAATATGGTCTCGGCGTGTGGGTGACCATCCTCGCGCTGATTCTGGGGCTTCTGACCTCGGCGAGCACGGCTTTGCAATTTTACCGGAAGCTGACTGCAAAAAAGGGAAAAGACAACGATACGCCCAAACCCCCGCGCGGCTACGGCGATCACATCTGACCACGAAGGGGGTATGTCTATGAAAGTTCAGAAAGCCGTCCTGAAAGAGACGGGTCACATTGCCATCGGTGTTCTGCTCGGAGACGTGCTGATGTGCGCGGTGTTTGCGATTGTGCATAAATTCGACTACACCGTCGTGCTCGGCGCGCTGCTCGGAACTGCCATTGCCGTGGCAAACTTCTTCCTGCTCGGCGTGACGCTGCAGAAAGCCGTCGGCATGAAGGAATACGCCTCGAAATATGTCCGCCAGTCGTACAGTCTGCGCATGTTCTTCTGCTTTGCAGGCGTTGCGGTGAGCGTCTTCGCTCCCTGCTTCCACCCCATCGCAGCGATCATTCCGCTTCTGATGCCGCAGCTCGTCATCTACGCGATGCGCGCGCTCGGGCTGTACAAGCCGGACAAGCCAAAGGAGACCCCCGCCGAAGCGGCGGATATAGATTCTGATTTGGAAGGAGACCGTTCGTAAATGAATGTCAACATTCAGGGCGCGCCAATCTATTTTGAGATTCCCATCCTGGGCGGCATCCCCATTACGGCAACGCTTGTTGTCAGCTGGGGCGTGATGCTGGTTCTGACGCTGGTCTGCATCTGGCTCACACACGATCTGAAGGTCCGCAACATCTCCAAGCGGCAGGCTGTGGCGGAAAAGATCGTCATCACCGCGGAAAACTTCGTCCGCAACAACATGGGTGAGGCATGGATGCGCTATGTGCCGTTCGTCAGCACCATCTTTGCCATGTCCATCTTCTCGAGTCTTTCGTCTCTGGTCGGTCTGTGGCCGCCCACGGCGGATGTCTCGACCACGCTGGCATGGGGCATCGTCGTGTTCGTGATCATCACGTTCACCAAGCTCAAGACCAACGGTCTTCTCGGCTACCTCAAGGGCTTCTGCGACCCCATCTTCGTGATGGCGCCGTTCAACGTCCTGGGTGAGGTTTTCACGCCGATCTCGATGGCGTTCCGTCACTTCGGCAACATCGTCTCCGGCACGGTCATTTCGACCCTGGTCTATGCGGCGCTCGTCGTTGCGAACCACGCGCTGTTCTCCATCATCCCCGGCGTCGTCGGGCAGTGGCTGGGCGCGATTCCGTTCCTCACGGTCGGCATTCCCGCCGTCATTTCCCTGTACTTCGACTGGTTCGGCAGCTTTATGCAGGCGTTCATCTTCTGCATGCTGACGATGATGTTCATCTCCACTGCGGCGGAGTAGGCCGTACATACTTTATTTATTATGCGGCAGCGTGCCGCGGATAAAACGTTAATAATTTTTAGGAGGATATCAACATGTTAGAAAGAGCAATCGTACTCATGGGCTGCGCCATCGGCGCAGGTTTGGCGCTGATTGCCGGTATCGGCCCTGGTATCGGCGAAGGTTACACCGCAGGTAAAGCTGTGGAAGCCATTGCCCGCCAGCCGGAAATGAAGGGTGAACTGACGTCGACGATGCTTCTGGGTATCGCCTGCGCCGAGACCACCGGTATTTACGGCTTCGTCACCGGCCTGCTTCTGATCTTTGTGGCGCCCAACCTGTTCCTGGGCATGCTGTAAGACGGCAAAGTCACATTCTGAAAGGAGGCGGCAGCCTTGTCCTATCAATCCCTGGTAGCCTTTGAAGGCTGGACCTTCATCGCACAGATTCTGAATCTTTTCATTCAGATGTATCTGTTCAAGAAATTCCTTTTCAAGCCCATCCAGAACATTCTCGCCCAGCGCCAGCAGGAGGTCGATACCCTCTACGCCGACGCCGACTCCGCCAAGCAGGATGCCGAATCCGCAAAGGCTGAGTATGAGAGCCATCTGCTGACCGCCCGCACGGAGGCTGAAGAGATCACCGCGCGCGCCATCAAGAATGCGCAGACCCGTTCGGATGCGATGCTTGCCAGCGCCCAGAGCGAGGCGGCGGCAATGCGCGAGAAGGCAAGCCGCGACATCGAGCTCGAGCGCCGCAAGGCAATGAACGAGATGAAGAGCGAAATCTCCGGTCTCGCCGTGGAAATCGCCTCGAAAGTTGCCGAAAAGGAAATCGACGAAAAGCAGCATGAGGCGCTCATCGAGCGTTTTATCGACGAATTGGGTGAAGAATCATGATTAGCAAAACTGCCCTTACCTACGGCGGCGCGCTGTACGATCTTGCCCGTGAGGAATCGCTCGAAGAGCAGATTCTCGGCGAGCTTCATGCGGTAAGTGATCTGTTTCGGCAAAATCCTGATTATGGACGGCTTCTGATGGAGCCCTCCATCGAAAAGCAAGAGCGTGAGAAGCTCATTGACGAGGCGTGGGGCGGCAGCGTCCATCCCTATACGCAGAACTTCATGAAGCTTCTGTGCGACAACGGCACCATTTCGGCTCTGCCCGACTGTTTCCAGGCGTTCCGCAGCCGCTACAACCGCGACCACAACATCATCGATGTCCGCGCGGTCAGCGCCGTGCCCATGACCGAGGCACAGACGAAGCGGCTTCGCGAAAAGCTGGAGGCAAAGTGCAAAAAGCACGTGGAGCTGACGGTCCAGACGGACCCCACGCTTCTCGGCGGCATTCGTCTGGAGCTGCCCGACCGGCAGCTCGACGGCAGCGTACAGAGCCACCTGAGCCAGATCCAACAGCTGCTCGAAAGCAGCGCCCTGTAACAAGGCTTTATTCTACTGAAAGCTGGTGAAGCAATGGAATTAAGACCGGAAGAGATTTCAAGAATCATCCGTTCTCAAATCAAACACTATGAAGCAAAGATCAACCAGTCTGAGACCGGCACGGTCATTCTGATCGGCGACGGCATCGCAAAAGCCGCCGGACTGACAGGCTGCATGGTCAACGAGCTGCTGGAATTCCCCGGCGGCGTGTACGGCATGGCGCAGAACCTGGAGGAAAACTCCGTTTCCATCGTCATGCTCGGCAACGAAGAAGGCATCCGCGAGGGCGACACTGTTCGCCGCACGGGTCGTGTCGTGTCCGTTCCCGTCGGCTATGAGCTGATCGGTCGTGTCGTCGACGCACTGGGTCAGCCGATCGACGGCAAGGGTCCCATCGATGCAAAAAAGTACGCGCCCATCGAGTCTCCCGCGCCCGGCATCCTGAAACGTAAGAGCGTCTCCGTCCCGCTGCAGACCGGTATCAAGGCGATCGACTCCATGATCCCGATCGGCAGAGGTCAGCGTGAGCTGATCATCGGCGACCGCCAGACCGGTAAGACGACGCTCGCCTCCGATACCATCATCAACCAGAAGGGCAAGGATGTCATCTGCATCTACGTCGCCATCGGTCAGAAGCGTTCGACCGTTGCGCAGCTGGTTTCCACGCTCGACGCCGCAGGCGCGATGGATTATACCATCGTTGTCTCCGCAACCGCATCCGAGCTGGCGCCGCTGCAGTACATCGCGCCGTACTCCGGCTGCACGATGGGCGAGTATTTCATGCACGACGGCAAGGACGTGCTCGTGATCTACGACGATCTGAGTAAGCACGCCACCGCGTACCGCGCCCTTTCTCTTCTGATCCGCCGTCCGCCCGGACGTGAGGCGTACCCCGGCGACGTGTTCTATCTGCACTCTCGTCTGCTCGAGCGCGCAGCGCGTATGGCGCCGGAATTCGGCGGCGGCTCTTTGACCGCCCTTCCTATCATCGAGACGCAGGCGGGCGACGTTTCTGCTTACATCCCGACGAACGTCATTTCCATCACCGACGGTCAGATCTTCCTGGAGACCGAGCTGTTCCACTCCGGCGTCATGCCGGCAGTCAACCCCGGCATCTCCGTCTCCCGTGTCGGCGGCAGCGCACAGATCAAGGCAATGAAGAAGGTCGCCGGTAAGCTGAAGCTGCTGTATTCGCAGTACCGTGAGCTGCAGAGCTTCGCGCAGTTCGGCTCCGACCTCGATAAGGACACCAGAGACCGTCTGGAGCAAGGTGCCCGTATCGTCGAGGTTCTCAAGCAGGACCGCAATGCGCCGGTCGACGTCGCCTATCAGGTCTGCATCCTCTATGCCGTCATCGGCGGCTACCTCAAGGATATTCCCGTCGAGCGCATCCGCGCGTTTGAAGCCGAGCTCTATCCCTGGATGGAAGCGAATGCGGCAGACGTTCTCACCGCTATCCGCGAAACGAAGGATCTGAGCAAGGAAACCGAGGCGCTTTTGAACAAGGCCATTACCACGCGCGTTGCCGAGTTCTTACAGAATCAATAAGAAGGAGGAGGCGCGCACATGGCCGGCTTATCCACAAAAGCGATAAAAAACCGCATCAAGAGCATGCAGTCCACCCGCCAGATTACCAAGGCCATGGAGCTGGTCGCAGCCTCCAAGCTGCGCTCTGCACAAGCCAAGGCAATCTCCAGCCGTCCGTACTTCCAGACGCTGTACGCGGCGATGGACGAAATTGCCGATACCAACAACGATTTTTCTTCGCCGTATCTGCACGCAAACCCCGACGGCAAGCCCGTCTATGTCGTCATCGCGGGCGACCGGGGCTTGGCGGGCGGCTATAACAACAACATCCTCAAGCTGGTCTATTCCCAGATGGAGGATGGCGCCGCCGTGCTGCCGATCGGCAAGAAAGCCGTGGAGTATTTCCGGCGCAAGAACGTAACGGTCATCACCGAGAGCTATGCCGAGGCGGCAAGCGTCTCCATCGGCGACTGCTACACGATTGCAAAAATGCTCGCTGACGGCTTCCTCGACGGAAGCTTCGGCAAGCTGACGCTTGGCTATACGAACTTCGTCTCGATGCTTTCGCAGACGCCGAGCACTCTGGACCTGCTGCCTCTGCGCGTCTCCACCGAGAAGCGCAAGACGCAGAACGCCATTTTGTATGAGCCCGGCAGCGAAGCCGTTTTCAACGCCATCGTTCCGGAATACCTGGGCGGCGTTCTTTATGGCGCGCTGTGCGAGTCGACCGCTTCCGAGCAGGCGGCGCGCCGCACCGCCATGGACTCCGCCACCAAAAACGCCGACGAAATCATCGATGATCTGAATCTCCGCTACAACCGCGCGCGTCAGGGCGCAATCACGCAGGAGATCACCGAAATTGTCGCCGGCGCAGAACAGTCTTGAAAGGAGTGACCGTATTGCCAAATACCGGTACTGTCGTACAGGTTGTCGGACCTGTCCTTGATATTCGCTTCCCCGACGGTCAGCTTCCCAATCTGAACCACGCCGTTACGCTCAAAAACGGCGAGCGCACGATCGTCGCTGAGGTTGCTCAGCAGATCGGCGACGGCATCGTCCGCTGCGTTGCCATGAGCTCCACCGATGGTCTTGTCCGCGGCACAGAAGCCGTCGACACAGGCTCCCCCATTACCGTTCCGGTCGGCGAGGCTTGCCTCGGTCGTATTTTCGACCTGATGGGCAACCCGCTGGATGATCAGCCCATCGACGAAAATCTCGAACGCTGGCCCATTCACCGCGAGGCACCGTCCTACGCCGAGCAGGAATCCTCCACGGAGATTCTTGAAACCGGCATCAAGGTCGTCGACCTGATCTGCCCGTACGCAAAGGGCGGCAAGATCGGTCTGTTCGGCGGCGCAGGCGTCGGCAAGACCGTTCTGATTCAGGAGCTGATCTACAACATCGCAACCGAACACAACGGCTACTCCGTCTTCACCGGCGTCGGCGAGCGTACCCGTGAGGGCAACGACCTGTACTACGAAATGAAGGAGTCCGGCGTTCTGGAGAAAACCGCGCTGGTCTTCGGTCAGATGAACGAACCGCCCGGAGCGCGTATGCGTGTCGGTCTTTCGGGTCTGACGATGGCGGAATACTTCCGCGACGTCAAGCACCAGGACGTGCTTCTGTTCATCGACAACATCTTCCGTTTCACGCAGGCTGGCTCCGAGGTTTCGGCGCTGCTTGGCCGTATGCCTTCCGCCGTCGGCTACCAGCCCACGCTGGCAACCGAAATGGGCGCACTGCAGGAGCGTATCACGTCCACGAAGGACGGCTCGATCACGTCGGTGCAGGCAGTCTATGTCCCGGCGGACGATCTGACCGACCCCGCGCCTGCCACCACGTTCGCGCATCTGGACGCAACGACGGTTCTCGACCGCTCCATCGCTTCGCTCGGCATCTACCCTGCCGTCGATCCGCTGGACTCGACGTCGCGTATCCTGTCTCCGGACGTTGTCGGCAAGGAGCACTATGAGGTTGCGCAGTCTGTCATCCACATCCTCCAGCGCTATAAGGAGCTGCAGGATATCATCGCCATCATGGGCATGGACGAGCTGTCTGAAAGCGACAAGCTGACGGTCAGCCGCGCCCGTAAGGTACAGCGCTTCCTGTCCCAGCCGTTCCATGTCGCCGAGCAGTTCACCGGCATGGCTGGCAAGTACGTTCCCGTTCGCGAAACCATCCGCGGCTTCAAGGAGATCGTGGAAGGCAAGCACGACGATATTCCCGAGTCTGCCTTCCTCTTTGCCGGAACGATCGACGACGTGGTCGCCAAGGCGAAAGGCGGCAATGCATGAGCAGCTTCCATCTGCAAATCGTAACGCCTGACGGTCTGTTCTACGACGGGCAGGCAGAGAGTCTCAATCTGCGCGCCGCGCAGGGCGGACTGACCATTCTGCCGCGCCATACGAACTTCGTGACCACGGTCGGCATGGGTCCGGCAAAGGTCGTCCTCGAAGGTAAGTCGCGCATCGCCGCCTGCATCGGCGGTATGCTGAGCGTGATAAACGGCGAGGTCCGCCTGATTGCCACGACGTTCGAGTGGGCGGAGGACATTGACCGTGAGCGTGCAAAGTCCGCGCTTGCCCGCGCCGAGGAAAAGCTGGCAGACGCCTCTCTTTCCAAAGAGGAGCATCGGCTTGCCGAGTCCGCAAAGCGCCGCGCGCAGGTCCGTCTGAGCATCCCGCAGGCATAAATACTTCAAAAAAGGGTCCGCTGCATGGCAGCGGACCCTTTTTCATAACGGAATGCGCCTCGACTGCGCGCAAGCTTTTCACGCTCCGCGCGAAAAGCTCACACTGGCTCAGCGATCGGAATTTTTTCGGTCGGCAAAGCCGCCGGATAAAATGAATATCTACTTTATTTCGCGCCTGCGGGCGCGAAACTCTGCGAGACTTGGGTTTGGCTCTGGTG